>Ga0209253_10004773_pt1 | contig 11785 bp, 7 predicted proteins | sample FrelakmetBRP12BR_FD_187145 | JGI IMG/M metagenome (GOLD analysis project Ga0209253, IMG submission 187145) | Freshwater lake sediment microbial communities from the University of Notre Dame, USA, for methane emissions studies - BRP12 BR (SPAdes)... | ecosystem: Environmental > Aquatic >...
CTGAACAACTCCATCAACTCGCGGCCGAAGTTCTCCTGGGGCTTCTGCCGCGTGTTGAACCGGCCGTCGAGCCAGACGAGCATCGCGGGGTCTTTCGCCATGGCGATGACGAGGTCCCGGAAACTGCCCATGCACATCGCCCGGATGGTCTCGACCTGCCCCTGGAGCTTCGCGGGGTCCTCGCTTGCCTTGGCGGCCATCATGCGCGTGGCATCGCTCGAGCCGTACGCACCCGCCACTTTCGAGTACGCCGTGGCGAAGTGGTTGTGCCAGAAGAGCGTCATCTTCTCCTGGAGCGGCCTCGCGCTGTGGACCATGCGGAAGAGCCACCGCTGCCGGGCGTCGTTGATGACGGTGCCCGGCGAAAACGTGCCGCGGGTCGTCACCGACACATAGCCCGGCTGCCCGATGAACGCGTCGACGTCATCGTCGAACTGCTCGTAGTCGACGAGCGCCTCCACGGCGGCGGAGCGCCCGAGATCGGAGTAGTAACCGAGCTCCTGCGGGCTCGCGCCAAATCCCGCCCGCCGCAGGAGATGCCTGATCGATTCGTCGGCTGATGCCATTTGCGCCGTCTCCGTCTCCAGGTTTGACCACCGCGCACCCGCCGGGGTTACACCACCGCCCTCGCGGTCGGGGCGAGCCGCCGCGCCGGGTCTCGCCGGCCCGTTCTGGTCAATCCCTGTGCGTGAAGTAGCGAACAACCAGTTTCGCAGCGATCCGCGGAAATTTCAAGGCGAACCGCCGCCGGACCCCCTCATAAGTGTCCGCCCCGCTCGCGTAGTCCGCCAGCAGCCCGGCCAACTGCGGGCAGGCCCGCACGCCTCGAACCAGGCGGCTCACGCGGTCGAGGTCGGCGAACGCGTACCGGCTCAGGAACCGCGCATCCCGCATCTCGGCGCCGATCTCGCGCCGCCACAGCCTTGCGTACAGGCGTGGTGACGGCCCGGCGAGAATCGCCCTGGCGGCCAGATCCCCGGTCACCATTGCAAAGTAGATGCCCTCGGCCGAGAAGCCGTTGACAAACCCGCCTGCGTCCCCGGCCAGATACACGCGCCCGCGGGCCGTCGTGCGCAACGGGCCGCCGACGGGCACCTGGTATGGCGTGAACGACGACCGGTCGGCATCGCCCTCGAGCAACCCGCGCGCCTTGAGGCCGGCCACGAACGCCTCGTGCAGGGCGTAGGGCGCTTCACGGATCGATGTCCTGAAAGAAGACACGATATAGCCGACGCCGACATTCACGTAATCGCGCTTCGGGAAGATGTAGCCGTACCCGTGCCCCGACCCCGGCGCGAACGACACCCACAACGTGCCGTCATCAACGGCGCGGAGGCGCGCCGCCGGGGTCTCTTCCATCATGTCGATCGCGACGTGGTCACGCGGCCAGCCGGGATTGAAGCCGAGGCGCCTGGCGACGGTGCTGTACACGCCGTCGGCGGCGACCACGATCGGCGCCTCGAACACGCGGCCGTCGCGCGCGTCGAGCCGCACTCCGGCCGCATGCTCCGACACGCGCGTGATGTCCGCGCCTTCCGCCACCTCCGCGCCAGCTTCGCGCGCCATCGTCATCAGCAGGTGGTCGAACTCGATGCGGCGGACGAGCACCACCGTCGGCTCGGCTGTGTCGATCGAGACCGACGCGCCTCCAGGCGCTTCCATGTAGATCCGCCTGATCGCGTGGGTGGAGATGCGCGGGAGCGCGGCCTCGACGTCCGGAAACCGCTTCAGCGCGCGCCACGTGAGGCCGCCGCCGCACGGCTTGTTGCGGGGAAACGCGGCGCGGTCGACAACGAGCGCGCGTGCGCCGCCGCGCGCCAGGCTGCGGGCCGCCGTCGCGCCGGCCGGCCCGCCCCCGACGATGATGACGTCGAACCCGGCGGTCACTTGCGGGCGGGAGCCGCCACGCGCGGCGCCTTGCCCGCGCTCACGAGGTTCGCGAGCAACTGGTAGGCGCCCTCGGTGCCCGCCGGCAGCTGCCGCCACAGGCCCAGGCCGACGTACATCCACCGGCCCTTGCCCACCCGCGCTTCCACGAGCGCGCCGCGCTTCGGGCCCTTGTTGAAGGGGAACGGGTCTTCGAGTTGGACCAGATCGACGTACTTCGCGTCTTTGTCGCCGAGGAAGTAGAGCCCGCGCTCCTGGACCCACCCCTGCCACGTCGCGTCGCCGATGCGGTTCGGCCAGCGCATCACGGTGTGGTCGGGGACGAGCACCTGCACGGGCGCGCGCTCGTCGGTCACGCGGTTCGCGCTGACTTTCGCCGGGAACGGCCCGTACTGCGCCTCGTTGAACTCGAACTTGTTGTACTGGACGATCACCGTGCCGCCCTTCTGCGCGTAGTCGAGCAGACGGTGATTGTTGGCGCGCAGGTCCGGCCGGCGCTCGTAGGCTCGCACGCCGGTCACGATCGCGTCGAAGGCCGACAGGTTGCCGAAGGCGAGGCCGTCGGCGTCGATCAGGGTGACGCGCGCCCCGAGCTGTTCGATGGCGGGCGGCACCTGGTCGCCCACGCCCATGACGTAGCCGATGTTGAGGCGCGGCGCGATGGCCACGTCGATGATCTTGAGCGTGGTTTCGGCGGCGTGGATCAGATGGCGGCGCCGCGTGTGCGGATACTCGACCACCTGGTAGCCGTTCGCGAAGCGGTCCGCGCCGGCGGTGACCACGGCCTTCACGCTGTACGAGCCGGGCTTCGTGCCACGCGGCGGCGTCACCGTGAAGCGCACCGGTTCGGCTTCGTCTTCGCGCGCGAGCGAGACCTTCGCCGAGGCCGGCGCGACGGTCCAGCCGGCCGGCACCTCGAGCGACACCTCTCCGTCGGCCGGGCCTTTGCTGCCGTTGATCACGGTGACCCGCAGTTCACGCCCGGCCGGACGCGCGGCGGAGGCGGAAACCTGACTGGCCGGAAGAATCGCGATCTCAGGCGTCAGCGACACGGCCAGCCGCGGCACCACGGTCAGCTCCATCCGCTTCTCACCGCTGAAAATGTTGCCTTCGTAGCGATGCTGCACGTCGCGTTCGGCCGTGATCGCCGCGCCGCCAATCTCGAGGTCGAACTGCACGCGGAACGGCGTGGGCCTGAACGGCAGCCCGAACGGCGCGTCCGGCTCGAACTGATAGCGCGCCGCGTCGGGGAGCCGCTTCCAGTACTGGCCGGTGAGGCGCGCCTGCTTCGAGATCTCGAGAGGCGCCTCGCAGCGAAGCACGGAGGCCGCCGCCACCGGACCGGTCTTGCAGACGCCGGCCTCGCCGTCGAGCCCGCGGAACCCGATCTGCTTCACGGCGATCGGTGACGTGCCGCGGTTCGCCACGATGACGGTCACCTTCACCGGCTGGCCCGCCACGACCAGCCCATCGTCGGCGAGCGCCTCGAGCCGGACACCGCCCGCCGCGAGGACGGCGTCGGTGAACTGCCGCTCCTTGCGTTCGAGCCGGCTGTCGATCTCGAATCGCGCATCGTCCGGGATCGCGATCGCGCGCGACGCGAGCTGCGATCGCACCGCGCGCACCGCCTGCAGGCCCTCCACGAGCGGCGCCACCGCGGCCGCCGGGCCACCAGACGCCGCGCGCTGCTCCGCCGCCGTCACGGCCTCGGCCATGGCCGCGAGGCCGGACGTCAGCGCCGGGGGCACCTCGCCCGGCACGTACCGCGCGAGGCCTGGCACGCTCGTGTCGATGCCGTCGAAGAGCGACGCGTCGCCCTTTTCCTTCAGCCCGGGAATGGCGCTTTCGACGAGCTGGTATCCACCGCTCGAGGGGCCCGGCAGCGACAGCAGCTGCGCCATGCCCTGCGTCTTGTGATTGCTGCGCGCGCGGCTGCCGATCTCGGCGTACGACTCGCCCAGGAGCGGGTCGTACGCGCCCGTGTCAACCGTGGTCAGCTTCGCGCCCGAGGGCGGCGGCGGCTCGCCCGCAAAGCCGAAGCGGCCCGTGTAGTAGAACTTCTTCGGCTGCCAGGGCCGCAGGCCTTCGCGGATCTGCTCGGGGAACTTCGCCGGATCGCCTGCCGCGAGGAACGCTTCCCGCGAGATGACGGCGGACGCCTGGTGATGCTGCCCGCCTCCGGCGCCGTCCGGCCGCATGGCGATGATGATGTCGGGGCGGATGGTCCGGATCATCCTGACGTAGTCGCCGAGGATCTCCTGCCGGCCCCACTTCTCGAAGGTCTCGTCCACGCTGAACGAGTAGCCGAAGTCCACGGCCCGCGTGAAGTACTGCTCGGCGCTGTCGGACTGGTGCACCGAGAGCAGCTCCTCGGTGCGCGTCGCGGCGAGCGCGTCGAACAGTTCCGGCCCGATCTCGTTCTGGCCGCCGTCGCCGCGCGTGGCGCTCACGACCACCGTGCGCACGCCCTGGCCCCAGCCCGTCGCCGCCAGCATGCCGTTGTTTTCGTCGTCCGGGTGCGCCACGGCCTGCATCAGCACGGCCGTCGTCTTCAACTGCCGCAGCAGCAGCCCGAGGCCCACCTCGCCCTTCATCGCGGAAATGGGAGGCATCTGCGCACGGCTTCCAGCGCTCGCCCCGAGGGTTGCGACAAGCGTCGCGATGAGTGCAACTCGACTACGTGCCATGGTTGATTCCTGGTTACTGCCGCTCGCGCAGGTCAGAAGCAAGAAGCCAGAAGGGCCCACTCACGATTGGCAGAAGCAAGAAGCCAGAAGGGCCCACTCACGATTGTCAGAAGCCAGAAGGCGCGTGTTGAGCTGGACAGGCATTCCTTCTTGCTTCTGGATTCTTGCTTCTTGCTTCTGTCTTCTGGCTTCTGGCTTCTTCCTCTAGAAATAGAACTTGAACCCTATCTGGAACTGCCTCGCCTCGTACCCGCTCCGGCCTGCGATCGGGAACGAGTCGCCGTCCGCAGGAATGGGCGTGAGCGGATTGCCGGCCACGTCGGTGGTGACGATGCGCGCCAGGGCCGAGGTTTGCCGGTTGTTGAACAGGTTCTTCATTTCGAGAATCACCTCGGCGCGCCGGCTCGATCCGAACGGGAAGAAGCGCGAGTAGCGGAGGTCGGCGTTGTAGCGCGCCGGCAGGTAGATCGAGTTGCGGGCGACGTCGAGGGGGCGATCCGCCAGGATGCCGTCGAAGTTCAGGTCGCGGTTGCTGCGGATGTTCTGGGGCAGGCCGCTGTTGAGCATCAGCATGATGCCGAACTGGTTGTTGTTCAGGATCGCGCTGGCGAGGCCGTTCTGCCCTTTGTACTCGGGCTTCATCACGAAGCTGCCCGAGAACGAGTGGCGCGTGTCCATGATGTTCGGGCCCCTGTCGCGGTCCAGGTTGCTCGGGTCGGAGCGCCCGTCGTCGCCCTGCACCGACAGCGTGCTCGTGAGCGGCGCGTTGTCCTCTCCTTTGGCCACGGTGTAGTTCATGTCGAACTGGATCCCGCCCGAGAACCGGCGCGTCAGCTGGAACGTCAGGCCCGAGTAGGTCGAGTCGCCGACCGACTGCATCGTGTTGATCTGGTTGAACCGCGGATCCATGCGCGTCGATGCGCTCACGGCGGTGCTGAAGACCGGCCGGCCGTCGGCGAGCGATCCCACCGGGTTGATCAGGTTGATGTTGTTCACCGCCGGCAGGTCGTAGCCCTTCACGTACACGAAGCCGACCGACGCCGAGTAGTTCCTGCCGAGGGCCCGATCCAGCTGCACGTTGTTCTGCAGCGTGCGCATCGTGGTGAACCCCGGGTCGACGGCGGAGATGCTTTGCGCCGGCAGGGTGATGCCGCTGGTGCCCGACAGGGTGTTCGGGTACGCGGGAGCCCCGGCGCTGGTCGGGCTGAGGCTCACCGTGTAGGAGCGTACCCCGTTCGACTGCACGGCGTTCTCGTAGGCGGCAAGCAGAGGCTGGTCGTACATGATGCCGGTGCTCGCGCGCAGCACGGTCTTGTCGTTCAGCGACCACGCCACGCCCAGGCGCGGCCCGAAGTTGTTGCGGTCGACGTTGAAGCTGCGGGAGTACTCGAACGGCGCGTTCGGATCGCCCTCCGGGTAGTTGTAGAGGTCGTAACGCAGGCCGTACAGCATCTTGACCGATGGCGTGATCCGCCAGTCATCCTGGATGAACGCGCTGAAGAGCGACGTGTTCATGTCGAACGTCGTCGGCCCGAGGAACTGCAGGAACGTCGAGTAGGCGTACGGGTTCGTGCCGTTCTTCGCCGCCAGGTAGTTATCGATGCTCGCGAACGTGTACGCCAGCCGGGGCGTCGTCGCGCGGAAGTCGTCCACGAACTGGAGGTCGAAGCCCGTCTTGAGGCTGTGGTTGCCCATGAGCACGGTGAAGTTGTCGATCACCTGCCAGAGGTTCTGCTTGAAGTCGAAGTCGGCGTCCTGGGCGGCCTGGTAGGGCCCGCCGAAGTTCGCGACGCCGGTGATCGTGCGCGCCGGGCCCGTGCCCGACAGGCCGTTGGTCGCGCGGCTCTGGTGGCGGTGCGCGTACTGCACGCGGAGCTCGTTCAGCCTCGTGCTGCCGATGCTCGACACAAGCTGCGCCGAGGTCGAGTCCATCGAGTCGAGGAAGTCCGTCGCCCACTCGGTGGAGCTCGGCGTGCCGCCCGCGGTCGCCCCGATGTTGTTGGGCGAGTCGTTGCGGAACATGATGTAGCGCGCCGTCAGGCGGTTCGTCGTGCTGAGCTGGTAGTCACCCTTCAGGATGAGGAACCGCGCCGTCTGCTCGGCCGGGATCACGCCGGAGCTCTGCTCGGTCGTCAGGCCGATGCGCGCCGCGTCCTCGGGCTTGATCGTGATGACGCGGTCCGCCGACAGATCGCGCGCCGTATTCTCGAAGCCGGCGTAATAATGGAGCCTGTCCTTCACGACCGGCCCGCCGACGTCGGCGGTGAACGTGTCGACGTGCGTGTCGGGCTTCGCCGGAGAGCTCAGGAAGAACGGCCGCGCGCTCATATCCTTGCGGCGGAACCGGTAGCTGGCCGAGCCGCGGATGGTGTTCGTGCCCGAAGGCGTGATCGCGTTGTAGACAAGACCCGTCGTCTGGCCGAACTCCGGCGCGTAGCCGCTCGTGATGACCTTGACCTCGCGCACCATGACCTCGGACACGGGCAGCAGCCGAAGACCCGCGCGGTCCTTCTGGGTGTTGGTGTTGCCGTCGATCTGGTAGTTGATGCGCAGCAGCGTGCCGTTGGCGCTGAACCGGGGCACGCCGAACTCGGAATTCTCGAAGCCGGTGACGCCAGGCTGCAGCAGCGCGAAGTTGTAGGGGTTGCGCGACACGAGCGGCAGGTTCTTCACCTCGCGCTCGTTGAGGTTGCGCCCGAGATCGATCTTCGCCGGGTCCACAATCGGCGCGTCGGCCGTGACCGCCACGGTCTCGTTGAGGTCGCCAACCTGGAGGGTCACGTTGATCTCGGCCGTCCTGCCGGCGTTCAGTTCGATGCCGGCCTGCTCGTGCTTCTTGAAGCCAGCCAGTTCGGCCGTCAGGCGGTAGGTGCCCAGCGGCAACAGCACGGCCCGGTACAGGCCGCTTTCGTTCGTGATGACGATGCGCTGGGTGCCGGTGTCGGTGTTGACCAAGGCCACCGTGACGCCCGGGAGCACGCCGCCCGAGTTGTCGCGAACCGTGCCTTCGATGGCGCCGTTGGCCGCCTGCGACTGGGCCAGGGCCGGAACGGCGGAGACCATGAGGAGCAGCGCGAGCATGAAGGGCAGGATACGCCGCATCGGAGAACCTCCTGGACTGGGACGGGACTGGTCGGAAAGTTCAGTATAGATCACGAGGTCGGGGGCTCGGAGATTCAGTAGCCAGCAGTCAGTAGTCAGTAGCCAGTAGGGGGAAAAACGCGAGCCAGGCGTAACAGCTGAACAGGCCTTTCTGCTGAATACTGGCTACTGGCTACCTACTGCTGACTGTACAATCCCGTTGAGGGTGTCCATGTCTCGTATCCTGATGATTGACCCGGAGGAGCACCTGCTTGAGGCGCTGCAGGCAACGCCCGTCCTGCTCGGCCACGAGATCGTTCCAGCGGCCGGCGACGTCGACGCGCTGCGGCGTCTCCGCGCCGAGTCCTTCGACGTGGTGATCACGAGCCCCTCGACGACGGTCGAGGAAGACCTCGTGCTGCTCGACGAAGTCCGGCAGATCCGTCCCGGCGCCCGGTCCGTCGTGCTCACCGGGCGCGCGTCGCAGGCGAGCGTCCTTGCCGCGCTGTCCGCCCGCGTCTTCGCGGTCTTCTCGAGGCCCTTCGACGCCGGCGAGATCGCGGCGATGGTCAGCGGGGCCGTCGCGAGCGCGCCCGGGCACGACGGGATCCTGATTCTGTCGGCCGTGCCCGACTGGCTCGCCGCGAGGCTCGACTGTTCGCTGCTGACCGCCGAGCGGATCCTGCGGTACGTCGCTGAACTGCGGACGGAGGTGCCGGACGCCGACCGCGAGGGGCTGCTGCTTGCCTACCGGGAGGTGCTGCTGGGCGCCATCGAGCACGGTGCCGGCCGCGCGGCCGGCAAACTTGTCGACGTCGCGGCCGTCCGCACGCAGCGGTCGCTGGTGTTTTACGTCAAGGACCCGTGGCGCGGGTTCGATGTGCCGCGTCTGCCCGCAGGCATCGCCGACGACGGCGCTGTCCTGGCGGAACTGATCAGAAGCCAGGATGAGAGCAGCCAGGCCGAAGCGTACAGGCTCCTGGTCGCGCGCACGATCGTGGACGAGATGTTCTACAACGAGCGCGCCGACGAGGTCGTCCTCATCAAGCACCTGGAGTAACTCGCCGCCGCGCCGGCGGAACTCGGCGCGGCCGCGGCGAGCGCCCTTACCGCGCGGCCTGTTTCCTAAGCGTGTCGCGGATCTCGCCGAGCAAAGCCTCCGTCGGCGTCGGGCCGGCGGGCGCGGGCGGCGGCGTGAGGTACCTCGCGGCGAACCGGTTGAACGGCACCACGATGAAGTAGTAGACCGCGGCCGCCTTCAGCAGGAACGCGACGATCGCGTTGACGAAACTGCCGATGCTGATGGCGCCGACCTTCCAGGCGGAGAAGTCGGGCTGGCCAATCATCATGCCGATGAAGGGCGTGAAGACGTCTTTTACCAGCGAGTCGACGACCGCCCCGAAGGCGGCGCCGATGATGATGCCGACGGCGAGGTCGAGCATGTTGCCGCGGGTGATGAACTGGCGAAATCCGGAAAACATGGGCTGGCTCCTCTCGGGGACTCTTTCCGACTCAGAACTTTGCCACAAGCGCCACGGCCATGACAGTGTCCGTGTTCTCGAAGCCCGGCGGCGGCTGATTCGCGAAACGGATATTGTGCGAGACCTTCAGCGACAACAGGCCCGTGAGCTTCGCCGTCACGGCGGCGGTGTGGCCGATCCGCCAGTCGCCGCCGTCTGACAACGACTGGTCGTAGCGGAAGTCGTCGGTGAACTCGGCCGACTCGGAGAACTTCAGCCGGTAGGCCCAGCCAGCGTCGAAGACGGCCGTTGACAGGTCCTCGCCCGTGACCCGCTGCTCGTTCAGGTAACCGAGGCCGCCGAACACCGACAGGCGGTTCGGCGCCGCGTCCAGCAGCAGGTAGTCGAGGCCCCCGGTGACCACGTTGCGGTGATCGACGCCGGCGAACGCGTCGTGCAGATAGTCGTACTGGCCATACGCCGACAGGCGCGCCGCCAACTTACGGGCCGCACGGAAGTTGTAGAAGAGGGCCTCGGCCGTCAGCACGTTGTCCGTCTCGGCGCGGATGAAGCCGGCGCGGTTGCGGATCTCCCAGCTGTCGGGCCGGACGATGATGTCGCCGCTGAGACCCAGCGTCTGCGAATCGGTGTTGCCGGTGGTGGCGAGGAACGAGAAGTCGATCGTGCCCTCGCGGAACGGCGGCGGCGTGTCCTTGGCGGCGGCCACGGGCGGCAGGGCCGCGGGCGCGGGCGCCTGGGCTGCCGCAACCATCGGTAGAACGAGGACAAGCGCCCCCGCCGTCAGCATCTGTCGCAACATGGTGAGTCACTCCGCGTCTGTCGAGAGTCGGGCCAAACCCATAGGACGCCTGACGGGCCGCGTGCGATTCAGCGATGCTGTCGCCGCCCGTCAGGAGTCGTGTGGTGTGGTGTTGCTTTGAAAGCAGCCCGAAAGGGCCGGCAGGCGCAATCTGCCGCTACCCCCTCAGCCTGGTGAACCCGAACAGTTCGTCGCCCTTGTCGGGCGTGCCGAGGTACTGGCGCAGCAGGACGCGCGCCGCGAGGAAGGCGGAGGCGACCCCATTGTGGCCGGATCCGAGCGCGAAGAGATGATGCGGGTAGTGGCGGTGAGGCCCGACGCACACGAAGCCGTCGGAGGCCATCGACACGGGCACCATCCAGGCGTACTCGGGCCGCGTGCCGGCGATGGCCGGGTAGAGTTTGGAGAGCTCGTACATCAACTGGCCCGTGCGCTGGACCATCGCCTTCTCTCGCGCGCGCGCGGGCACGGCCGGCTGGTCGGCGCCGAGAAACAGGATGCGCTCGTCGCCGGTCCGGCGAAGAACATGCGGCGGGTCGTTCTGATCGATCACGATCGCGTGGCTGCGGCCGAACTCGCGGCGCACAAACGACGGCACCGGCGGCGTGAGCACGCAGAACGCGTCCATCAGCTCGAAGTGGCGCCGAAGGGGCTTGAACGCGGGCAGCGGGTGATTGCTGGCGACAACGACCGTCTCGGCGCGGATCATGCCGCTGTCAGTGACGAGCTCCACGCCTTTGCGCCCGGCCCGGATCCGCGTGACGGGCGTCCGCTCGAACACCAGCGCACGGCGCTTGGCGGCCTCGGCGGCCAGGCCGAGCGTGGCGCGGTACGGGTCGATGAACCCGTCGCCGGCGGATCGGATCGCGCCTACGCCCGCGAGGCCGGTCTCCTGCCGCAGGCGCGCCGGTGTCAGCCACGAGCCGTCCACGCCGGCCGCGCGCATCGACGCCATCTCGCGGCGCAGCACCCGCTCGTCCCCGTCGCTCAACCCGACGCGGAGCGCGGCATCCGGCACCAGCTCGCAGCGGACGCGCAGGCGCCTCATGGTGGCGGCCATGTCGAGACCGGCGCGGCGGAACGCGTGCCACAGGTGCCTCGCCACCCGCAGCCCGTACTGTGCCTTCAGCGTGTCGAACGGCACCGCAGGCTCGAGCCGCAGCAGGCCCGGGCACGACGCCGACCCGCCCTGGCCAACCCGGTTTCCCTCGACGAGCGCCACGCGGACGCCCGCGGCCGCAAAGACATAGGCAATCGAGCAGCCGGTCAGGCCTCCGCCGAGAATTGCCACCTGCACGTCGAGCGCGCCGCGGTGACGCGGGTACGAAGGCTGACGCGCCTTGGGATAACGATCCAGCCAGTAGGGGACGCCGTAGCGGGTTCGCATGACTTGAGCTGCCGGTAGCGGAGGATTTTACTCTCATGAAGGCGGGATTAGAATCCACTAAATATGAAATCAGCGGCCTCGATCGTCCGCGACGTTGTGAAGCACCTGAAGGAGCACGGCTCTGCCGGGCACGCGGCCGGCGTGCAGTGGTTCTTCAAGGAAGAGGTGCGGTCGCACGGATGGTATACGGCGGCGCTCCGCCGATATGCCAAGGCCCTCCATGAGCAACTGGCCGCGGATCAGGCGTTGCTGCTCGACGTGGCCGAACGGCTGTTCAGAAGCCCGTTTCTCGAGGAGAAGGCGCTGGCCGTGACGATGCTGCAGCCGTCGCTCGGGCGGTTCGGCAGCGCGGAGTTCAGGCGCTTCGAGACGTGGCTCGGCCTGGTGTCGTCGTGGGCCGATCACGACGCGCTGGCGATGTACCTGATCGGCCCGATGCTGGTGACCAACCCACGGCGCGTGA
>Ga0209253_10004774_pt1 | contig 11785 bp, 9 predicted proteins | sample FrelakmetBRP12BR_FD_187145 | JGI IMG/M metagenome (GOLD analysis project Ga0209253, IMG submission 187145) | Freshwater lake sediment microbial communities from the University of Notre Dame, USA, for methane emissions studies - BRP12 BR (SPAdes)... | ecosystem: Environmental > Aquatic >...
CGAGGGGCGCGAGGCGCTGCGCGTCGCCGCGCAGCGCCTCGCGCCCGAACGTCGGCTCTTCACGCGCGGCGTCTATGTGGTCACCGAGGGGCCGCGCTTCGAATCGCCGGCCGAAGTGCGCTTCCTGCGCACCCTCGGCGACATCGTGGGACAGAGCTTCTCGCCCGAGGTCTGGCTGGCGCGCGACATCGGCGCCTGCTACGCCGGCATCTATGTGGTGGTGAACTACGCCGAGGGGGTCGTCGAGGACTGGAGCCACGACGAGCTCGCGCGCATCTTCCGCGACGACGCCTCTCTGATCGGTGAGGTCCTGCTCGCGGCTCTGGCCGCGCTCCCCGACGAGCCCGCCTGCCCCTGCCGCGACCTGCGCAAGCCGAGCCTCTTGCCCTAGGGGCGTTTCGCCCAGGGGCAGGGGTGAGCGGGAAGGCCCGTGCCCTAGAACATGGGCAGCCGCAAGGCGGGGACGGCGCCGAACGCCGCCCAGACCAGCACGCTGACGCCGTTGAAGGAAGCGTGCAAGAGGATGTTCGTCCAGATCGACCCGCTGCGGTAGAAGACCCATGCCAGAAGCAGCCCCAGGGCGAACAGGGGCACGAACACCGAGGCCTGCTGGTGCGCCAGGCCGAACAGTCCGGCCGAGACGATGGCCCCCCAGACGGGGCCCCACGAGCGTGCCAGACCCTGGAAGAGGAAGCCGCGGAAGAACGTCTCCTCGAGGAGGGGAGCGACGACGATGGCCGTGATGGCGAAGAGGGCGACACCGGGCGCGTTGCGCGGGAAGTCACGCAGGATGGTCTGCTCGGGCGGCGGACCGAGGAGCCGGCTGTACAGCGACGTGTAGACGACGCCGGCCAGGTAGGCGAGGACCAGAGCCACCGGCACGAGCAGGAGCGAGTGGCGCTCGAAGGGCCGGAACCCCCAGCTCGCCGCCGAGAGCGCGAAGCGCCGCAGGGAGTGCCACCAGGCGACGCCGACGAACCAGCCGTCGACGATGATCACCGAGACGAGGGCCGAGAGCGCGCCTGCCGACGTCGCGCCGTCCATACCCTCCGCCGACCCCGCACCGGACAGTCCCAGCGCCAACACGAGCAGCAGGACACCCACGACGGCGACGGCGAGCGCGAGGAGCGCCGTCGCCGCGTTCCACGGCACGTCTCCCGGTCGTGCCTCGCGGGAGAGGCCGAAGACCGGACCGGGCGTATCCAGCGTGATCACGTGCTCCTTTGCGTCCACAGGGTCGCTTTGCTATACTGCGCCGCCCGGGAGGGTCGGCGCGTGCGACGGCTGCGGGGGTTCGTTGACCCTCCTACCGCCTCTTGCTATCCTAACTTGCTTCTGTAGAGAGGGGTGCAAACGTGCGCCAGCTGGTCACGCTCGCTTGCCAGGAGTGCAAGCGGCGCAACTACCACACGAACAAGAACAAGAAGAACGATCCGGACCGCATCGAGCTCAAGAAGTACTGTCCCTGGTGCGGCCATCACACCGTCCACAAGGAAACGAGATAGGGGAAGACGCGACGGAGGGCAAGCCCTCTATCGGGTCCCCGGACACTCGTAGGGCTGTAGCTCAATTGGTAGAGCACCGGTCTCCAAAACCGGGGGTCGGGGGTTCGAGTCCCTCCAGCCCTGCCAGTCACGTGAGGGTCGAGAGTCATGGCTAAGGCCGTGCGGAACAGCAAGCAGAAGTCCGCCTCCAAGCAGGCCAAGCAGAGCGCGCGCAAGTCGGCGCGCACGTCGCGGTCGCCCGAGCGCGCGCGCCAGCAAGCCAAGGCGCCGGCCAAGGCCGAGCGCCGCGGGCTGCGCAAGTTCTTTCACGATGTGCGCATCGAACTGTCGAAGGTCACCTGGCCGACGCGCAAGGACCTCACGCAGTCGACCATCGTCGTGATCGTCGCTGTCGCCATCGCCAGCGTCTACATCGCCGCCCTCGACGGCGTCTTCTCCGAACTCATGAAACTCATCACGCCCTAGAACGGGCGAAGGAGAGTCAGCGCAGCAGTGTTCCATTGGTACGTCGTCAACACGTACTCAGGCCATGAGAACAAGGTCAAGGCCAACCTCGAGCACCGCATCCACTCGATGAGCCAGGAGGACTCGATCCTCAAGGTCGTGGTGCCGACCGAGCAGGTCGTCGAGACCAAGGAAGGCCAGAAGGTATCGACCGAGAAGCGCGTGTTCCCGGGATACGTTCTCGTACAGATGGAGCTCACCGACGACTCCTGGTCGCTGGTGAAGAACACACCGGGCGTCACGGGCTTCGTCGGCGCCCAGAACAAGCCCGTCGCGCTCTCGCGCGCCGAGGTCGACCGCATCATGCACACGGCGTCGGTCGAGCGGCCCAAGCAGAAGGCCGAGTTCTCGGTGGGCGAGATCGTGCGCGTGACCTCCGGGCCGCTGTCCGACTTCTCGGGGGAGGTCGTCGAGGTCAACGCCGACCAGAACCGTCTCAAGGTCATGGTCTCGATTTTCGGGCGTGAGACTCCCGTGGAGCTCGGTTTCGACCAGGTGAAGAAGACCACGTAACCCCAGGGAGCGAGGCGAGGCAAGATGGCCAAGAAGGTCATGACCGTTATCAAGCTGCAGATCCCCGCCGGAGCGGCGAACCCGGCGCCGCCGGTGGGCCCCGCCCTGGGCCAGCACGGCGTCAACATCATGGAGTTCTGCAAGGCCTTCAACGCCCAGACACAGGCGCAGAGCGGCACCATCATCCCGGTCGAGATCACCGTCTTCGAGGACCGCTCCTTCACCTTCATCACCAAGACCCCTCCGGCGGCGGTGCTCCTTCGTGAGGCGGCGGGCGTCGAGAAGGGTTCAGGCGAACCGAACCGCCACAAGGTGGCGAGCGTCTCGCGCGAGAAGGTGCGCGAGATCGCCGAGCTCAAGCTGCCCGACCTGAACGCGAACGACGTCGATGCCGCCATGAGGATCATCGAAGGTACCGCGCGCAGCATGGGCATCGAAATCCAGCAGTAACCGACCGAGGGCGGCGGGGTGCCGGCACCCCGCCGCCGCACCGCTGGCTCCTCGCCGAGCCGGCGACGACGTGGGAGGCGCTCGCCGCGAGCGACCGCCGCTCGGACCACAGGAGGTGTGCGACATGGCCAGGCACGGCCGCAAGTACGAGACCGCCCGCGGCGTCATAGAGGCGGGCCGGCTCTACTCCCCCCTCGAGGCCATCCGGCTTCTCAAGATGCTCGACACGGCGAAGTTCGACGAGACCGTCGAGGTGCACTTCAGGCTGGGCGTCGATGTGCGCCACGCCGACCAGATCGTGCGCGGCACGACCATCCTGCCGCACGGCATCGGCAAGGCCGTGCGCGTCGCCGTCTTCGCCGAGGGCGACAAGGCGCGCGAGGCCCAGGAGGCGGGCGCCGACATCGTCGGCTCGGCCGACCTGGCGGCGAAGGTCGGGGAGGGCATGCTCGACTTCGACGTGGCGATCGCCACGCCCGACATGATGGGCACCGTCGGCAAGCTCGGGCGCATCCTCGGCCCGCGCGGCCTCATGCCCAACCCCAAGTCGGGCACGGTCACCTTCGACGTGGGCAAGGCGGTGAGCGATGCCAAGGCCGGCAAGGTCGAGTACCGCACCGACCGCAGCGGCATCGTGCACCTGGTCATCGGCAAGAAGTCGTTCGGCGAACGCGAGCTGGTCGAGAACTACGGCGCGCTGCTCGACGAGATCATCCGCGCCAAGCCGGCGGCGTCGAAGGGCCGCTACGTGAAGAGCGTGACCTTCGCCTCGACGATGGGACCGGGCATCGAGGTCGATCCCGCGCGCACGCGCGACCTGCTCGAGGAGCGTGCCTAGGTCGAGGGACACGCCTGGGGCGGGGAACGCGCCCGGGCAGTCGGACCACGGAGGAACGGGACGGCCGACGGTTGGCACGGCCGCCCCGTTCCTCTATACTGCACCATCGCGGCGCCCCTGGTGGCGTCGCTGCCGGAGACGGCCGGTGCTCCCCACAGGGGAGCCGAAGGGGTCCTCGTAGGACTCGCCCGCCCGAGGCGACGAGCGCGAGACCGGCCGTCACGCGGCCGACCGAGTCGACCCGCTCCCGCCCGGGGGTGGGTCTTTTCATGCGACGGTGAGGTCGGGATGCTACGTAAAGAGAAGGACGCCATCATCGAGGAGACGGTGCGTCTCCTAAGCGACACCGAGGCCCTCTACGTGAGCGACTATCGTGGCCTCACGGTAGCCCAGCTGACGAAACTGCGCGCGGCGTTGCGCGAACGCGGGGCCGAGCTGCACGTGCTCAAGAACACGCTCACCGCCATCGCCGCCGAGCGCGCCGGCCGCGAGAACATCAAGGAGCTCCTCAGCGGTCCCACGGCCGTGGCCTTCTGCGGCGAGGACCTGCTTGGTCCCGCCAAGACGCTCAGCGACTACGCGCGCACCAACCAGGCCCTCGTGGTGCGTGGCGGCGTACTGCAGGGGAGCCTCCTCGACGCCGACGGCGTGCGCCGCCTGGCGTCGCTGCCGCCGCGCGAGGTCCTCGTGGGACAGGTGGTGGGCACCATGGCGGCGCCGCTGACGGGCCTCGTGACCGTGCTCCAGGGCACGATCTCGAGCTTCGTGCGCGCGCTCAACCAGGTTGCCGAGCAGCGGGCGGCCGCGGGCGAGGCCTAGGAGAAAGCCGGGCGCCCGCGGCCGCCTCGACGAGGCGACACGGGCGCCCCTACCGACGATTCACGGACTCAGCTGACCGGACGAAGCGTTCAAGCCGAAGGGCGAGGTGGACAGGAATGGCAGGCAAGACACTCAGTAAGGACGATCTCATCGCGGCCATCAAGGGCATGACCGTGCTCGAGCTCTCAGAGCTAGTCAAGGCGCTCGAAGAGGAGTTCGGCGTCAGCGCCGCGGCCCCGATGGCCGTAGCTGCGGCGCCGGCCGCGGGCGGCGCTCCCGAAGCGGCCGCCGAGGAAGAGAAGACCAGCTTCGACGTGATCCTCAGCGGGGCCGGCGACAAGAAGATCCAAGTGATCAAGGTCGTGCGTTCGCTGACCGGGCTCGGTCTCAAGGAGGCCAAGGCGCTCGTCGACGAGGCTCCCAAGCCCGTCAAGGAGGGCGTCAACAAGGACGAGGCCGACGACGCCAAGAAGCAGCTCGAGGAGGCCGGCGCGAGCGTCGAGCTCAAGTAGCCGGCCGCCGTCGCTTGCGCCGCGAGCGCCGCTCGACCCGGTGGGGTCGAGCGCCGCTCGTCCGGCGGCAGGGTTTCGCGGCTCCACCTGCGGGGTAAGAGCGTCGGGCACGGGTGAGAGGCCGGTCCTCTTGGCGTCCCGGAGCTCTTGTCATCGGTATCCGGCCCTGCTACTGTTACAGATTGTGCCGTCGCCCGTCTTCGCCGATACTCCTACCGGTCCACGCACCCACCCCTGTCTCACGCTACCTAGAGGAGCAGTCGCTTGAACCAGCCAAAGCCCCCTCGCGTGCGCACGTCCTTCGCCAAGCTCGATCAGCCGCTGCCGCTGCCCAACCTGATCGACATCCAGAAAGCGTCGTGGGAGTGGTTCCTCAAGGACGGCCTGAGAGAGACGATCAGCGACATCTCGCCGATCCGCGACTACAGCGAGAAGCTGCTGGTCGAGTTCGGCGAGTACGCCTTCGGTGAGCCCACGCACTCCATCGAGGAGTGCCGCAACAAGGACATGAACTTCTCCGCCCCCCTGTCGATGAAGGTCTCCTTCATCAACGAGGAGACGGGCGAGATCCGCGAGCAGTCGGTGTTCATGGGCGACTTCCCCATGATGACCGAACGGGGCACCTTCATCATCCACGGCACCGAGCGCGTGGTGGTCACCCAGCTCGTGCGCTCGCCGGGCGCCTACATCATGGAGCCCAAGCAGGCCGAGCGCGAGAAGCAGGTGCTGATCGCCAACCTGATGCCGCAGCGCGGCTCCTGGCTCGAGCTCGAGATCGACAAGAAGGGCGCCGTCAACGTCCGCATCGACCGCAAGCGCAAGTTCCCCGTCAGCGTCCTGCTGCGCGCGATGGGGTACGGGGCCAGCGATGAGATCCTCGATCTCTTCGAGGGCTCCGTCTACATCAAGAACACGCTCGAGCGCGACACGACCTCCTCACAGGAGGAGGCGCTCATCGAGCTCTTCCGCAAGCAGCGGCCGGGAGAGCCGCCGACGCTCGAGTCGGCCACCTCGATGCTGCGCGGCCTGTTCTTCGACCCCAAGCGGTACGACCTCTCGCGCGTCGGCCGTCACAAGCTGAACTCGCGCCTGCACGGCCACCTGCCGCCCGAGAAGCTGCCGGCGGCCGACGTGCGCGTGCTGACCAACGAGGACATCATCGAGCTCATCCGCCGTCTCATCATGCTGCCACCCAGACTGGGCGTGCCCGACGATGCCAAGGACTACGCCGCCGAGGCGCTGTCGCTGATGTCGTCGCGGCGGGAGGAGATCGCCCACGAGCTCGACGAGTACGAGCATTTCGGCAACCGTCGCCTGCGCACCGTGGGCGAGCTCGTGCAGGACGCCTTCCGCATCGGCCTCACGCGCATGGAGCGCGTCATCAAGGAGCGCCTCACGACCGAGGACCCCGACACGATCGTGCCCGCGACGCTCGTGAACATCCGTCCCGTCGTGGCCGCGCTGAAGGAGTTCTTCGGTTCGTCGCAGCTCTCGCAGTTCATGGACCAGACGAACTCCCTCTCGGGCCTCACGCACCGGCGGCGTCTGAGCGCGCTCGGGTCGGGAGGACTCACCCGTGAGCGCGCCCCCATCGAGGTGCGCGACGTGCATGCGACCCACTACGGCCGCATGTGCCCCATCGAGACGCCCGAGGGTCCTAACATCGGCCTCATCGGCTCGCTGTCGTCGTTTGCCACCGTCGACGAGTTCGGCTTCATCCGCGCGCCCTACCGCAGGGTCGTCAAGGGCAAGGTCGCCGACGAGATCGTCTTCCTCGACGCCTCCGAGGAGGAGGGGACGGTGCGCGACCCCAAGACCAAGGCGGAGCGCGCCGTCGTCATCGCCCAGGCCAACGCGCCGTTCGACCCCAAGACCGGCAAGTTCCTCAACGACCAGGTGCTGGCGCGCACGCGCGACGGCGAGGTCGTCTCGGTGCCCCCGGACCAGGTCGACTTCATGGACGTCAACCCGACGCAGATCGTGTCCGTGGCCACGGCCCTCATCCCGTTCCTCGAGCACGACGACGCCAACCGGGCCCTCATGGGTTCCAACATGCAGCGCCAGGCTGTGCCGCTCCTGCGCACCGAGGCCCCCTACGTGGGCACCGGGATGGAGTTCCGCGCCGCCGTCGACACCGGCGACGTGATCCTGGCCCGGCGCGCCGGCAAGGTGTCGTACGTCGACGCCGACCGCATCGCCGTCACCGCCGGCAACGGCGAGACCGACGAGTACGCGCTGACGAAGTTCATGCGCTCCAACCAGGGCACCCTGATCCACCAGAAGCCGATCGTCTTCTCGGGCGACAAGGTCGAGGTCGGCTCGGTGCTCGCCGACGGCGCCTCGACCGAGTCGGGCGAGCTCGCGCTGGGCAGGAACCTGCTCGTCGCCTTCGTGAGCTGGGAGGGCTACAACTTCGAGGACGCCATCATCCTGTCGGAGCGCGTCGTCAAGGAGGACATGCTCTCGTCGATCCACATCGAGGAGTACGAGGTCGACGCGCGCACGACCAAGCTGGGCGACGAGGAGATCACGCGCGACATCCCCAACCGTTCCGAGGAGTCGCTGAAGGACCTCGACGAGCGGGGCATCGTGCGCATCGGCGCCGAGGTCAACTCGGGCGACCTCCTCGTCGGCAAGGTCACGCCCAAGGGCGAGACCGAGCTCACGGCCGAGGAGAAGCTCATCCGCGCCATCTTCAAGGAGAAGGCCCGCGAGGTGCGCGACACCAGCCTGAAGGTGCCGCACGGCGAGGGCGGCAAGGTCATCGACGTGAAGATCTTCTCGCGCGAGAACAACGACGAGCTGCCGCCCAGCGTCAACGAGCTGGTGCGCGTCTACGTCGCCAAGAAGCGCAAGATCGCCGAGGGCGACAAGCTCGCCGGGCGGCACGGCAACAAGGGCGTCATCTCCAAGATCGTCCCCGAGGAGGACATGCCCTGCCTCGACGACGGCACGCCGGTCGACATCATCCTCAACCCCCTCGGCGTGCCGAGCCGCATGAACATCGGCCAGGTGCTCGAGACGCACCTCGGCTGGGCGGCCCACCACGGCTGGCAGGCCGACGGCACGCGCATCAAGGGACCGGCGTTCGTGGCCTCGCCGGTGTTCGACGGGGCGACCATCGCCGAGATCGACGACCTGCTGATCAAGACCTCGCAGGCCGACGACAGCCCGGTCAAGTTCAAGGTCGACGAGAAGGAGCCGCCCGGCAGGCGCTGCTCCGGCAAGGTCTGGCTGTACGACGGCCGCTCGGGCGAACGCTTCGACAACAAGGTGACGGTCGGCCACATGTACATTCTCAAGCTGCTGCACCTGGTCGACGACAAGATCCACGCGCGCAGCACCGGCCCGTACTCCCTCGTCACGCAGCAGCCGCTGGGCGGCAAGGCCCAGTTCGGTGGCCAGCGCTTCGGCGAGATGGAGGTCTGGGCGCTCGAGGCCTACGGGGCCGCCTACACGCTGCAGGAGATGCTCACCATCAAGTCCGACGACACCATCGGCCGCGTCAAGGCCTACGAGGCGATCGTCAAGGGCGAGAACATCTCCAAGCCCAACATCCCCGAGTCGTTCAAGGTCCTCATGAAGGAGGTCCAGAGCCTCGGCCTCGACATGTCCGTCCAGAGCGAGGAGGGCACGATCGTCGAGGTCCGCGAGGAGGACGACGATCTGCTGCGCGCGGCCGAGGAGCTGGGCATCGACCTCTCCGCCAGCCTGCGCGCCCGTCGCCAGGGCGAGGCCGAGGCCGAGGAGACGATCGACATGGCCGACTTCGGCGTCTTCGCGAGCCGGCCGCCGGAGGCCGACGACGAAGAGGAAGACCGCGACGAGCTCGAGGCGGTCGAGGGTCTGCAGCCGGAGGCGGCCGCAGAGGATCGCGAGATCGAAGACGAGGACCAGCTCGACGCCGATCTCGGCAACGGCTTCGGTCTCGCGCTCGACGAAGAAGAGGCAGAACAACTAGAGACCGAGACCCACGAGGACTGACGCCGTCGCGCACGGCAAGGGGGATTCGTTGATAGACATCAACAACTTCGACTCGATCCGCATCGGCCTCGCCTCCCCCAAGCAGATCGAGGCGTGGTCGAAGGGCGAAGTCACGAAGCCTGAGACGATCAACTACCGCACGCTCAAGCCCGAGCGCGACGGCCTCTTCTGCGAGCGCATCTTCGGCCCGACGAAGGACTGGGAGTGCTACTGCGGCAAGTACAAGCGCGTACGCTACAAGGGCATCATCTGCGAGCGCTGCGGCGTCGAGGTGACGCGGGCCAAGGTGCGCCGCGAGCGCATGGGACACATCAAGCTCGCCGCCCCGGTCTCGCACATCTGGTTCTTCAAGGGTGTGCCCTCGCGCATGGGCTATCTGCTCGATATCGCCCCCAAGGAGCTCGAGAAGGTCCTCTACTTCGGCGGCAGCTACGTCATCATCTCGGTCGACAAGGAGAAGCGCGAGCGCGACGTCATGCTCCTCGACGAGCGCATCCAGGAGATCAAGGCGCGCTACGACGAGTACGCCGAAGACCGCGCTCGCGCCGTCCGCGAGATGCACGACGAGGTCGTCAAGATCCTCGCCAATGAGATGGAGGCCGACGAGTTCCACGCCGGCGCGGAGCCCGACGACGAGTTCGGCTTCTTCAACTACTTCGACATCTTCGAGACCTACCGTCGCATCACCGTGCAGGCGGCGGAATACGGGCCCGACGAGCTGAAGACCCAGCGCACCAAGGTCGACCGTCTCGCCGACGAGTACGTCGACCGTGGCAACAAGGCGGTCGATCAGGCGAAGGGCCTCATCGACCGCGCCTGGGAGCAGTTCAAGACCATCGGCCCCCGCGACGTCGTCGGCGACGAGGCCCTCTACCTGCAGATGGAGCGCATGTTCGGCCGCGACCCCGGTTACGAGCCCGAGAGCTTCGGCGTGTACTTCAAGGGCGGCACGGGTGCCGAGGCGGTGCGCGAGCTCCTGCGGCAGGTCGACCTCGACGCCGAGGCGGACGAGCTCAAAGAGGTCATCCGCACGGCCAAGGGCCAGCGTCAGAGCCGCGCCGTTAAGCGCCTCAAGGTGACCTCGGCGTTCCAGCGCTCGGGCAACCGTCCGGAGTGGATGATCCTCGACGTGGTCCCCGTGATACCGCCCGAGCTGAGGCCGATGGTCCAGCTCGACGGCGGCCGCTTCGCGACGAGCGACCTCAACGACCTCTACCGGCGCGTCATCAACCGCAACAACCGCCTCAAGAGGCTGCTCGATCTGCAGGCTCCCGACATCATCGTCAACAATGAGAAGCGCATGCTGCAGGAGGCCGTCGACGCCCTGTTCGACAACGGCCGCCGCGGCCGCGCCGTCACCGGTCCCGGCAACCGCCCGCTCAAGTCGCTCTCCGACATGCTCAAGGGCAAGCAGGGGCGCTTCCGTCAGAACCTGCTCGGCAAGCGCGTCGACTACTCCGGCCGCTCCGTGATCGTGGCCGGCCCGCACCTCAAGATGCACCAGTGCGGCCTGCCCAAGATGATGGCGCTCGAGCTCTTCAAGCCCTTCATCATGAGCCGCCTGGTCTCGCGCAAGATGGTGCAGAACATCAAGGCGGCCAAGAAGATGGTCGAGTCGATGGTGCCCGAGGTCTGGGACATCCTCGAGGAGGTCATCGCCGAGCATCCGGTGCTGCTCAACCGCGCGCCGACGCTGCACCGCCTGGGCATCCAGGCGTTCGAGCCGCTGCTCGTCGAGGGCAAGGCGATCCAGATCCACCCGCTCGTCTGCGCGGCGTTCAACGCCGACTTCGACGGCGACCAGATGGCCGTGCACCTGCCGCTCTCGTGGGAGGCCCAGGCCGAAGCGCGCATCCTCATGCTCTCGACCAACAACATCCTGTCGCCCGCCAACGGCAAGCCGATCGCGGTGCCCACGCAGGACATGGTCATCGGGGCCTACTACCTGACCTACCACCCCAAGGGCGACTTCTCCGGGCTCACGCCCGACGACTTCGACGAGGCCCTGCCGGCCTACGGGAGCTACGAGGAGGTCAGGCGGGCCTACGAGCAGCGCATCCTCGACCAGCGCCAGGTGCCGGTGCAGCGCGCCGCGGGCATCGCGGAGTTCACGCGCAAGCCGATACTGCTGCGCCGGCCGGGCGGGGAGCGCATCGTCACGACCGTGGGCCGCGCCATCTTCAACCAGCAGATCGAGGACGGCATCGCCGGGCTGGCGAGCGAGGAGGGCGAGGAGCACATCTACGTCTACCTCAACAACACGATTACCAAGAAGGGCCTGGCGGCGTTCATCAACGAGCTCGTGGCCGAGTTCGGCGCGACCAAGGTCGCCCGCCTGCTCGACGTCTTCAAGGACGTCGGGTTCCGCTACGCGACCCGGGCGGCGGTCACCGTCTCGAAGAACGACATCGTGATCCCCGAGAAGCGCAAGGCCGAGATCCTGGCCGAGCACGAGCAGATGGTCGCCGACGTCCAGCAGCAGTACAACATGGGCTTCCTGACCGAGACTGAGCGCCGCGAGAGGATCGAGGAGATCTGGCGCGAGGCCGACGTGCAGATCACGGCGGCGACGAGGGCCAACTTCAACCCGCTGAACCCCATCTACATGATGGCGACGTCGGGCGCGCGCGGCGACATCAAGCAGATCCGTCAGCTCGCCG
>Ga0209253_10004775_pt1 | contig 11785 bp, 10 predicted proteins | sample FrelakmetBRP12BR_FD_187145 | JGI IMG/M metagenome (GOLD analysis project Ga0209253, IMG submission 187145) | Freshwater lake sediment microbial communities from the University of Notre Dame, USA, for methane emissions studies - BRP12 BR (SPAdes)... | ecosystem: Environmental > Aquatic >...
ATCGAGGATTCATGGTTATCGCCTGAAGTTGCCGTAAATCGAGGACGAGACGCATCTTCACACGTCGAGGTTCGACACCAGCAGTGCGTTCCTCTCGATGAACTCGCGCCTGGGTTCGACTTCGTCACCCATCAGCGTCGAGAACAGTTCATTCGCTGCGTGCGCATCTTCAATGCGCACCTGCACCAGCCGGCGCGTTTCGGGATTGATGGTCGTGTCCCACAGCTGCTCGGGGTTCATCTCGCCGAGGCCCTTGTAGCGCTGGATCGTCTGGCCGCGGCGCGCTTCGTCAAGCAACCAGTTGATGGCTTCCTTGAAGCTGCCGACCGTCTGCTCGTTGTCGCCACGACGCACGATGGCACCGGCGCCGAACAAACCGACCAGCGTGCGCGAGAGGTCCGTGATCCGGCGGTATTCGCTCGAATTGAAGAACTCGCGGTGAAGGTGCTTCTCGACGGCATTGCCGTGTTCGACACGCGTGACGACCAGGTGCGGCGGCGTGCCCGGCTGCAACGTCACGGTGTAGTGGCGACCAGCCTGCGGCACGTCGTTCAGCATCTTTTCCAGCTGCGCGCCCCAGGTGGTGAGCTTCTCCGGGTCCTCGCGATCGGCAATGCCGATCTCCGGCAGGTGCAGCATCTGCTCGAGCACGTGCGAGTCGTAGCGCCGCGGCGACTTGTGCACCGCGTTCTGGAAATCCATGTATTTGCGAGCCAACGTCTCGAGTGCGCCGTCCTGCATCGGCACCGACGAATCGCGAACGACCAGCGATGCGCCTTCGAGTGCGGTGCGCAGCAGGATCTGGTTGAGCTCGACGTCGTCCTTGACGTAGTTCTCGCTCTTGCCCTTCTTCACCTTGTAGAGCGGCGGCTGCGCGATGTAGACGTGGCCGCGCTCGATCAGGTTCGGGATCTGGCGGTAGAAAAAAGTCAGTAGCAAAGTACGGATATGGCTGCCGTCAACATCCGCATCAGTCATTATTATGATACGGTGATACCGTAATTTAGCTAAGTCCAGTTCATCCTTTCCAATGCCGCACCCGAGCGCGGTGATCAGGGTGCCGACTTCCGCCGACGACAGCATCTTGTCGAAGCGCGCGCGCTCGACGTTCAGGATCTTGCCCTTCAGCGGCAGGATCGCCTGCGAGCGGCGATCGCGGCCCTGCTTGGCGGAACCGCCTGCGGAATCGCCCTCGACGATGAACAGCTCGGACTTCGCCGGGTCTTTTTCCTGGCAGTCCGCGAGCTTGCCGGGCAGGCCGGCGATGTCGAGCGCGCCCTTGCGCCGGGTGAGTTCGCGCGCCTTGCGCGCGGCTTCGCGCGCCCGGGCTGCGTCGATGATCTTGTTGACGATGGCTTTCGCCTGCGCCGGCTGCTCGAGCAGGAATTCGCCGAGCTTTTCGCTGGCAATCGCTTCGACCACGCTTTTCACTTCGGACGAAACCAGCTTGTCCTTCGTCTGTGACGAGAACTTCGGGTCGCTCAATTTCACGGACAGCACGGCGGTGAGACCTTCGCGCGAGTCGTCGCCCGTGGTCGGCACCTTGTCCTTCTTGTTCGCCATCTCGCCTTCGATGTAGTCGTTCAGCGTGCGCGTAAGCGCTGCGCGGAACCCGGCGAGGTGAGTGCCGCCGTCCTTCTGCGGGATGTTGTTGGTGAAGCAGTACATCGTCTCCGCGTAGGAGTCGTTCCACTGCAGCGCGATTTCGACCACGACGCCGTCGCGCTCGCCGCGAAACCAGAAGATTGATTCGTGAACTGCAGTTTTGCTGCGGTTCAGGTACTTGACGAATTCCTTGATGCCGCCTTCGTAGTGGAAGGTTTCGCGGCGGTCGTCGCGCTCGTCGACCAGCTCGATGCGGACACCGGAATTCAGGAACGAGAGTTCGCGCAAGCGCTTTTGGAGAATCTCGTACTCGAACTCGATGTTGGTGAAGATCGTGTCACTGGGCTTGAAGCGGATGGTGGTCCCGCGCTTGTCGCTCGTGCCCGTGGGCGTGAGCGGCGATACCGGTTCGCCCAGGCGGTATTCCTGCGTATAGACCTTGCCGTCGCGGTAGATGGTGAGGTTCAGCGTCTCCGAAAGCGCATTGACGACGGATACGCCGACGCCGTGCAGGCCTCCCGAGACCTTGTACGACGAGTCGTCGAACTTCCCACCCGCGTGCAGGACGGTGAGGATGACCTCAGCCGCCGAGACCCCCTCCTCCGGATGGATATCCACAGGAATTCCACGGCCGTCGTCCTGTACGGTGACCGACTGGTCGGCGTGGATGGTGACGACGATGTTGGTGCAGTGACCGGCCAGCGCCTCGTCGATCGAGTTGTCGAGGACCTCGAAGACCATGTGGTGCAAGCCGGACCCGTCATCGGTGTCACCGATGTACATTCCCGGGCGCTTGCGAACCGCATCTAGGCCTTTTAAGACTTTGATTTTACTGGAGTCGTAGACGTCCGCGGAGCTCATGGGATACCCGGTTCAAAGGAACGCGAAATTATAGCAGAGGGGTGATTTTTCCGTGTTCCACGTGAAACCTTCGTGTCACGGGAAGCCGCTGGAAAGACGCCATGCCGGGGTCCAGGGCCGAGACGAAGAGCTGCCCCGGCAGTTCCAGCACCACCGAAATCAGTCGCTCCAGATTGGCCTCGTCGAGTTCCGCCGCAGGATCATCCACAAGCAGCGCCGCCGTGGGACTGCCTAGAGCGTGGTCACATTTAAGCTGCCCCAAGAGCATCGCGGAGGCCGTCAGTTTCTGCTGGCCACGCGACACACGATGCTTGGCCAGATCTCCGGCCACACGGATCGACAGGTCCGCCCGATGGGGTCCGGCGTGCGTCGTACCCCGCTCCCGGTCCCTCGGCCAGGAATGCTCGATTGCATCCTGCAGCTCCGTCCCGGCTGCCCAACCGTCGTTGAGCGACAGTTCAATGGTCGTTCCTAGTAGGCGTTCGCCGACCACAGCGACGTGGGACTCCAGGTGAGCAAAGTACTCCCGGCGGGAAGCCGCCAGGGAACGGCCGGACTCCAACAGCTCGGGATCCCAGGCCCGGACCACCTGCTCGGGCAACTCTGCCCTGAGCGCGGCATTGCGTTGCTTGAGCGCGCGCTGGTACCGGCGCCACTGCTCCACGAACCTAGGTTCCACGTGGAACACGCCCCAGTCCAGGTAGCGCCGCCGCTCCTGTGGACCCTCTTCCACCAGTCGGTGGACTTCAGGGTCGATAGCCTGCACCGGCAGGATGGTCGCCAACTCAGCCAGGCTGCCGATCCGATTGCCGCCCGCCCGCGCCTCGAATCCTTCGCGGCTGTAACGAACGCCGACCGGACGGATGCTCTCGCCCGCTTCGAAACGCCCGGTGAGCAGCAATTCCTCGGCACCTTTGCGGATCAGGGTTTCGTTGCGGGCCGTGCGGAACGAACGACCACGCCCCAGAAAGAAGATCGCCTCGAGCAGGCTTGTCTTGCCCGAGGCGTTCGCGCCGCTGATCAGGTTGCAGCGACTGTCGAATTCGAGATCGGTCGCCGCGATGCAGCGGAAATCGCGGACTTCGAGTCGGCGCAAGCTCATCGTGTCAAGCCGACCGATGTTTCACGTGGAACACGCCAAGGGACGGCGAAGCTTCCTGGCGCCAGGTCAATAGCGATGTTCCACGTGAAACCAGCCTTCGGTCCGTGAACATTCATGCCGGCCGGTCAACCACGTTGTTCCACGTGGAACCCACCTGGAGCCACCTGGGCTGAACGGAAACGGGCGCGCGTCCGCCCTGCGCTGCTCAGAGGCGCATCGGCATGACAACGTAGCGGGCCGACCCATCCTGCGTGGCACGGATCAGGCAGCTGCTGTTGCCATCGGTCAGACCCACCTGCACGTCCGCTCCATCCACGGCCGCTAACGCATCAAGCAGGTAATTGACGTTGAAACCGATTTCCAGCTCTTCGCCGTCATAGGTCACTTCGACCTCTTCTTCGGCCTCTTCCTGCTCCGGGTTATGCGCCTGGATCATCAGCGCATTCGGTTTAAGCGCGAATCGGATTCCACGATATTTCTCGTTCGACAGGATCGCCGCGCGCTGCAGCGCCTGGCGCAGATCATCGCGAACCGCTCCAATCGTCTTGGGAGGTGTGGCGGGGATCACGCGGCTGTATTCGGGGAAACGGCCGTCAATCAGCTTGGAAGTGAAGCGAATTTCGCCAATCTGGACGCGAAGATGATTGGATCCGATCGAAACTTCGAGCAACTGGTCTTCATTGCCCAGGATTCGCTGCAGTTCGAGCACGCCTTTGCGCGGCACGATGACCTGTTGGCCCGCTTTTCCGCCATTGGCCAGCTCAACTTCGCACAATGCCAGCCGATGGCCGTCAGTCGCGACAGCTCGCAGCATTTTCGCCGAAGTTTCGAGCAGAAGACCATTCAGGTAGTAACGCACGTCCTGCTGGGCCATCGAGAAGTGGGTCTTGTCGAGCAGCCGCTTGAAGTCCTTCTGCGGCAGCTGCAGGGTCTGCTCCGCGTTGATCTCCTCCACGGTGGGGAACTCTGCCGCCGGCAGCGTGGTGAGCGTGAAGCGGCTCTTGCGAGCGCGCACGAGCATCCGCTCGCCTTCCTGCGTGAGCGTGATCTCGGTGCCTTCCGGCAACGCGCGACAGATGTCGAGCAGCTTCCGTCCGGGGATCGTGATCTCACCGCCTCGCTGCACGTCCACCTCGGACGTGGCCACGAGCTCGACTTCGAGATCTGTCGCCGTGATCGAGAGCTTGCCGCCTTTGGCGGCTACCAGCACGTTCGCCAGGATCGGCATCGTCTGCTTGCGCTCGACGACACCGATGACGGCCTGCAGCGGGCTCAGGATCGCTTCGCGCTTCGCGATGATCTTCATCTTCTATAGTTCCGGAGTCTTTATATAAGAGATCTATTGTTATGACTTTTAGCACAGCGCATGTCTGTGCAAAACCTCAGTTTCCCCAATGGCAGCGCAGGTTTGCAGACAGGGTCAACACCCCTCGCAACGCACGCAAGCCCTGTCCGCAGCCTGTGGACGAAATGTGGAGTACTCGGCCTCCGCTTTCATCCACAGGTTAATCATGTCATCCCGCAAGCGTTCTCAACAGGTTTGAATAGTCCTCGTTGAGCCGTTGCTGCGACGTTCGCAGCTCCTTCATGACGCGGCATGCATGCAGCACCGTCGTGTGGTCACGGCCACCGAACGCGTCGCCGATTTCCGGCAGGCTGTGGTTGGTGAGTTCCTTCGACAGAGCCATCGCCATCTGCCGCGGCCGCGTGATCGAGCGGCTGCGCCGGCGTGACAACAGGTCCGCCACGCGGATCTTGTAGTACTCCGCGACCGTCTTCTGGATGTTCTCGATCGTGACCAGGCGTTCCTGCAGCGCGAGCAGGTCCTTGAGCGCTTCCTTGGCAAAATCCAGCGTGATCGGCCGACCCGTGAATTGCGAGTTCGCAATCACGCGGCGCATGGCGCCTTCGAGTTCGCGCACGTTCGAGCGGATGCGCTTGGCGACGAAGAACGCGACCTCCTCCGGCAGCTCGACACCGCTGGCTGCCGACTTGCTCATCAGGATCGCGACGCAGGTTTCGAGTTCGGGTGGTTCGATCGCCACCGTGAGCCCCCAGCCGAAGCGCGACTTGAGACGCTCCTCGAGGCCTTCGACTTCCTTCGGATAGCGGTCGCAGGTCAGGATCACCTGCTGCTGCCCTTCGAGCAGCGTGTTGAACGTATGGAAAAACTCTTCCTGCGAACGGTCCTTGCCCGCGAAGAACTGGATGTCGTCGATCAGCAGCGCGTCGAGCGTGCGGTACGCCTGCTTGAACTCGTTGATCGTGTTGTGCTGCAGCGCGCGGACCATGTCGCCGACGAAGCGCTCGGAGTGCACGTAGGCGACCTTCGCATCCTTGTTGCGCGCGCGGATCTGGTTGCCGACGGCGTGCATCAGGTGGGTCTTGCCGAGGCCGACGCCACCGTAGATGAACAACGGATTGTAGGCCCGCCCCGGATTCTCGGCGACCTGGACCGCGGCAGCGCGCGCCAGCTGGTTGCTCTTGCCCTCGACGAAATTCGCAAAAGTGAATTCGGCATTCAGCCGGCCGCCGAACTGGGGCAGGGGATCGATCGGGCGGCGGAGGCCGTTACCGGACTGCGGCTCGGGTTGGGTCGTGGACCGAGCCACGGGCCGTGGTTGCACCGGCAGGCCGATTCCATCCGTCATCTGGGTTGGAGTGGGGAGCGGCTGTCGCCGCGAGCCAATTTCCACGGTCACTTGTGGGACTGGAGCGGGGACCAGTTCGTCGACAAGTTCACTGATGCGCGCGGTGCAGTTTTGATTGACCCAATCGACGACGTAACGGTTGGGTGCCAGCAGTCGCAGCCGGTCCCCGTCCTCGACGGCCTGCAACGGGCGGATCCAGGTGTTGAAAGCCTGTTCCGGGAGTTCCGCCTCGAGCCGGCGGAGGCATTGATGCCAGAGCGAAATCTGCACGAACCGACGGGCCTTTCTCAGGGACGGTGAGCGCTTGCCAGCGGGAAGGGGCGGCGAGTGTATACCGGCTCCCGGCCTGTGGATATCTTCGGCTGAGGTTGACTCCGGCGGGGTCCGTGCGTATTCTTCCCGGCCCTTTTGTGGCCAGTGCATGTTGTTGTTTCTGGTCCTGTTTTCCGGTCCTGTTCAGGACACCTTCGGAGCCGACGATGAAGCGCACTTTCAACCCGAGCAACCTGCACCGCAAGCGAGTCCACGGCTTCCGTGCGCGCATGGCCACCAAGGGTGGTCGTCTCGTCCTCGCCCGTCGTCGTGCGAAGGGCCGCAAGCGTCTTGCGGTCTGACCGTTCTCACGAGCAGTAACGATCACACGCCTGTCTCGCGACGCTTCCCGCGCGCGAGCCGCCTGACCGACAAACCCCAGTTCGACGCCGTTCATCGGCAAGGCCAGCGTTCTTCCGATGCGCTGTTCCTCGTGATCACACGTCCCAACGAAGCCGGCCAGGCCCGGCTCGGGCTCGCCGTCGGCATCAAGGCCGCGGGCAATGCCGTCAAGCGCAATCGCATCAAGCGCCTCGCGCGCGAATCGTTCCGCCACCGCCAGCACGAACTGCCGGCCCTGGACGTCGTCGTCAACGCGCGGCCTGCCGCCACCACGAGCAGCAGCGTCGAGATCCGCGCGAGCCTGCAATCGCACTGGGATAGGATCGTGCGACGATGCGCCCGCTCCTGATCGCCTTCATCACGTTCTACCGGTGGTTCATCAGCCCGTTGCTCGGGCCGAACTGCCGCTTTTATCCCACGTGTTCCTGCTACGCGCAGGACGCCATTCAACGTCACGGGGCGCTGCGCGGCTCGTGGCTCGCGGCGCGTCGCATCGGACGCTGCCACCCCTGGAATCCCGGCGGCTACGATCCCGTGCCCGAATGCACGCACACGCCGCCCGACCACACTGATAAGCGACCGAGCCATGGATAACCCGCGCCTGTTTCTCTGGATTGGACTCGCACTGCTCGCGTGGATGAACATCATCCAGTGGGACCGCGATTTCGGCGCGCAGTCCGCTGCGAGCACCGCGACGACCGCGACGGCGCCCGTGGTGGCGCCCGCAGCGCCGGGCGCGGCCTCGTCGAGCCTGCCTGAGCTGCCGGCAGCCACTGCGCCGGCCGCGGCAGCTCCCGCCGTCGCAACGCAGGCGCCGGCGACCAGCGCAGTCGCTGCCGCTGCTCCCAGTATTCGCGTCGTCACCGACGTGATCGACATGGACATCAGCCTGCAGGGCGGCGACCTGCTGCGCGCCGACCTGCTGCAGTACCCGCGCGACAAGAAGCCGGGCAGTCCCGCCGTGCGCCTGCTGTCGACCGACGACGCAACCTACGGCGTCGTGCGCAGCGGCTTGCGCGCGGCCGATGGCCGTGCCGAACCCACGCACCTTGCGTTGTACACGGCGCCGGCCGGCGAATTCCGTCTCGCGCCGGGTGCGCAGGAACTGCGCGTGCCGTTGACGTGGACGGACGGGCAGGGCGTCACGGTCACGAAGACCTACGTCTTCAAGCCGGGCCAATATTCGATCGACGTGCAGTACGACGTGAAGAACGCATCAGGTGTGGACTGGAAGGCCGCTTCCTACGTGCAGTTCGCGCGGCACATGTACTCGCAGAAGCGCTCGATGTTCGACGTCGAGAGCTATGCTTTCCGCGGTCCAGCCGTGTACGACGGCAAGAAATACCAGAAGCTCAACGTCGATGACGAGGACGATGCCGCGTTCCGCCAGGCCGCGGCCGGTGGCTGGATGGCCGAGATGCAGCATCACTTCGTATCGGCCGCCGTGCCGCCGAAAGGCGAGACCTACGATTTCTCACTGCAGCGTGAAGGTGACCATTCAGTGGTCAGCTACCGTGGCCCGCTCAAGAGCGTACCCGCCGGGGCCAGCGCCGCGTTCAGTGAGAAGCTGTTCATCGGTCCGAAGCTGCAGGACCAGCTGAAGCAGACCGGCCCGAAACTCGAGCTCACGGTCGACTACGGCAAGCTCACGATCCTCGCGAACCCGCTGTTCCACCTGCTGCAGTGGGTGCACAAGTACGTCCAGAACTGGGGTGTCACCATCATCATCGTGACCATCCTGCTGAAGCTGCTGTTCTACAAGCTGACCGAGAAGAGCGGCCGCTCGATGGCCAAGATGCGCGCGATTGCACCGCGCATCAAGGCGATCCAGGAGCGCTACAAGGACGACCGCGAACAGCTCGCGAAGCAGACGATGGAGCTGTACAAGCGCGAGAAGATCAACCCGGTCGCGGGTTGCCTGCCGATCCTGGTGCAGATCCCGGTGTTCCTCGCGTTCTACTGGGCATTGCTCGAGAGCGTCGAGATGCGCCAGGCGCCGTTTTTCGGCTGGATCCAGGACCTGTCGTCGAAGGATCCGTACTTCATCCTGCCGATCCTGATGGGTTTCGGCATGTTCGCGCAGTTCAAGCTGAACCCGGCGCCGCCCGATCCCATGCAGGCGAAGATGTTCGCCTTCATGCCGGTCATCATGACCGTGATGATGGCGTGGTTCCCGGCAGGCCTGGTGCTGTACTGGCTCACGAACACGCTGCTGTCGATTGCGCAGCAGTGGCAGATCAACCGTGTCGTGCTGGCCGAGGCGAAGAAGAGCGGCTCGACGGCCTGAGTTCTTTCGCCACGCGCTCGGGGAAAGACCCCGGATCAACCGCTTGCGACACAGCGCCTGAGTGTCTCGCAGCTACGGCGAAGTTTGTTGCAAAAGCAACAGATAGTCATAGAATGTGCGAATGGAGCGTATTCTCCCTGTCCTGACCAGCCACGCCGTAGCCGACGGAACCAACCTCCGACCCGCAGAGGTTCTGACGCGCGCGCTCGTCAAAGCAGGCAAGGAGCTTGGCCTGACGCAGGTGGACCTCGGCGCCATCGTGGGCCGTGACCGCACGGCGTTGAGCCGCGGTGCCCTCGAACCCGACACCAAGTCCGGTGAACTTGCACTGCTCCTGATTCGCGCCTACCGCGCGCTCTTCGTGCTCGTGGGTGGCGAACCCCGGCAGATGAAGCACTGGATGCACACCCACAATCATCACGTGGGTGGCGTGCCCGCCGAGCTCATCCGTTCCGTGGCCGGTCTCGTGCGCGTGGTCGAGTACCTCGACGCCATCCGGGGCCGCGGGTGAATGCGATCTGGGCGGCGTGTCGCGACCGCGCGGCGCCCGTTGCCCTGCAAGGCGACATCTTCCGCCTCGTCGAGTGCCAGGAACAGGTCGCGACAAACGCCCTCGTGCGTTCCCTCGCCGAACAGGCGTTGCTCGAAGATCTGATCGAAGCCTCCAAGCCGCAGCTGCCCGAATCGGCCGTCGGCTTGCACTACCTGCTGGCGACACCGTTTCGCTATCCGCCGCTGCCGTGGGGTTCGCGGTTCGGCAGGTGTTTCGAACCCAGCCTGTTCTATGCGGCACGCACCATGGACACCGTGCTCGCGGAGAGCGCGTACTACCGCTTCGTCTTCTGGTCCGGCATGGCGGTGCCGCCACCCGCGCCGCTCGACACGCGGCACACGTCGTTCAGCGTTGCGGTCGGCACCAGCCGCGGCCTGCAGCTGCAGCACGCACCGTTCGAGGCACACGTGGCGGCACTGCTCGATCGCCGCTACTACGGCGCCACCCAGGCGCTAGGCTCGGCCATGCGCGACTCAGGCATCGCAGCCTTCGAATACCGTTCGGCGCGTGATCCGCGACAGGGGTTGAACGTGGCGCTTTTCACGCCCGACGCGCTTGCTGCGGCCAAGCCCGACATCCTCGACGCATGGCTGTGCCAGACCACCGCCGGGCGCGTGAGCTACTACAGCCGTCCCGGTGGCGGCACCTGCGAATTCCCGCTCGACACGTTCCTCGTCGACGGTGAGCTGCCGTTGCCGGCGGCATGAGCGGCACGCCATGAGTGCACCGTCGAACGACACCATCGCGGCGGTTGCCACCGCACCCGGTCGCGGCGGGATCGGCATCGTTCGTATCTCGGGGCCGCAGACTCCGGACATCGCACGTAGCCTGCTCGGGGGCATGATCGAACCGCGCCGTGCCGAATTGCGCGCGTTTCTCGACGCTGCAGGCACAGCCATCGACACGGGCCTGGCGCTCTTCTTTGCCGGCCCGCATTCGTTCACCGGCGAAGACGTGCTCGAGCTGCATGGGCACGGCGGTCCCGTGGTCATGGAGCTGCTGTTGCAGCGGGTGCTGGCTCTCGGTGCGCGCGCGGCTGCTGCTGGCGAGTTCACGCAACGTGCCTACCTCAACGACAAGCTCGACCTCGCGCAGGCCGAAGCGATCGCCGACCTGATCGACAGCGGATCAGCGCAGGCGGCGCGCGCGGCGTTGCGCTCGCTGCAGGGCGAGTTCTCCGCGCGCGTGCACGAACTCGCCGAGTCCGTGCTGCTGCTGCGGCTCTGGATCGAGGCGGCCATCGATTTTCCCGAGGAAGAAATCGATTTCCTCGCGGACCGCGCTCTTGGCGAACGCATGCAGCACGTGCGGCAACGATTCACCGAACTGGCGGCAACCGCCCGCCAGGGCGCGTTGCTGCGTGACGGCCTGACCGTCGTCATTGCGGGCCGACCGAATGCCGGCAAGTCGAGCCTGTTGAATCGCCTCGCCGGTTACGATGCCGCGATCGTCACCGCGACGCCAGGCACGACACGCGACGTACTGCGTGAACGCATCGCGATCGACGGCCTGCCGCTGCACATCCTGGATACCGCCGGACTGCGCGAGTCTCCGGACGAGGCGGAGGCCGAGGGCATTCGGCGCGCCCGTCACGAAATCTCGCGCGCCGACCGCGTGCTTTTCATCGTCGACGCTGCCGATCCCCAGGCGATCGCCGCAATCGAAGACGACCTGCAGCACGTGCCCGCCAAGATTCCCTTGACCCTGGTGTTCAACAAGATCGATCGCAGTGGCGATGCGGTGAAGGTCGAGACGGGGCAGGGCGGCGTGCCGCGTGTCTACCTGAGTGCAGGGTCAGGGGCGGGTCTTGATGGCCTGCGCCAGCACCTCAAGGACTGCATCGGCTTTCATCCCCCACCGGAAGGCGCGCTTTCCGCGCGCACGCGGCACGTCGATGCGTTGCGACGGGCACGGGAGCATGTCGAGACGGCGCATGAGCTGCTGACGACGCGGCATGCAGGCGAACTGGTCGCGCAGGAACTGCGTGACGCGCATCAGGCGCTGGGCGAGATCACCGGTGAAGTGTCGAGCGACGACCTGCTCGGGCGCATCTTTGCCAGCTTCTGCATCGG
>Ga0209253_10004776_pt1 | contig 11784 bp, 9 predicted proteins | sample FrelakmetBRP12BR_FD_187145 | JGI IMG/M metagenome (GOLD analysis project Ga0209253, IMG submission 187145) | Freshwater lake sediment microbial communities from the University of Notre Dame, USA, for methane emissions studies - BRP12 BR (SPAdes)... | ecosystem: Environmental > Aquatic >...
GGTGCCGGTGATGCTGGCCGACAGCGCCTTCGTGCAGTCGCGAAATGTCGCGCGCGGCGGCCGCCGCCGCACCGCGGCCACGGAGACGCCGCTGTACACATCGGACGACGTGCGGCGCCTGGCCACGCGGCTGAACGCAGTGCCGTACGGGGTCGAGTTCCGGCCGCATCCGGAGGCTGCAGTGCGGCTGCACAACGCCGGCCACATCATCGGCGCAGCCTCTGCCGAAGTGCGCCTCCTCGACGGCGGTCGTCGGCGCACGCTGGTGGCCTCCGGCGACCTCGGCGAGAACTCGGCGCTGCTGGTGCGCGACCGCGACCCGCCGCCTGCCGCCGACGTGCTGGTGGTCGAGTCGACCTATGGCGACCGCAACCATCGCTCGCTCGAGGAGACCGAGACCGAGCTGATCGAGGTGATGCACGAGGTGCTGCACGAGCGGCGCGGCAACGTGATCGTGCCGGCCTTCGCGCTCGGCCGCGCGCAGGAGTTCCTCGTGCTGCTGTACCGGCTGGCCAAGGCCGGCCGGATCCGCGTGCCGCTGGTGTTCGTCGACTCGCCGCTGGCGCAGCAGGCCGCCGAGGTGACCTTCGCCCACCTCGACGCGATCGACGAGGAAGCCGCCGAGTTCCACCGCGCCGAGCGCGCGCGCAAGCTGCCGTTCACGCTGCGCTACACGGAAAACGTCGACGACTCGATGTTCCTGAACTCGATCCGCGCAGGCAGCGTGATCATCGCCGCCAGCGGCATGTGCGAGGCCGGCCGCGTCCGCCACCACCTGCGCCACAACCTGCCGCGGCGCGAGTGCGCGGTGTTGTTCACCGGCTTCCAGGCGGCCGGCACGCTCGGCCGGCGGATCGTCGACGGCGCGCGCAGCGTGCCGCTGTTCGGCGAGCAGGTCGCGGTCCGGGCCAGCGTGCACACGCTGGGCGGTCTGTCGGCGCATGCGGGGCAGGATTCGCTGATGCAGTGGCTGCGCGAGGTGCCGCGCCGGCCGCGGGCGGTCTTCATCAACCATGGCGAACCGCTGGCCGCGCACACGCTCAGCAGCAGGCTGGCCCGCGAACTGAAGTGGTCGCCGACGATCGCCGAGGCGGAGACCGACTATGAAACCTGACCAGCGCGATGCCGGGTCCGCCAGCGCGCCGGGCGCTGCAATCGCTGCCGCGGCGAGCCTGCAGGCGCGCCGGATCGGCATCGACACCTACCGCGAGAACGTCGTCTACCTGCGCCGCGACTGCCCGGTGGTGCGCGCCGAGGGCTTCCAGGCGCTGGCCAAGGTCGAGGTGGCGGCCAACGGACGCACGATCCTCGCGGTGCTGAACGTGGTCGACGATGCGCGGCTGCTCGGCGAATGCGAACTCGGCCTGTCCGAGGAGTCCTGGGCCCAGCTTGCGGTAGCCGACGGCGCGCCGGTCAGCGTTCGGCACGCCGAGCCGCCGCCGTCGATGTGGGCACTGAAGCGCAAGATCGCCGGCGAGCGCCTCGGTGCCGGGGAGTTCGCGGCGATCGTGCGCGACATCGCCGCGCACCGCTATTCCAAGATCGAACTGGCGGCATTCGTGGTCGCCACCGACCAGTTCGCACTCGACCGCGACGAGGTGCTTTACCTGACGCAGGCGATGGTCGACGTCGGCCAGCGCCTGACCTGGCCGCAGCAGCCGGTGGTCGACAAGCACTGCATCGGCGGCATCCCCGGCAACCGCACCTCGATGGTGATCGTGCCGATCGTCGCCGCACACGGCATGCTGATACCGAAGACCTCGAGCCGCGCCATCACCTCGCCGGCCGGCACCGCCGACACCATGGACGTGCTGGCCGAGGTCGAGCTGCCGTTCGAGCGGCTGCGCGAGATCGTCCGCGAGCACCACGGCTGCCTGGCCTGGGGCGGGCGCGCGGCCCTGTCGCCGGCCGACGACGTGCTGATCTCGGTCGAGCGGCCGCTGTCGATCGACGCGCCCGGCCAACTGGTCGCCTCGATCCTGAGCAAGAAGATCGCTGCCGGCTCGACCCACCTGCTGCTCGACATTCCGCTGGGACCGACCGCCAAGGTGCGCTCGATGGTGCAGGCGCAGCGGTTGAAGAAGCTCTTCGAATACGTCGCCCGCCATGTCGGCATGACGCTCGACGTGGTGATCACCGACGGCCGCCAGCCGGTCGGCCGTGGCATCGGCCCGCGGCTGGAGGCGCGCGACGTGATGCAGGTGCTGCACGGCGACCCGGGCGCGCCGGCCGACCTGCGCAACAAGGCGCTGCGCCTGGCCGGCCGCGTGCTCGAGTTCGACCCCGATTTGCGCGGCGGCGACGGCTTCGCGCTGGCCCGCGACATCCTCGACTCCGGCCGCGCACGGCTGACAATGGCGGCCATCATCGAGGCGCAGGGTGCGCGCGGCTTCGACTGGCGCCGACCGCCGCTGGCCGGCATGTCGCACGAGGTGGCCACGGCAACCGCCGGTGTGGTGACGGCGATCGACTGCGAGCGGCTGTCGAGGATCGCGCGGCTGGCCGGCGCACCGAATGCGGCCGGCGCCGGCGTCGATCTGTTGCGCAAGATCGGCGATCCGGTAGCCTCCGGCGAACCGCTTTACCGGATCTACGCCGAAACCATGGCCGAGCTGCAGTTCGCACGCGAAGTCGCCACGCGGGCCAGCGGCTTTCGCGTCGGCGATGCCACGGATACCGATCTGGCGAACGAGTTCGCGCCGGAGTTCTGATGATTCTCTGCTTCGACGACGAAGTCGACTTCGCCCGCGCGCTGGGGCTGGCCTCCGGGCTGCCGGTGCAGCGGATCGCACGTCATCGGTTCCCCGACGGCGAGTTGAAGCTGACGCTGCCGCCGAAGCTCGATGCCGAAGTTCGCATCCTTCGCTCGCTGCACCAGCCGAACGAGAAGCTGGTCGAGTTGATCATGGTCGCGCGGGCGGCGCGCGAACTGGGCGCGCGCGAGGTGACGCTGATCGCGCCCTACCTCGCCTACATGCGGCAGGACAGCGCGTTCGTGCCCGGCGAGGTGGTCAGCCAGAAGGTGATCGGCCGGCTGCTGGCCGAGCTGTTCGATGCCGTGGTCACGGTCGACCCGCACCTGCACCGGGTCGCGACGCTCACCGAGGCGATACCGCTGGCGCGCGCCGTGGCACTGTCGGCGGCGCCGCTGATCGGCCACTTCGTCGCCATGCGCGGCCGCAACCCGATGCTGGTCGGCCCGGATGCCGAGTCGGCGCAGTGGGTGCACGTGGCGGCCACATTCAACGGCCTGCCATGGACCGTGTGCCGCAAGACGAGGCACGGCGACACCGCGGTGGAGGTCGAACTGCCGGCCGAGGACATCAAGGGACGGGAAGTGGTGCTGGTCGACGATGTCGCCAGCAGCGGTCATACGCTGGCGGCGGCGGCACGCGCGCTGCTCGCCGCCGGCGCATTGCGGGTCGACGCCGTGGTCACCCACGCGGTGCTGGCACCGGCGGCCGGCGCGACGCTGAAGGACGCCGGAATCTCGGAGTTCTGGAGCACCGACACGGTGCCGCACGAAAGCAATGCGCTGTCGGTGGTGCCGCTGATCGCCGACGCCCTGCGGCCCGCATGACGGGCACCGGGCGGAGCCTGCAGGCGCGCGGCGCCTCGATGGCAGCCGCCGGTCGCCGTCGGAATCCTGCCCGATGAAAAAGGCCCGCAAGTGCGGGCCTTTTCGTCGCGCTTGCCGCGGTTACTTCAGGTGCTTGCTGACGAACCGGGTCAGTTCGAACATGTCGGCCTTGGCCTTGCCGAACAGTTCCCTCAGCTTCTCGTCGGCGTTGATCATGCGCTTGTTGACGGCGTCCTGCAGCTTGTTCTTCTTGATGTAAGCCCAGATGTCACTCGTCACCTGGGTGCGCGGCCGCGACGTGGAACCGATGATCGCAGCCAGCGGGCCCGACGGCGTCAGCGGCTTCATGAATGCCGCATTCGGCTTGCGCGCGACTTTCTTCTTCGCGACTTTCTTCGGCGCTGCCTTCTTGGCGGCGGCTTTCTTCGGCGCCGCTTTCTTGGCAGCAGCTTTCTTCGGTGCAGCCTTCTTGGCAGCTTTCTTGGCCGGAGCCTTCTTCGCCGCCTTTTTCGCTTTCTTGGTTGCCATCAAGTTCTCCTTTAAGGGGTTAGCGAACCACAGCGACAGCGTTCTCGACTGGTGCGACCGCAAGAGCGCTCTCGTTGCGTGACGCGGAAGCTAAAGCGATTTCCCTCTGAGCGCAAGCGCTTTCAGAGGGGAAAATGCATTTTCTCAACGTCGACGCAACGATTCTCAGAGGGAAAACCGCGTCTTCGGCGGCGGCGCTGCTCCGGCAGCCAGACGCCGGCACTACAAGATGTAGTCTTCGCGCCGGCCAGGCGGCCGATATCTTGTGCCAGTTGTGGCAACCGCTCGCGCCGTCATCGACCCGTCGCGGCACGCTGTTCGAGTTCGGCCACCATGCGCGCGATCCGGTCGGCCAGCTCCTCGGTGCTGACCTGCTCGCGCAGCCGCTCGACCAACAGCGGGAAGGCGAACGGCGTCGGCTGCTGCAGGTGCCGGTACGCCGGTCGCATCGCCCGCATCCGCGCCAGCGCCGCGCGCAGGCGGCCGAGGTCCAGTTCCTGCTCGCGCACCTCGCGCTCGGCCTGCGTGAGCAGCAGGTTGCCGGCGTCGTGGCGGCGAAACACCTCGTAGAACAGCTGGCTCGATGCCTGCAGCTGGCGGGTCGACTTAGGCTGCCCGGGGAAGCCCTGGAAGACCAGGCCAGCCACCCGCGCGATCTCGCGGAAGCGCCGCTGCGCCAGTTCGCCGGCGTTGAGGCTCTCCAGCACGTCGTCAAGCAGGCCGTTCTCGCGCAGCAGGCCGCGGTCGGGGTCGGCGGCGGCGGCCCACAGCCGCCGCCAGTCGAAGTCCTCGCTCGCCAGCAGCTCGAAGCCGTAGTCGTTCACGGCGATCGAGAAGGTCGCCGGCTGCTCCTTGCCGACGCGCCAGGCAATCAGTGAAGCCAAGCCGAGGTTGGCATGGCGGCCGGCGAACGGATAGACGAACAGGCTGCGCCCGTCGCGCGAACGCAGCGACTCCACCAGCAGGCAGTCGCGGCCGGGCAGCGCCGACCAGCGCGCCTGCAGTTCGAGCAGCGGCCGCGTCAGCGCGAGTTCCGGTGACTCGAAGCGCCCGGCGGCGGCCGCCTCCAGTTCCGCCAGCACGGCGTCGGCCAGTTCGCTCGACAGCGGCATCTTGGTGCCGGCCCAGCGCGGCACCGTCCCCCGCCGCCGGCCTGCCGGCCTGACCAAGGCGGTCATCTCGTGCGTGCGCACCAGCTCGAGCCGCTTGCCGGCAAAGGTGAAGACGTCGCCCTTGCGCAGGCGGGCGATGAAGCTCTCCTCGATGTGGCCCAGCCTGGCGCCATTGCCGTAGCGCACCAGCATCGAGGCGTCGGCGACGATCGTGCCGACCGACATCCGGTGCCGGCGAGCCACCTGCGCATCGGCCACGCGGTAGCAGCCGTCGGCCGCCAGCGCGATGCGCCGGTACTCCGGGTAAGCCGCAAGCGACGCTCCGCCGCGGCCGGCAAAGTCCAGCACCCAGTTCCACTCTTCCTCGGCAAGCGTGGCGAAGCTGGCGGTGTCGCGCACCTCGGCCAGCAGTTCGTCGGCCACGAACCCGGTACCGAGCGCCACCGTCACCACGTGCTGCACCAGCACGTCGAGGGGTTTGACCGGCACGCTGCGCGCCTCGACGCGCCCCTCGGCGGCGGCCCGGCGCGCGGCCGAGGCCTCGACCAGTTCGAGCGCGTTGGTCGGTACCAGCGTGGCCCGCGAGACCCGCCCCGGCGCATGGCCGCTGCGTCCGGCCCGCTGCACGAGACGGGCCACGCCCTTGGCGCTGCCGACCTGCAGCACGCGTTGCACGGGCAGGAAATCGACGCCCAGATCGAGGCTGCTGGTGGCCACCACGGCCTTCAGCCGGCCCTCCCTGAGACCCGCCTCCACCCAGTCGCGAACCTCGCGGTCGAGCGAACCGTGATGCAGGGCGATCAATCCCGCCCAGTGCGGCCGCGCCTGCAGGATCTCCTGGTACCAGATCTCCGCCTGCGAGCGGGTGTTGGTGAAAACCAGGGTCGTGCCGGCTGCGGCGATCTCGCGCAGCACCGGCTCGAGCATGCGCAGGCCGAGGTGGCCGCCCCAGGGGAAACGACCCGGATCGTCGGGCAGCAGGGTGTCGATCACGAGCTGCTTGTCGACGCGCCCCTGCACCAGCACGCCGTCAGGTCGATTCAGCAGCGCCCGCATCGCCTCGCCGACGTTGCCAAGCGTCGCACTGAGACCCCATACGGGCAGGCTCGGCACCAGGCGGCGCAGCCGCGCCAGCGCCAGCTGCACCTGAACGCCGCGCTTGTTGCCGATCAACTCGTGCCACTCGTCGACCACCACCAGCGCGAGCTGCGCGAACAGCTCCCGGCTGTCGCCGCGGGCCAGCAGCAGCGACAGGCTCTCCGGCGTGGTGACCAGCACGTCGGGCAGTTGCCTGCCCTGCCGTGCCCGCTCGGCAGAGCCGGTGTCGCCGGTGCGCACGCCGACCTGCCACGGCAGGCCGAGATCGGCCAGCGGCGCTGCCAGCGCACGTGCCGTGTCGGCCGCCAGCGCGCGCATCGGCGTGATCCACAGCAGCCGCAGGCCGCCGCCGGCCACCGCGCCGGCCAGCGCCCGCTCCAGCAGACCGAAATGGACCGCGTACGTCTTGCCCGAGCCGGTGGTCGCGTGCAACAGGCCCGAGCGCCCGGCCGCGATGTGCTCCCAGACCTCGCGCTGGAAGGTGAAGGGGGCGATGCCGCGCGCCGCAAACCAGGCGTCTGCGCTGGGCAGGATCAGCTGGCCGGAATCGCCGGCGCGCCGGCGGCCGCTTCGGCCGGCCGCCGGCACTGCGGACCCGGCGGCCTGCCGCTTCGCCTCCTCGCGCGCCTGCCGCAGGCGCCGCGCCCTGAGCTGTGTGCCGACGTTGGGACCCGGGGGCAGGCGACGCATGGGCCAAGTATCGGGCGAAAAAAAGGCGCCGCCCGCGGCGGCGCCTCGCAGCCCGGTTCGACGGCTACTTGATGTCGAGGATCTTCATCGCCTTGGCCAGCGTGTCGACCGACTCCTGGTGCTTGCCGGCCTTGTGCAGCGCTTCGCCGTCGGCGCGGTACTTCTTCACTTCGCTCATCTGCTCGGCGGTCAGCTTCGGGTTCTTGGAAAGCGCCTCGTCGATCTTCTTCATGTCGGCCGGGCAGTGAAATGCCAGCGCCGCGCCGGAAGTCGCCAGCAGCGCGGCGGCGATCAGCGGTCTCAGTTTCATTTCGTTGTCTCCTCGCTCGGTGGCACGTGCAGCGGCACGCCGGCCAAGTGTATGGGCCGCGACGAGCACAAGCCCATGCGCGCGTGCGGGTTTCGTCGCGCGAGAAACGGCCCGCCCTCCGTCATTCAGTAGTCGCGGCCGCGGGCCAGCACCACGGTGGCCAGCCGCACGACGACGTAGGCGCACCAGTCGCGGGCTTGGGCGAACCAGCCGCGGCTGGCGTAGTCGGCCGGCGCGATGCACCGCGAACTGTTCTCGATCGCCTCGTCGAGCACGGCGCCGAGCTGCTTCGCAAAGCCGGCATCATGGACGACGACGTTCGCCTCGCGGGCCAGCAGCAGCGAATACGGATCGATGTTCGACGAGCCGACGGTGGCCCACTGCCCGTCGACCACCGCCACCTTCGCATGCAGGTAGCTGGCGACGTACTCGTGGATCTCGATGCCGCCGGCCAGCAGCTGGCCGTAGAGCGCGCGCTGCGCGTGAAACTGCAAGGCGTACTCGGGCTGGCCCTGCAGCAGCAGCCGCACGCGAACGCCGCGGCGAGCCACCGCCAGCAGCGCGGCGCGGAATCGGCGGCCCGGCAGGAAGTAGGCATTGGCGATCACCACCTGCTCGCGCGCGCTGTCGAACGCCTGCAGGTAGGTGCGTTCGATCGCGTGGCGATTGCGCAGGTTGTCGCGCAGCACCAGCGCTGCCGGCACGCCGCCGGCGATCGCCGGCACGCGCGGCAGCGTCAGCGGCGGCGGCGGGCCGTTGCCTCGGCGCAGGTCGACGAAGGCAAGCCGCCGCCACAGCTGACGCAGTGCGAGCGCCATGGCGCCGACGATCGGTCCCTCGCAGGCCACAGCGAAGTCGAAGCGCGGGCCCAGGGGGCCGCGCACGTGCGCCGGCACGTTGTGGTCGGCGATGACGTTGATGCCGCCGATGAACGCCAGCTGCTCGTCGAACACCGCGATCTTGCGATGCAGGCGCCGCAGCAGCTTGCGCTCGAGCCGCCACCAGCGCTCCGGCCGGTAGATCCGTACCTTGACACCTTGCACGCCGAGGTCTTGGACCAGCCGGCGCGCATACTCTCCACCGCCGAATCCGTCGATCAGCAACCGCACCTCGACGCCCCGGCTGGCCGCAGCAGCCAGCGCGAACGCCACGCGTATTCCGATGTTGTCGTCGGCGAAGATGTAGGTCTCGATCTCGATCAGGCGCCGCGCGTTGCCGATCGCCGCCAGAAGCTGCGGGAAGTACTCCTCGCCGTTAACGAGCAGCCGGATGCGGTTGCCACCGTAGACGACCGCCGGCGCCGCCAGCCGCAGCGCCCGGCCCGCCACGCGCGGCGACGGCGGCTCGGCCATCAGGACAGCGCGGTCCGCCCGACGGGCGCGGGTCGGCTCCTCGCGAGGAAGCCAGCGCAGTCGGGCCGGGCGTCCTTCACCTGAGCTCGAGATCGGCGATCAGCGGCGCATGGTCGGAGCGGCGCGCCCAGGTCAGGCCCTTGGGCACCTCGACGCGGCGCACCGCGAAGCCGCGCACGTAGATGCGGTCGAGCGTCAGCCAGGGCGCAAAGCTCGGGAAGGTGCGCGACACCGGCTGCGCCGATTCGCGGCTGCCGCGCCACGGCAGCACGCGGTCGAGCACCGAGCGTGCGCCTTCCGCCGGCGCATCGGCGACGCTGACCTCGTCGACGTCGAGCCGGCCGCGCAGCAGTTGGTCGACGCGGCGCTGCCAGTCGTTGAAGTCGCCGGCGATGATCAGCGGCGCGTCGGCCGGCACCTCCTCGTCGACGAAGTCGGCCAGCGCAGCCGCCTGGCGCAGCCGGCTGCGCTTGATCAGGCCGAAGTGCACGCAGATCAGGTGGACCTCGCGCACCTTTCGGCCGCGCGGCGGCTGTACCTTTGACACTGCGTGCAGCATGCCGCGCTTCTCCAGCGCGTGGTCCGAGATGTCGTGATTGGTGTACTGGCCGATCGCGTGACGCGACAGGATCGCATTGCCGTGATGGCCGTGCGGATAGACCGCGTTCATGCCGTAGGCAAGATGCTCGTAGCCGCCGGTGGCCAGGAAGTCGAGCTGCCGCGCCGCCGGATAGTTGGCATGGTGGCGCAGCATCTCGTTGCGGTCCTGCACCTCCTGCAGGAACACGATGTCGGCGTCGATGCTGTTCAGCGCCAGCTTGACGTCGTGGATGCGCGGCCGGCGGCGGATGCCGGTGACGCCCTTGTGGATGTTGTAGGTCGCGACTCGCAGCTTCATCTTTGTTCAGTGGCTGCGCCTGTGGCGCGCAGCTCGAAATACTGGTCGAGCAGCCGCGCATCGTCGAAGTGGCGGCGGCCGACGAACGCGGTCGCATGCCGCCCCCATTGCCGCATCTGCCCGGCGCTTTCTATTCCCATCGGCCAGAACAGGAAGCGCTCCAGGCGCTCGGTGCCCGGCACGAGTCCGGCCGCATCGTACGCGCTGCGCGTGCCGCCGGCCGGCCAATGCAGGGTCAGCAGCACACGCTCGTCGCGCAACGCGTAGCCGACGGCCGCCGGATCGCCGTCCGGCCCGACCGACACCCGCTGCAGGTAGTGCGTACGCGACGCGATGCGCAGCACGATCCGCTCGCCGGGCGCCGGGCGCGGCGCATCCTGCGGTGCGAACAGACCCTCGTCGAGCGTGTCCGGCTGCGGCCGTGCCGCCACCGCCCGCGTCGGGAAGAACAGGTGATAGCAGCCACAGGCATGGATCGAGTCGTACAGCAGCGGCGCGCCGTTCTCGTCGAGCGTCACCCGCCAGACGAGCCCGTCCAGCCGACCGGCGAGGACGTCGAGCGCGTGCTCCGGCGGGCGCGCCGGGAACCAGAACGTGTATGCGATCTGCAGCCGCACGCGCCCGGCGAAGTGCGTGTAGGCAGCGCGCACATAGGCGACCGGCTGGCGCGTGTCGGCCGCGATCTGCGGCGCATCGCCGCCGATCCAATGCAGGGCACCGATGCGGTCGTCGTCGGTGGCAGTGTCGATCTGCAGCACCGGCGCGTGGCGCCGAGTCCAGTCGACCCACTGCGAACGCGAAGGCGCCGGCAACGCCAGCGCCGCCGAGCGCTGCGGCAGCGCCAATTCCGTCGGTATCGACGCGGGCGCATAGCGCTGCAGTTCCCCTGCCTGGGGCAACTGCGCCGGCGGCATCGCGAAGACTTCGAGCGTGCGCTGCTGCCAGTCGCGGATGCCGCCCGCAAACGCAAGGCGGGTCAGCGGATAAAGGCCGATCGCACGCAGCGCCAGGCTGTAGTCGTCGGGCACCTGGGCGGCGACGCGAAGTTGCGCGATCTCGCGGCTGTCGGCCACCGCCAGCGCGTAGCGGCAGGCATCCACCGCGGCGGCCTGCTCCGCCTGCCCGGCGTTGGCCAGTTCTGCCGCCCGCGCCTGGCGGTCGGCCTGCGCCATCGGCTCGCTCCAGGCGGCAAACGCGGCGCCGCGCAGACCATCGGCGGCCGTGCCAAGGCTGGCGGTGAAGCGGTCGACCCGCAGGTAAGGGAAGCCGGGCACGCGCGGCGCGCCGGCGTCGCGAACGCCGGCCGCATCGATCCGCTGGTCGACCTGCCTGAGAAGCCGGGCGCACAGGCCGACATCGTCGCTGCGCTCGAGATGGCTGCTGATCGGCACCTGCGCGTAGGGGTCGATGCTGGCGCAGCCCGCGGCGAGCAGCGCGACCAGCAGCCCGGCGGCCCTCATCGCGCGGCCTGCTCGGCGCGGCTGCGCGCGGCGCGCCGCTCGATCTCGCTCGCCATGGCGCGGAACTGCTCGGTGATCGTGTGCCGGACGACCATCGTGCCAAGCAGCGGAAGCATCGCCTGCGCCGGCTCGAAGCGGGCCCGGTAGACGAAACGCGTGCGCGCGGTGTCGACCACCGTGAGCAGGTAGCTGCCCTCGAACTGGCGCAACGTGCTGCGCTCGGCACTGACGCCCGACGGCAGGACCGACCTTGCCACGACCCGCTCCGGCGCCTCGTGCGTGACGTCCAGCCAGACCTGCACAGGCTGCGCAAACCACAGATAGCGGAACTCCCCCGTCTGCTCGACCAGCAGCCGCTCGGTGCCGCCGCTGGCCACGCGCGCCAGTACCTGCACGCTGCGCAGGCCGGGCACGAACTGCGGCAGATGCTCGTAGTCGGTCACCGTGAGCCAGGCGGTGCGGCGGTCCGCCTGCAGTTCGATCTCGGCGCGGACGACGTAGGCACCGCCGTCTCGCCAGAGTTCGACCTCAGCCGGCGCTGCCGCTGCTGTCGAGGCGAGCAGCGCGAAAAGCCAGCAGGCGGATCGCCTGCGCATTGGTCCAGGAAAAGCACACATCTGCCGCATCGCGCCAGTTCAGCCACTGCCAGCACCGATGTTCGCGCGGCGCCAGTTGCGGCGCAAACCGCGCCTCGACGCGCAGGCCGAACAGGTGCTCGACATTGTGCGTCACCCCGGGCGCATAGCGGCGGCGCCA
>Ga0209253_10004777_pt1 | contig 11784 bp, 5 predicted proteins | sample FrelakmetBRP12BR_FD_187145 | JGI IMG/M metagenome (GOLD analysis project Ga0209253, IMG submission 187145) | Freshwater lake sediment microbial communities from the University of Notre Dame, USA, for methane emissions studies - BRP12 BR (SPAdes)... | ecosystem: Environmental > Aquatic >...
GATGTGAACCCTCGCAAGGTCGAGCAACTGCGCCGGGGCGAGGTGCCGATCCACGAGCCGGGGCTCGAGCCCGTCGTCGAGCGTTCGGTGAAGGCTGGCCGCCTTCACTTCACCACGAGCTACGACGAGGCGGTCGCGCACGCCGACGCCATCTTCATTGCCGTCGGCACGCCGTCGGGCGAGGACGGGTCGGCGGACCTGTCGCACGTGGTGAACTGCGCGCAGGAGCTCGGACGACGCCTGCAACGCGAGTCGCTGGTGATCGTGAAGTCGACGGTGCCGGTCGGCACCAACGACATGGTGCGCGACGCGATCGAGCGCGAACTGAAGCAGCGCGGCGTCGCGTTCGGCGTGCGGACCGCGTCCAATCCGGAGTTCCTTAAGGAGGGCTTCGCGGTCGCGGACTTCATGAAGCCCGACCGCATCATCGTCGGCGTGCACGAACAGGACCACCGGTCGACCGAAACGCTGCGCGAGATGTATTCGCCGTTCAACCGCAACCGCGATCGCCTGGTCGTGATGGACGTACGCTCGGCCGAGTTCACGAAGTACGCGGCCAACTGCATGCTGGCGGTGCGCATCTCCTTCATGAACGAACTGGCGAACCTGGCCGAGAAGCTGGGTGTCGACATCGAGCACGTGCGCCAGGGCATCGGCTCCGATCCGCGCATCGGGCCGCAGTTCCTGTACGCGGGCGCCGGGTTCGGCGGATCGTGCTTCCCGAAGGACTTGCGCGCGCTGATCCACACGGCCGACGGCCAGCGGCAACCGTGCGACATCCTGAAGGCGGCGGTGGACGTCAATGCGCGCCAGCGCCGGGTGCTCGCCGAGAAGATCCTGAAGCACTTCGATGGCGACTTGAAGGGACGCACGATCGCGCTGTGGGGCCTGGCGTTCAAGGCCAACACCGACGACATGCGCGAGGCGTCGAGCCTGGCGGTGATCGAGGAACTGACCAGGGCGGGCGCACGAGTCGTGGCATACGACCCCGTCGCGATGCCGAACGCACGCGAGCAACTCGCCGGCAACGCGCTGGTGTCGCTGGCTCCAACCGCGCGTGATGCCGCGGAGGGCGCTGACGCGCTCGCGGTGATCACCGAGTGGCTGGAGTTCCGGAGCCCGGACTTCGAGTGGCTCGCTCGGACGCTTGGAGGCAAGGCGCTGTTCGATGGCCGCAACCTCTACGAGCCGGCGACGGTGCGGGCCGCGGGAATTGTGTACTACGGCATCGGACGCGCTTGATCAGACGGCTGCCGTGCAGTCCCGCTGAAAGGCCTGGCCCGACGGCCTTGTACAGAAAGGCCCCGCTCTGGCGGGGCTTTTCACTTAGTCGACCCTTTGGCTCGGCGTCCTTCCATTCGCTGTCAGGTTCGCCGCCCATTTCACCAGCATCGAACTTGTGGCGGACTTGGTAGATTGAGGGCTTCACGTCCCTCTCGCGGCCGTAAGTGAACGACACTTGGTACGCCCTCCCCGGGGTCTGGGCCTACGGCGCGGCCGCCTTGGCATTCGCCTGGATGTCCGCGCAGCTTGTGCTGCAGTGGCACCCCGGCGGGAAGCCAGCCATGCTTCTCGCGATGGCTGCGGCATCGGCCGGTGCTGCGGCCGTATCGGTCGCCTTTCTCATAGAACCGACTCTCGGGCTGGGCTGGCTGGTCGCCCTGCTGGACTTCCTTCGAGTGGCAGTGACCATCGGCTTCCTGCTCGCCCTCCTTGGTGTTCGGGGCGGGGTTCGCAAGGCCGAACGGGGCGGGCGGGGCTGGGCCCCACTGACCGGCTTGGGCCTGTTGTTGCTGACCCTCTGGTTTCTGGTTGGCGTGCGGCCTCCGGGCAGCGTCGAGCCCAACGCCCTGATCCGGCAACTGGCCTACGGCAGCGCCCTCGGCGTTGCCGTCTTCGGCCTGGTCCTCGTGGAACAGTGCTATCGCCGCACTCCACCCCCGTCCCGCTGGCACATCCGTCCACTGACCCTCGGCTTCGCTGGCCTGTTCGCCTTCGACGTGGCCGTGTATTCCGACGCCCTGCTGTTCCGCACCATCGACTTCGATCTCTGGTCCGCCCGCGGCCTCGCCCAGGCCCTGACCGTTCCGCTGATCCTTTTGACCCTGCGCCGTCGGGCCGACTGGTCCTTCGACTTGTCCGTCTCGCGTGGTGTCGTCGCCGGTTCGACGGCGCTTCTGCTGACCGGTCTTTACCTGCTGGTCGTGGCCGGGGCGGGGTTCCTGCTGCGGCAGTTCGGCGGCTCGTGGGGACGCGCGCTGGAGTCGGTCCTGGTCTTTGCCGCATTCCTGCTCCTCGCCGCGCTCGCCCTGTCGGCAACCTTCCGGGCGAAAGTGCGAGTACTGGTCGCCAAACACTTCTTCTCGTACCGCTACGACTATCGCGAACAGTGGCTGCGCCTGACGAATACGCTCACCTCCATCGACGCGGCGCAGCCCTGGTCGGCGTGCATCCAGGCCATCGGAGCCCTGGTCGAGAGCTCTGGCGGCGCGCTGTGGTTTCGAGCGGGCGATCAGGGTTATCGGCAGGTCGAAAGGCTGAACTTCCCTTCCGCTCCAGACGCCTTGAGCGACGACGACCCGTTGCCGCGCTTCCTGTTCAGGACCAACTGGATCCTCGACATCGGCGACGTGAGCCGGCATCCGGCGAACTACGAGGGGCTGGTGTTGCCGGCCGGGCTGGCGAACGCGCGTGATGCGTGGCTGATCGTGCCGTTGCTGACCGGAGCGGAACTCGTCGGTTTCATCGTCCTGAGCAAGCCACGCGTCAAGATCGATCTCGACTGGGAAGTACTCGACCTGCTGAAGACTGCGGGCCGCCAGGCCGCCGGCTACCTGGCCTACGCCCAGGCCACCGAAGCGCTGCTCGAAGCCCGGAAGTTCGACGCCTTCAACCGCATGGCCACGTTCGTGGTGCATGACCTGAAAAACCTGATTGCCCAACTGCAACTCCTGCTTTCCAATGCCGAGCGGCACCGCGACAATCCTGATTTCCAGCGCGACATGATGCGGACCATCGAGCATGTTGTTGGCCGCATGCACCAGTTGACATTGCAGCTGAGGCCGGAGGCCTCGGCACGCGAGCGGCCGCAGCCCGTCGACGTGGGCGCGGTCGCCCAACGTATACAGTCATCGCGCATGCGCGGCCGGGCCGGACTGTCCGTCGAGGCGGATGCGGGAGTCCTCGCGTGGGCGCACGAAGACCTGCTGGAGCGCGTGCTGGCCCATCTCGTCCAGAACGGTTTCGATGCCTCCGATGGAGAACAAGGTGTGCAGGTCAAGGTGGAACGCCGTGGAGACGAAGTGCTCGTCGAAGTGACGGATCAGGGCAAAGGGATGTCCCCCGAGTTCATGCGCGAGCGTCTCTTCAAGCCCTTCCAGACGACGAAGGAAACCGGCACGGGGATCGGTGCCTTCGAGTGCCAGCAGTATGTTCAGCAGGTCGGAGGCCGTATCGAAGTGAAGAGCGCCCCGGGCAAGGGCACGAAAGTCAGCGTCCATCTGCGTGGCGTCGCCCCAGCTCGCGCCGACGTCGAAGCAGCGGCGTGAGCGCGCACGGCCGCTCCGAAGCGCTCATCCCGCGCGCGCAGCGCGAGGGTAGTCCAGTGAGCGCGCAGCGCAAAGGGTAGCCCGGTGACCGAGACGCGCCGTACCTTGCTGGTGGTCGAGGACGACCCTGCGCTGCAGACGCAGATGAAGTGGGCGTTCGACGCCTACGACGTGGCGGTCGCGTCGGACCGTGAAGAAGCGATCGCGCAGGTTCGCCGCCTCGAGCCGGCCGTGGTGACGCTCGACCTCGGCCTGCCGCCGGAGGCGGGCAACGTCACCGAGGGCTTCCGCGCGCTCGAGAACATCCTGGAACTGGCGCCCGAGACCAAGGTCATCGTGGTCACCGGACAGCACGACAGCGCCAACGCGCGGCGTGCCGTGGCATTGGGCGCGTGCGACTTCTTCGCCAAGCCGTACGACCCGGCCATCGTGTCCCTGATCATCGACCGCGCCTTCCGGATGCACGATCTTCAGGTCGAGAACCGGCGGCTGCAGGCCGCGCGCGGCGAGGACCTCAGCGGCATCATCACCGGCGCCCCGGAGATGCTGGATGTCTGCCGCATGATCGACCGGGTGGGGGCCAGCAATGCGACGACGCTGCTGCTCGGCGAGTCGGGCACCGGCAAGGAGCTGCTGGCGCGCGCGCTGCACCAGGCGTCGACCCGACGGGACCGGCGCTTCGTCGCCATCAACTGCGCCGCCATTCCCGACACCTTGCTCGAGAGCGAGCTCTTCGGCTACGAGAAGGGCGCGTTCACCGGTGCCAACAAGCAGACACCGGGCCGCATCGAGTCGGCGAACCACGGCACGCTGTTTCTCGACGAGATCGGTGACCTGCCATTGCCATTGCAGGCGAAGCTGCTGCGCTTCCTGCAGGAGCGCACGATCGAGCGGTTGGGCGGGCGCGACGAGATTCCGGTCGACGTCCGCATCGTCAGCGCGACGCACCAGAACCTGCGCGACCGCATCGCGAAGGGGGTGTTCCGCGAGGACCTGTTCTATCGCCTCGCGGAGATCGTCGTCACCGTCCCGGCGCTGCGCGACCGCGCAGGCGATGCCGCGCTGCTGGCGCACGCGTTCGTCCGGCGTTTCGCGGACGAGCAGAAGCGTGGGCGAATGAATTTGAGCGACGAAGCCGTAGTGGCCATCGAGCGCCACCGCTGGCCCGGCAACGTGCGCGAGCTCGAGAACGTGATCAAGCGTGCCGTCATCCTCACGGACGGTCCGACGATCAAGGCGCGCGACCTCGGCCTCGAGGGTGCGGCGTCCGAGGAAGTGCCGCTGAACCTGCGCGAGGCGCGCGAGAGCGCGGAGCGGCGCGAGGTCGTCCGCGCGCTGGCGCGCGTGAACGGTAACCTCTCGAAGGCGGCCGACCTGCTCGGGGTCAGCCGTCCCACGCTGTACGACCTGCTGAACCGGTTCGGACTCCGGAAGCAGGACTGAGAAGAGGTTGTGGATACCCGATGGAGCGCCGCATGAATCGCGTAGTCAGGCTCAGATCGCACCTCGCGCTGCTCGCCGTGGCGGCGAGTGTTCTGCTGTCCGCGTGCGGTCGCGACGATCCGGCCAGCCTGATCGGCTCGGCGCGTGACTACCAGGCCAAGGGCGATCACAGCGCGGCCATCATCCAGTTGAGGAACGCGCTGCAGAAGCAGCCGGACAACGGCGAGGCGCGGCTGATGCTGGGCCGGTCGGCGCTGATCGTCGGCGATGCGTTGACGGCGGAGAAGGAGCTCCGCAAGGCGCTCGAGTACGGGCAGCCGCAGGGCACCGTCGTCCCGCTGTTGGTGGACGCGATGATGCAGAGCGGTTCTGCCGAAAAGGCCGTCAAGGAGTTCGCGCAGACGAAACTCGACGATGCGAGCGCCAACGCCGAATTGCAGGCCCGCCTGGGCGAGGCCTATCTCGGCACCGGAAGCTCCAGGCAGGCGGCAGGCGCGTTCGCGGCCTCGCTGGCCTCGGATCCGAAGAACGTCCGCGCGCAACTCGGGCAGGCGCGAATGAAGGCGATCGAGGGAAAGATCGACGAAGCCACGGCGGACGTGGACAAGATCGCGTCGGCGAACCCGAAATCGCCTGAGACGCTGAAGCTGCTTTCGCAGCTGAAGCTCGCGCGCGGCGACAAGGCGGGCGCGACCACCGCCCTCAGGGGCGCCGTTGATGCGTCGCCTTCGACGCCAGGTCCCCGCCTGCAACTGATCTCGCTGCTGATCTCCGACAACCAGTTCGACGCGGCGATCGCCGAGATCGACGCCGCGCGCAAGGCGCGCGCGCCCGAACTGCCCTTGAAGTACTCCGAGGCCGTGATTGCCTTCGGCAGGAAGGACCTCGCCAAGGCCCGCGAACTGGCCCAGGACGTGCTCAAGCGCGCGCCGGGCTATGTGCCGGCCGCGGTGCTGCTCGGCTCGATCGAGTTCCAGGAGAAGCGCTTCGACCAGGCCGCAGCCCAGCTGCAGAGCGCTGTCGCGCAGGCGCCGGACCACGTCGGCGCGCGGTTGTTGCTCGCGAGGAGTTACCTTGCCTCGGGCAAGCCGGCGCGCGCGGTCGAAGCGCTGGCGCCCATGTCGGATCCGGCGAAGGTCGTCGATCCCGGCATGTTGATGTTGATCGGCGAGGCGCACTTCGCCAACGGCGACCTCACGCAGGCCTCCACGTTCTTCGAGAAGGCGTCGCAATCGAAGGGGCCGCAGCCGATGGCGCAGACGCGGCTGGCCCAGATCGCCATGGCAAGCGGCGATGTCGAAGGCGGCGTGCGCAAACTCGAGAACCTCGCGACGGAGGAGGGTGCTTCGGCGCAGACCGACATGGCGCTGCTCACCGGCTACCTGCGCCAGGGCAATACGGCAAAGGCCCTGGAAGTCGCGCGCGGGATGGTGAAGAAGTCGCCGAACGACCCGATGGCGCACCAGGCGCTGGGGTCGGTGCTGGTGCTGAGGAAGGAACTTCCCGCCGCCCGCGCTGCGTTCGCGAAAGCGCTGGAGCAGAACGACACCTACATGCCCGCCGTGGCGAGCCTTGCGCAGCTCGATCTGCAGGAAGGCAAGACGGCCGAGGCGCGCGCGCGCTTCGAGGCCGTGCTGGCCAAGGATCCGAAAAACGGCGCCGCGCTGATGGGTCTCGCGGCCGTGCTGGAGCGAGCCAAGGCGCCGTCCGCGGAAGTCGTCGCCGTGCTGCAGCGGGCGATCGCGGCCCAGCCCGACGTCCCCGGTCCGCGTCTGGCGCTGATCAATCTCTACCTTCAGCAACGCGATGCGCGCGCCGCCTTGTCGGCCGCGCAGGAGGCTTCGGCCGCGCTCGGCAAGGATTCCCGCATCCTCGACGCCCTCGGCCGCGCGCAATTGGCCGCAGGAGAAACCAACCAGGCAATCGACACCTTCAACCGCCTGGCGGCGGCCGAGCCCAGGTCGCCGGTGCCGCTGCAGCGACTGGCCGGCGTGTACGCGAGCAACAAGCAGCCAGAACGCGCCATCGATGCGCTGCTCCGTGCGCAGAAACTGGCGCCGGCGGACGCCAACATCGCGCGTGACCTGGCCGCGCTTTATCTGACCACCGGCAAGAACGACGAGGCCATGAAGCAGGCGAAGGCGCTGCAGGCGTCCGCACCCAAGTCGGCGGCGGGCTTCGCATTGGAAGGTGACGTTCATCGCCAGTCGAAGCAACTGGCCGCCGCGGAGAAGGCGTATCGCGACGGACTGAAAGTCGAACCGGCGTCGAGCCCGACGGCAATGAAGCTGCACAACGTCCTCCTGGCCGCGAGCAAGAAGGCGGAGGCGGACGTTTTCGCACGGACCTGGATCGCCGACCGGCCGAAGGACGTCGCGTTCCGGAACTATTTGGGAGAGCAGGCGCTGCGCACGGGGGACCACAAGGCCGCGGCCGCGCAGTACCAGGCCATCGTCGATCAGCAACCGGACAACGCGCTTGCGCTCAACAACCTTGCCTGGACGCTCGGCAAGCTCGGTGATCCGAAAGCCGTTGGCTATGCCGAGCGCGCGCTGAAGATCGCGCCGGAAAGCGCCGCCATCCTCGACACCTTGGGGGTCCTGCTCGTCGACAAGGGCGAGACGGCGAAAGGCATCGAGCACATCGCCAAGGCCGTGCAGCTTGCGCCCGAACGGCACGACATCCGCCTCAATTACGCCAAGGCCTTGCTGAAGGCCGGCCGCAAGGACGACGCGCGCAAGGAGCTGACGCAGTTGCAGGGCGTCATCCAGGAATTTCCAGGCAAGTCGGAAGTGGCCGAGCTGCTGAAGCAGTAGTCGCCCCGGACCGTGCCAGTCACAGTCATTCAAGCCAGAGAGAAAGAGCCGTCCATCATGGGAGTCATCGGAGTCGTCGGTTTGGGATACGTGGGCCTTCCGCTCGCGATGGAGTTCGGCAAGAAGGTCCGCACGGTGGGCTTCGATCTCTCGAAGGAGAAGATCAACGCCTATCTTCGGCACGTGGATCCAACGGGCGAGGTGAGCAGCGACGACCTGAAGGCCGCGCACCTGCTCGAGCCGACGACGGATCCAGCGCGGCTCGGCGGGGCGGACTTCATCATCGTCGCCGTCCCCACGCCGATCGACACGGCCCACCAGCCCGACTTTTCGCCGCTCGTGGGCGCGAGCATCACGGTCGGTCGCCACATGAAGAAGGGCGCCACGGTCGTCTACGAGTCGACGGTCTACCCCGGTGCCACCGAGGAAGTGTGCATCCCGCTGCTCGAACGCGAGTCCGGGATGAAGTGGAAGCAGGACTTCTTCGTCGGCTACTCGCCGGAGCGGATCAACCCGGGCGACAAGGAACACACGTTGACGCGCATCGTGAAGGTCGTTTCCGGCGACACGGCCGAGACGCTGGAGCGCGTCGCCGAGACGTACTCGATGGTGGTCACGGCGGGCGTGCACCGCGCGTCGAGCATTGCAGTGGCGGAAGCGGCGAAGGTCATCGAGAACACCCAGCGCGACCTGAACATCGCCTTGATGAACGAACTGGCCCTGATCTTCCACCGCATGGGCATCGACACGATGGAGGTGCTGAAGGCGGCCGGCACCAAGTGGAACTTCCTGCCGTTCCGGCCGGGACTCGTCGGCGGCCACTGCATCGGCGTCGACCCGTACTACCTGACGCACAAGGCCGACATGCTCGGCTACCACCCGCAGGTCATCCTCGCGGGCCGCCGCATCAACGACGGCATGGGCCACTACGTCGCCGAGCAGACGGTCAAGCAGATGATCCAGTCGGGCGGGCACGTCAAGGACTGCGAGGTCATCGTTCTCGGCCTCACGTTCAAGGAAAACTGCCCCGACCTGCGCAACTCGCGCGTGATCGACATCATCCGCGAGCTCGAGTCGTACGGTTGCCGGGTCAGCGTCCACGATCCGCTCGCCGACGCCGGTGAAGCCATGCACGAATACGGAGTGACGCTGCGTTCGTGGGACGAACTGCCCCGCGCGCAGGCGATCGTCGCAGCCGTTGCGCACGATGAGTTCAAGCGCCGGCCGCTCGACGACTACGTCAGCAAGCTGCAGCCAGGTGGTCTGTACGTCGACGTCAAGTCCCAGGCGGACGCGGCCCAGTTCCGATCGCGCGGCCTGAACGTCTGGCGGCTCTGACGCCGATGATGGCCCGGGTGTGCGCCGCCATGGAGGCGTTCCGCCATCGGGTGGCGATCGCGTGCGCGGCGTTCACAGTGTGCGCCTCACCCGCGGCGGCGGCGCAGCCGTCCGATGTCATTCCCCGGGTCAAGCTGTCAGTTGTCGCAGTCGGCACCTTCCAGGCGACGCGCGCTCCGCAGTTCCGCTTCGCGGGCACCGGCTTCGCCGTCGGCGACGGCACGATGGTCGCGACCAACGCCCACGTCCTGCCCACGGTGCTCGAGCCCGGGGCGGACCCGGAGGTGCTGGTGGCGATGCTGCCCACCGCGGATCCCGCGCGTCCCGAAGCGCGCCGACTTGCGACGCTGGCCTCGGATCCGGAGCACGACATCGCGGTGTTGAAGATGAGCGGCGCTCCGCTGCCGGCATTGCAGTTGCGCGACTCCGCCACCGTGGCCGAAGGCGACCAGCTGCTGTTCACCGGATTCCCGATCGGGACGGTGCTGGGCCTCTTCCCGGCGACCCACCGGGCGATGGTGGCCGCGATCGCACCCGTGGCCATTCCGGCGGCGACCGGCCAGCAGCTCGATGCCAAGGTCCTGCGCCGGCTTCGCCAGGGCCCGTTCCCGGTGTTCCAGCTCGATGCCACTGCGTATCCCGGCCAGAGCGGCAGTCCGCTGTACGACGGCGCGAGCGGCGAGGTCGTCGGCATCATCAACATGGTGCTGGTGAAGTCGACCAGGGAATCGGCGCTGTCCCAGCCATCGGGCATCAGCTATGCGATTCCGTCGCGCGCCCTGATCGAACTTTTCGCCCGTGTCAAGCGATGAATGTGGGCGTTTGAGGCCTCAATTCATCGTTTCACCCGGAAACCGCTCCGGGGAGTTGCGCCGTCGAGACAAACGCAGCGCGGACGAGGGTCGCGCGGCGAGCGCTAGCCGACGAACTGCCGTTGCCGCAATGGACTAACTTGTTTAGGCTATTTGCAGAAGCAGGAAGCGGCAGTAATCGAGGGAGAAACTCCCGGTAGGCAGGGCATGGCCCTTGGCTCCCACTCCCCACCCATCGTCCGCGGTCGCGGCACACGCAGCACTACAAACTGATCCGAACGGCAGGTTTGCCGCAGGATTGACGTGCGATCCGGCCGGTCAGGTGCGCCAGCCCGCTTCCGCGGTTTGCCCGGCAGGGCGGCCCTCGATTCGGGTCGATGAGTGGGGCGATGTTCTGTCGCTTCTCTGACATTTGGTCGATGCAAAGTCATCGATCATCCTGGTTTGCAAGGCCTGTCCGTCATCCAGTCACGGGCCGGCGGAGGAAGGAAAGCCAGTGTTAAGCCTGTCGAGTCGTCCAACGCCGGTTGCATCGTTCGCCGACATGGCGCTGTTCGCCGTGTTCTGCGCGCTCTCGATGCTGCTCGCGGTGTCGATCCAGATGGGACCGTACGGCGCTCCGGCGCGTTCCCTGCTGTTCCCCGCGCTGGCGTTCGCGTTGATCACGACCGCGGTCGGCACGATGTTCGGGCTGTTTCGCGGCGGCGAGCGCAAGCCGTTGCAGGTGGTGTTCACCCGCGCGCTGCTGGCCCTGTGCGTTGGGGTTCCCGTCTGCTACTTCCTGTTTGGAATGCTGCCGCAACCCGGCGGTCCGCGCGCGATGCTGCCGTACGCCGCGCTGTTCACCCTGGGCGCGGTCATCGTCGTCCGTCCGGTCCTGCTCGCGGCGCTCGTCAGCGGACTCGGCGGCCGGCGCACGCTGATCGTCGGCACGGGCGCCGACGCGCTTGCCGTCGAGGAGATTATCGAGCAGCACGGCGGGCGCGGCGCGGCGGTGGTGGGCTTCTACCCAGCGGGATCGCCCGACGAGCGCAACGGCGGAGAGCGGGCGGGCCGCGCGCAGACGTTCCCGGCCGACGCTCGACTGCAGGACATCGTGGACCGGTTCGGCGTCAACGAAGTCATCGTTGCCGTGCGCGAGCAACGGGGCGGGGTGCTTCCAATCCACGATCTCCTGGAGTGCCGCGTCGCCGGCATTCCGATCCGGGACCTGTCCGCGTTCTATGAAGGCATCCGGGGTGAGGTGCCGATCGAGTCGCTGAAGGCGAGCTGGCTGATTTACGGCCAGGGATTCGTCCAGGACCCGACCCGACGGCTGGTCAAGCGGCTAACGGACGTCGTCGCGGCCACAGTGCTGCTGTTCCTTGCGCTGCCCGTGCTGCTGCTGGCCACGATTGCGATCGTGGTCGAGAGCGGGTTTCCGATCCTGTTCTCCCAAGAACGGGTCGGGCAGGGCGGCCGCGTATTCAAGGTGCTCAAGCTGCGCACGATGCGAACGGATGCTGAGCACGACGGCGTGGCCCGCTGGGCCAGCGCCAACGATGGGCGTGTCACCCGGGTCGGCCGCATCCTGCGCAAGCTGCGCATCGACGAATTGCCGCAGTTGATCAACGTGCTGAGCGGAGAAATGAGCCTCGTCGGGCCGCGGCCAGAGCGACCGGTGTTCGTCGCGCAATTGCGCGAGCAGATCCGGTTCTACGAACTGCGCCACAGCGTGAAGCCCGGGCTGACCGGTTGGGCCCAGATCCGCTATTCGTACGGCGCTTCGGTGGACGACGCCCGGCGGAAGCTGCAGTTCGACCTGTACTATGTGAAGAACAACTCGCT
>Ga0209253_10004778_pt1 | contig 11783 bp, 11 predicted proteins | sample FrelakmetBRP12BR_FD_187145 | JGI IMG/M metagenome (GOLD analysis project Ga0209253, IMG submission 187145) | Freshwater lake sediment microbial communities from the University of Notre Dame, USA, for methane emissions studies - BRP12 BR (SPAdes)... | ecosystem: Environmental > Aquatic >...
CCACTATCGACACGCCGCAATTGGATGCCAAGATCGGCATCGATGGCCTGGAGGTCGTCGTCCAGCCAGGCCAGGTCGGCCGCACGCTGGACCTCGACGCCACGCTGCTGGTCATCGAGCCGGGCATCGCCGCCCTGCACGACGCCGACCTGCCGCTGGTGGTGCGCGAGACGCCGCCTCTGGTGCTCGATGCGTCCGAACAGGCGGCTATTGCCCGCCGCATCTTGTCCGAGGCGTTGACGCTCACCGTCGACGGCGCCGGCCCGTGGACCTTCGAGCCATCCGCCCTGGCCGGGATGCTGCGCTTCAATCTGGTCCAGGACGGCAACGGCGGCCGCTACCAGATCGGGGTCGATCCGCAGACGATGGCCGAGTTCCTCGGACCGCTGGCCGCCGGCCTCGAGCGCTCGCCCCACAACGCCCGCTTCGTCTTCAACGACGATACCCGCCAGCTTGACCTGCTGCAGGAGGCGGTCATCGGACGCGGCCTCGACATTCCCGGCACGATCGAAGCCGTCAACAACGGCCTGGCCTCCGGCTCGCACGCCATCGGCCTGGCTTTCCAGACACAGGAACCGGCCGTCCCGAGTACCGCCACCGCCGCCGACCTGGGCATCACCGAACTGGTCGTCAGCGCCAGGACCTACTTCGCCGGCTCGAGCAACGAACGCACACAGAATATCCGCCTGGCCTCGTCCGCCTTCCACGGGCTGCTGGTGGCGCCGGGCGAGACCCTGTCGATGGCCGACGTGCTGGGCGACATCAGCCTCGATGCCGGCTACGCCGAAGCGCTCATCATTATCGGCAACCGCACCGTCAAGGGCGTCGGCGGCGGCGTGTGCCAGGTCAGCACGACACTCTTCCGCGCCGCCTTCTTCGGCGGCTACCAGCTCGACGAGCGCTACCCGCATGCCTACCGCGTCGGCTACTACGAGCAGGGGCCGAACTCGCCAGGCCCCGGTTTGGACGCCACCGTCTTCGCCCCCCTGGTTGACTTCAAGTTCACCAACGACACGGGCACCTGGCTGCTGATGGAGACGTACCTGTACGGCACAACCCTGGAGTGGAAGTTCTACTCGGCCAAGGACGGACGTGTGGTGTCGTGGGAGACGAGCGGGGCGCGCAACGTTGTCGAGGCGCCCGAGCCGCTGTACAAGGAGAACGACGACCTGTCCGAGGGCAAGATCAAGCAGGTCGACTGGGAGGCCGACGGCGCCGATGTGACCGTCACGCGCAGCGTCCTGCGCGACGGCCAGGTGCTTCACAACGACGTCATCCGCACCCACTACCTTCCCTGGCGCGCCATCTATGAGTTCGGCCCGGGCACCGAGCTTCCCGAGGGCGCCAAGACCGAGGACAAGTGAGCCCGGATCGCCCCGGCATGATAGAATGCGCCGCGCGGAGGCGATGCCATGATCCATCCTGACCTGCTGGAGATCCTGCGCTGCCCGCACTGCGTCCAGGACAGGCAAGGCCTGCTCAAGCTGGTGCGTGACTCGTGGCTGGTGTGCCAGGAGCCAGGCTGCGGCCGCAAGTACCCCATCGTTGATGACATCCCCGTGATGCTCATCGACGAGGGCGACAAGTGGGTCAAGGTGGCCGAAGGCGCCCTGCCCGTCCCGCCGCCGAACGTCTAACCCACGCGTGCTCAACGCTCTCGACTGGTTCGCCGAGCTTACCAGCGGCGATGACCGGCGCGCTGAGCGCGCCTCGGCAGCCCTCGCCCGCCTGGGGCGGCGCCCCCTTCCCCAACTGCTGGAACTGATGCGTTCCGACTCCGCCGACCACCGCTGGTGGGCGGTGCGTTGTCTGGCGGCGATCCCCGAGGTGCGCGCCGACCGCGCCCTGGTTGAGGCGCTGGGCGACCCGTACCTGGCGGTGCGCCAGGCGGCCGCACTCGCCTTGCGCCAGCGACCGATGGCTGATGCCATCCCCGTTCTCCTGGCGCTGCTGGGCTCGGACGACGCCCTGCTGGCACGCCTGGCGGGCGATGCTCTGGCGGCCTGCGGCGCGGCGGCAACGGCGGCTCTGGCGCAGGCAGCCGTGGACCCCGCGCCGGCCATCCGCATCGGCGCCGTGCGCGCCCTGGCCATGAACGACGATCCGGGCGCCATTCCCGCGCTCTACGCTGCTCTCGAGGATCCTTCGGCGATGGTCGAGTACTGGGCCTGCGAGGGTCTGGAACGCCGCGGCCTGGGGATGGTCTACTTCCAACCCTAGCCCGTCGCCCCGTGAATCGAGACGCCTGCCGCAGGGCAGGCGTCGCCTCAGCTCATGACCCTTCCAGACCGCGCCTCAGCCAACTGCGTTTGTGATCACCCACACCGCCCATAGTCCTGCCGCGGCGAAGCCCAGGGCGAACTTGACGAAGAACGAGGCGCTGTACCCGACGGCCGTCCCCAGCAGCGCCTTGCCGGCCCGCTTGCTGTCGCGGTGCCGGCGCCACTCGAGCAGGAAGATGCCGGCCAGGAGAGCGATCAGCCCGCCCAGCGGACCCGCCACGAAGAGCAGCAGCACGCCTGCGGCGATCCCGCCGGCGATGCTCCAGCCCGAGGCGCCGCCGATGCGCGCCCCGGCCGTGCTGGTGAGCAACTCGGCCACCAGTCCCACCCCGCACAGCAGACAGATGCCGGCGAACAGCCACGGCCCCCAGGTCCCCCACCCGACCAGCAGGCCGTAGCCCAGCGCGCTGGCGGCGATGAGCAGCAGGTCCGGAACGCCCGGCAGCAGCGCGCCGACCACCCCAATGAGGATCAGCAGCCCAGCCAGGATCGACCACAGCACCTCATGCATCAGTCACCTTCGGGCGCGATCCGATCGATACCGCCCATCCACGGCCGCAGCACCGGCGGCACGATTACGCTGCCGTCGGCCTGCTGGTAGTTCTCCAGCACGGCGATCAGCGTGCGCGGCAGGCCGAGCCCCGAGCCGTTCAGCGTGTGGACGTACTGCGGCTTGGAGCCCAACTCGGGCCGGTAGCGGGCATTGGCGCGGCGCGCCTGGAACGCTCCGCAGTTCGAGACCGAAGAGACCTCCAGCCACTCGTTGCAGCCCGGCGCCCACACTTCGACGTCGTAGGTCTTGCGGGCCGAGAAGCCCAGGTCGCCGGCGCACAACTGCTTGACGCGGTAGGCGAAGCCAAGCTCGGCGCACGTCTGCTCGGCGTGCGCCCGCATGCGCTCGAGCTCGGGCTCCGAGTCCTGCGGGGCGCAGAAGACATACATCTCGACCTTGTCGAACTGGTGCCCGCGCTTGATGCCGCGCACGTCGCGCCCGGCCGACATCTTCTCGCGCCGGAAGCAGGGTGTGTACGCCGTATACCTTCGGGGCAGCGTCCCGCCGTCCAGGATCTCGTCCATATGCAGCCCCGTCAGCGGCACCTCCGCCGTCGGCACCATCCACAGGTCCTCCTCGGCGTCGTGATACAGGTTGTCGCGGAACTTGGGCAGCTGCCCGGCGGCGAAGAGCGTCTCCTGGCGCACCATGAAGGGCGTGTACTTCTCGAGGTAGCCCTGCCGGATGTGCAGGTCGAGCATCCAGGCGATCAGCGCCCGCTGCAGCCGCGCCCCGGCGCCGCTCAGCACGTAGAAGCGCGAGCCGGTAATGCGTACGCCGCGCTCGAAATCCAGGATGCCCAGTGCCGGCCCCAGGTCCCAGTGGGGCCGAGGCTCGAAGTCGAAGCGCGGCAGTTCGCCCACGGTCTGCAGGACGAGATTGTGTGTCTCGTCGGGGCCGTCCGGCACATCGGCATCCGGCAGGTTGGGCAGGCCGCGCAGGAGTTCGCTGAGGGCGTTCTCCTTCTCCTGCACGCCGGCGTCGAGCACCTCGATGTGCTGCCCGATGGCGCGCATTTCGCGGATGCGCACCTCCCGGTCGCCGGCGTCCTTCATCTGGCCGATGTCCTTGGAGACGCGGTTGCGCTCGGCCTTGAGCTGTTCGACCTGCGCCAGCAGCGCTCGCCGATCGGTGTCAAGCGATAGCAGCGTTTCGATGGGTGGCTCGATGCCGCGCCGCGCCAGCGCCTGGCGCACCTCGTCTGGGTGGGTCCGGATGTCCTGGATGTCGTGCATGGCCGCCTCCCGAAGACAACGCCCCCTCGTCGTGCAGGACGAGAGGGCGCTCGTGGTGCCACCTGCGTTCGCCGCCCTCGCCAGACGGCGGCCTGTGCTCGCGTTATCGGGCGAACCCGGCTCCCTTACAGCCCCGGTGTCCGGGACTCCTGCAGGAGCAACGGCCCTCCATGGAGGGCGGCGGAGAGGATTTCGGGCTCCGGTCCCTGCCGCCTCACACCGTCGGCCGGCGGCTCTCTGTGAGGGACCTGCAACCGTACTGGTCTCCGCGTGCGTCCCACCTATGCATCTGTGCGGATTATACCGTCGCCCGAGCAACCGTCAACCCGGCCGGGCAGGCGGCGCTCCGGTCGTTGACTTATCCCCGCCGCTCCCTTATGCTTGCAGCACCCTTTCGCCAAGGGATCCCCCACATCGGTACACGCACAACTCCGGCGACGCCGCGCTTCCCAGGAGACGGTATGGACATCTTCGAGAAGGCTCAGTCGTACATGGACGCCAAGCTGGCCAAGGCCGCCGGCTACTACCCCTACTTCCTGCCGCTCGAGGATACCGAGGGGACCGAGGTGACCATCGGCGGCCGGCGGCTGCTGATGATCGGCTCGAACAACTACCTGGGCCTGACGACCGATCCGCGCGTCCGCCAGGCCGCCATCGACGCCATCGCCCGCTACGGCACCTCCTGCACCGGATCGCGCTTCCTCAACGGAACCCTTGCCTTGCACCAGGAGCTCGAGGCCCGCCTGGCGTCCTTCATCGGCAAGCCGGCGGCGCTGGTGTTCAGCACCGGCTATCAGACCAACCTGGGCACGATCTCGTCCATCGTCGCACGCGGCGACATCGTCCTGGCCGACAAGGATGACCACGCCAGCATCGTCGACGGCTGCATGCTGTCCTTCGGCGAGATGCGCCGCTTCTCGCACAACGACATGGCTCACCTCGACCGCCAGCTCGCCGGCGTCGACCCCAAGGCCGGCCGGCTGGTCGTCGTCGACGGGGTGTACAGCATGGGCGGCGACCTGGCGCCGCTGCCGGAGATCGTCCCCATCTGCCGCAAACACGGCGCCCGGCTGATGGTCGACGATGCCCACAGCCTGGGCGTGATGGCCCGCGGCCGCGGCACGGCCGCCCACTTCGGCGTCACCGATCAGGTCGACCTGATCATGGGCACCTTCAGCAAGTCGTTCGCCTCGCTGGGGGGTTTCATTGCCGGCGACGAGGACCCAATTCACTACATCCAGCACCACGCCCGCTCGCTGATCTTCAGCGCCTCAATGCCCGCCTCGAACGTGGCCGCCGTCCTGGCCGCTCTCGACATCATGGAGCACGAGCCAGAGCGCGTCGATCGACTGTGGGCGGTCACCGAACGCATGCGCGCCGGATTGGTGGCGTTGGGATTCAACATGGGCCCCAGCGTCACACCGATCATCCCAATCATCACCGGCACCATCGACCGCACGATGGAAGCCTGGAAGCGCTGCTACGAAGCCGGGCTGTACGTCAACGCCGTCATCTCGCCGGCGGTTCCCCCCGATCAGTGCCTGCTGCGGACGAGCTACATGGCGACCCACACCGACGAGCAGATCGACCGCGCCCTGTCGATCCTGGGCGAGGTCGGCCGAGGGTTGGGCCTGATTGCCTGACCCGGTCCTGGTCACCGGCGCCAGCGGCTTCCTCGGATCGGCCGTCTGCCGCCACCTTGCCCAGCACGGCTTCGAGGTCCGCGCCCTGCACCGCCCCACGTCCGATCTCTCCGCACTGGAAGGCCTGCGCGTCGACCGCCGCGTCGGCGACATCCTCGATCCCGAGACTCTGGCTCCCTCCGTCGGCGGGGTGCGCTGGGTGTTCCACGTCGCGGCCGTGGCTGCCTATTGGCGACGGCGGCCGGAGCAGGTGATCCGCGGAGCGGTCGAGGGGACGCGCAACATCGTGAACGCCTGCCGGCAAGCCGGGGTGGAGCGCTTGATCCTGACCTCGTCGATGGCGGCGCTGGGCGTGCCGCGTGCCGGCGAGCTCCTCACCGAGGCCCACACCTTCAACCTGCCGGCCAAGCGCTTCCCCTACGGCTACGCCAAACGCCAGGCCGAACTCGAGGCGCTGAGGGCCACCGGCCAATCGCTCGAGGTGGTGGTCGTCAACCCGTCGATCGTGATCGGTGCCGGTGACGTGCACCAGATCAGCGGATCGCTCGTGATCCAGGCCGCGCGCGGGCGGACGTTCCTGTACACCGGCGGCGGGACCAACATCGTCCACATCGACGACGTCGCCGCCGGGCACCTGGCGGCCGCCGAGCGGGGCCGCAGCGGCGAGCGCTACATCCTGGGCGGCGAGAACCTGACACACCGGCAGCTCTTCACGCTGCTGGCGGAGGTGGTCGGCTCCAACGCGCCATGGCTTCGCTTGCCGGACTGGGCGATCGAACCCGCGGCAGCGAGCCTCGATCTCGCCCGCCGCATCCTACCCATGCCACTGGATGGCAACCAACTTCGCCTCAGCCGCCACCGTTTGTTCTGTGACACGGCGAAGGCGCGCGATCAAGTCGGGATTGTGAACAGGCGTTCCGCCCGCCAGGCAATCGTCGAAGCGCTGGCCTGGTACCGGGCGCACGGAGTGGTCTGAGAGATGAGCAAACGCAAGGTCCAACCCTCCCCTCCCGCTTCGACCGACGGCCTCGCACCGGATGCGGAGCCGAAGCAGGCCGGGCGAAAGCGCGTCTTGGCCCCGTCGGCCGAGCAGCCGGCCTTCACCCCGCCTTACCCACCGAGCTGGTACGACCGGCTCTCCCGGCGCATCGACCGCCTGCCCGGTCCATCGTGGCTGGCCTACCTGCTGTTGGGAGTGGCAGGCATGCTCATGCTCACCGGAGTCCAGATGCTCACCGGTGCCTACCATCCGGGGCAGTACCTCGTCCTCCACCTCTTTCTGGGCTCGCAATTCGCCTACCTGCTCGGCCTGATGCGCCTACTGGACCGATCAGCGGCGGCGGCCCTCGAGACTTTTCGCCCCGTCCTCCACCTTCCCCGTCGATTGCGAGGAGGCCCCGCGGACGAGGCAACCACACTGGAGGAGTTGCGCTACCGGCTGACAACCTTGCCCCCTTGGCCGACGCTGTGGGCGTCTCTGGTCGGCGTCTTCCTGGGCGTTGTCATCCCCTTGCTTGTCTTCCGCCCTCCCGGCTCGACGGCCTATTCGCTGACGGCCGCTTTCGCCTGGGGCCGCCTCTCGGCCTCACCGGGCGCCATGACCGTCTTCCTGATCCAGTTGGCGTTCTCCGAGGCAGTCGCCGGTGTATTCATCTACCACTCGATCCATCAGCTCCGGGAAATCAGCCGCATCTACCTCACCTTCACGCGCCTGAACCTGTATCGCTTGCAGCCTCTGTACGCCTTCTCAGTCCCGGCCGCCTTCACAGCAGGCGGGCTGATCCTGTACAACTACGCCTGGTTCGCTGTGGCCCCCGAGTTTCTCGACCAGCCCATCAGCATTGCCCTGGGCGTCTTCTTCGCGACGGCGGCAGCCGTCATCTTCGCCTGGCCCCTGCTTGGCATTCATCGCCGGCTGGTTGGAGAGAAGAAAAAGGCGCTGGCGGAGAGCGCCCGCCGCTTCGAGGCAACCGTGGCTGAACTGCACCAGCGGGTGGACAAGAAGGCCCTGACCAAGATGGACGATCTCAACAAGACGCTTGCCGGCCTGGATCTCGAGCGCGCAGCGCTGCAGCGCATTCCCACCTGGCCCTGGGATCCGGGCACGCCGCGCGGCCTGGCGGTCACGCTCGTGCTCCCGCTCGTTATCTGGCTCGCCCAGTACATCCTGCAGCGCCTTCTTCCCTAGGACCGCGACGGGGCCCTGCTCGTTGTCAGGACAGCGGGAAACCTGGCCGAATGACTTCTGGTCACGCGCGGCGGCGTAGCACCACAAGCCAAACGGGAGCCGGATGGCTCCCGTTGTCTTCCGAGGCGCAGACGTGACCGCGATCGCTAGCCCGCCGCCAGCCTCGGCAGCAGGATTCCGAAGACCAGCGCCACCAGGTAGTTCAGGACCACCTTGGCTCCCGCCATCGGCGTACGGCTGACAAATGCCCCAATCGACATCAGCGTTGCCAGCCCAAGGGCCAGGCCGAGGAAGGCAGTACGTGAGGGAAGCCAGCCGTAGACCAGAGCAGCCAGCACGCCCAGGAACGGACCCATGAAGGCCATCGCGGCATAGAGCAGCCATTTGGCTGCCTGCGCCGACATGGCCTCGCCTCCCGGTTCGGGCTGCATGTAGAGCGCCACCATCTGTTCTCTGCGCGCCACGGCGTAGAGCAGTCCGACAACTGAGATGATCAGGCCCGCCAGGGCACCCAGGATGAAGCGGTTGGTGAACATCTTGATCCTCCTTCGACTACGCGGCGGCGGCCTACCGCCTCGCCACGCTCGCGCCGTGGTCTTGCCCGGGACGGAAGCGTCGCGCGCAAGCTAGGCGGGCTGGGCCCCCAGCATGCGCAGGACGACCTGGCGCAGCACACCGGAGTCGAGCTGCGGCCACAGATCGCCGTAGGTGATCAGCAGGCCGTTGAACAGGCTGAAGTAGAACACGACATACAGGGCGGGCTCTAGTTCCGCCAAGACGCCCTCGCGCCGCGCCTGTCCAAAAAGGCGCGCCAGATTGGCGTGATAGCTCCCGCCGATCTCGGTCATGTCGAAGCCCAGCGACCGGATCAGTTCCTGGCCGCCCTGCCCCATCAACGTGCCCAGGATGCGGGTGAAGTCGGCGTGCTGGCGGTACAGGTCGATCGTGCGCCCGATCAACATGTCGAGCCTGGCGCGTGCCGGGCCCGGCTCGTCCGCCGCCTGGGCCGTCATGACCTCGATGGCGCCAAAGCCCTCGGCCAGGATAGCCTGCAGGATCTCCTCCTTCGAGCCGAAGTACCAGTAGACGTTCCCCTGGGACATGCCTGCCTGGCGGGCGATGTCGCCCACCTTGCAGGCGAAGTAACCGTGGGAGGCGAAGAGCGAACGGGCGGCCGCCAGCAACTTCTGCCGGCCCTCCACCCGAAGCTGCTCGCTGCGCGATCTCGACCTGGGCGCCATGGGTTCTCCTGTCATTTGACTGACTAGCCGGTCATTAACAATCTGTCATAGAATGAACGAGCAGTCAATAGACAGAGTCGGACGATGGCAATCCTGCTGCTCCGCACATTGCCGAGCAGTCGATCACGGTACCCCGCCCCCCACGAGGCGCCCGGCGTCGCTCGGCCCCCACCACCAGAGGGAATCGGGGCTCGGTGGAGGGCACCTGCCTGTCACCCACCCCCAGGCCCGCCTTTCGCCCCCGCCAGACGGTGGCTGGTTGGCTCAGAGTGCAGGGCGCTGCCGGGCGCCCGGTTCCTCACTCGGGCGGCGATCCGCAATGCGGAAGGTGCGTGCCATGCCGACGCGCCCGTCCGGGGTCGCGCAATGCTCCGGTTCCCTCTTGGCGCCGGATCCACGCGATACAATCTGCTCCCCGCCTGGCCGGCCAAGGCCGGCCGGTAGTGAGGAGCAGCCGCGTGCGATTGACCGATGCCCGCCCCGGGGATCGTCTTGCCCTCCGGTCGATGCCCGCCGACACCGGGACCGAAAGCCAGGTCCGTTCGCTCGGCCTGCTGACCGGCGTCGCCTTGCGCCTCGTGCGCCGCGCCCCGTTCCGCGGTCCCCTGCTCCTCGAAGTGGAAGGGCGCGTTATCGCCCTGGGCTGGAAGATCGCCTCCGGCCTGGAGGTCTCACCCGTCCCTGCCCCCGGCACGGAAGCCGGCTGATGCGCATCGCCCTCGTCGGCCAGCCGAATTGCGGCAAGAGCACGCTCTTCAACCAGGTGGCCGGCTACAAGGCTCACACGGGCAACTTCCCAGGCACGACGGTCGTCTACACCGAGAGCAAGGTGCGCCTGCAAGGCGAAGTCGTCGACGTCGTCGATCTGCCGGGAACCTACACGCTGGCCGGCACCAATCCTGCCGAACGTGTCACGCTGCGCTACCTGGCGTCGACGGACGTGGATGTGATCATCAACGTGCTCGATGCCACGCACCTGTCCCAGGGCCTGGATATGACGCTCGAGCTGCTCGAGCTCCAAAGGCCCATGGTCCTGGCCGTCAACCTGCTCGATGACGCCAATCGCCTCGGCCTGCAGATCGATGGCCCTCGGCTCCAGCGCGAGCTGGGTGTGCCAGTCCTGCCGCTGGTAGCCAGCAAGGGCCGCGGCGTGCGCACGCTGTTCAACGCCGCCTTCCAGGCCGCGCGCAACCCCCTGCCGATCACCCGCCCTCGCTACGGCCGCGATGTCGAAGATGCCCTGGCCGGGCTGGCCGAGGCCCTGCGCGGGACGCCGACGCCTCTCCATCCCGAGGCGACCGCCCTCAAGCTGCTCGAGGGTGACAACGAACTGGCCGCCGAGACGGCGCGCGCCGCGCCGGCGCTGGGGCCGCTGGCCGAGCAGGCGCAGCGTGACCTGGCCGAACGCCGCGGCCAGCCTGCGCGCTGGGTGGTGTGGGGCGAGCGCCACGGGCTGGCCGGGAACCTCGAGCATCTGGTCGTCACCCAGGGCGAGCGCCGCACCTCGTGGCGCGACCGGCTGGACGACGTCCTGCTCCACCCCGTCGCCGGATACCTTGCCCTGTCCTTGATCCTGCTCGCCTTCTTCCAGGCGGTGTACGCCACCGGAAACGCCATCGAGCCGCCGCTTCTCGCCCTGTTCCAAATCTGGACTTCCCGCCTGCATGCTTCCCTGGCCGGGCAGGCTCTCCTCGACTCGCTCGCCATCGGCCTGCTGCAGGGCGTGGCCGGCGGCGCGGCGATCGTCATGCCCTACCTGATCCCGTTCCTGCTCGGCCTGGGGTTCCTCGAAGACGTCGGCTACCTGCCGCGCCTGGCGTACCTGATGGATGCCCTCATGCACCGCCTCGGCCTGCACGGCAAGAGCGTCGTCCCCTTCATCCTGGGCTACGGCTGCTCGGTCCCGGCGGTCATGTCCACCCGCATCCTGGAGAACCGCCGCGATCGGTTCCTGGCCGCGGCCCTCTCGACGCTGATCCCGTGTTCGGCGCGGCTGGTGGTCGTCTTTGGCCTGGTGGCGGCCTACGTCGGTCCGTGGGCCGCGGCCGCCATCTACGTCCTCAACTTGTTCATGATCGCCATCACCGGGCGCGTGCTCAGCGGCATGATGCATGAGGAGTCGCCGGGCTTGATTATCGAGATCCCGCCCTACCGCCTCCCGGCCGCCCGCTCCGTCTTGGCCAAGGCCTGGTACCGTGTGCGCGAGTTCATGGTCGAGGCCTGGCCAGCGCTGATCATCGGCAGCCTGGTCCTCGCCCTGCTGACCTTCTTCGGGCTGACCCGCTGGCTCGACCTGCTGGTCCGTCCTCTCACCTGGGTGCTCGGCCTGCCCGCTGCCACCGGCGTGCCGCTGGCCTTCGGCATCCTGCGCAAGGAGCTGTCACTGGTGATGCTCGGCCAGGCGCTGGGGACGCTGGAATTCGACCTGGTGCTGACCCAGGCCCAAATGATCACCTTCGCCGTCTTCGTCGTGTTCTACGTCCCGTGCCTGGCGACGCTGGTCGTCCTGCGCCGCGAGCTCGGCTGGCGCGCCATGGGCTCGGTCGCGGCCATCGCCACCATCGTGGCACTGGTCGTGGCGCTGGCCGTGCGCGGCGGGCTTCTCCTCGCTGGCATCTAGGCCTCCCCCGAACGGAAAACG
>Ga0209253_10004779_pt1 | contig 11782 bp, 9 predicted proteins | sample FrelakmetBRP12BR_FD_187145 | JGI IMG/M metagenome (GOLD analysis project Ga0209253, IMG submission 187145) | Freshwater lake sediment microbial communities from the University of Notre Dame, USA, for methane emissions studies - BRP12 BR (SPAdes)... | ecosystem: Environmental > Aquatic >...
CGCCACCGCCATCCGGCGTAATGAATCCGAAGCCCTTGGCGTCGTTAAACCACTTCACAGTTCCAGTTGCCATTTCAGTAATTCCTCACGAACAAAATAGAAATCGGGACAGGTCCCGGCCAATGTTTCGATCTCAAGGAAAGAACGACGGTGGAACGACTGCAAAGCGGTCGTACAGGGCGTACTTACTGCCTTGAAACTAAAACACTTTGCGGAGGATACACAACTCGCCCCGCGGGCGCTAGTGGTATTTTCGGGGGTCAGCGGGGGGGCCCGGAGGGGGCGGAACCCGCGAAGGCCGGGGAGGCCGCCGGGGCCGGGGCGCCCGCGGCCCCCTTACAGCTCCGTCCTGGCCAGCGCCGCCCCGGCGCCCAGGGCGCGCAGCTTTCCCCGGGCCACATCGCGGGCGAGCGGCACCATGCCGCAGTTGGTACAGGGGAAAAGGCGCTGCGCCGGCACGTATTTCAATGCGGTGCGGATCGTCGCGGCGACCTCCTCCGGGGTTTCGATCCGGTCGGTCGCGACGTCGATCGCCCCGACCAGCACGTCCTTGCTTTCGAGGAGCCCGATGAGTTCGATAGGCACGTGCGAGTTGGCGCATTCCAGGGAAACCTGCCGGATCGCCGAACTCGCCAGCAGCGGAAATGTCTGCTCGTACTGCCGCCATTCGGCCCCGAGGGTCTTCTTCCAGTCGATGTTCGCCTTGATTCCGTAGCCGTAACAGATATGGACGGCCGTCGTGCATCCGAGGCCTTGCGCGGCGCGCTCGAGCGTCTTCACCCCCCAGTCGCGGACCTCGTCGAAATAGACGTTGAACGCGGGCTCGTCGAACTGAATGACGTCGACGCCGGCAGCCTCGATCGCGCGCGCCTCGTCGCTCAGGATTTCGGCGAACGCCCACGCTAGCTTCTCGCGGCTCCTGTAATGCGCATCGTAAAGGGTGTCGACCATCGTCATCGGGCCGGGCAACGTGACCTTGATTCTGCGATCCGTCGCGCCGCGCAGAAACCGCGCGGCTTCCACGAACACGGGATGCCGGCGCGCCACCGGACCCACGACGACGGGGACATCGGCATCGTAGCGGTTGCGGATGCGCACCGACTTCCTGTGCTCGAAGTCGACGCCGTCGAGACCCTCGAGAAACGTCGTCACGAAGTGCCGGCGCGTCTGCTCGCCGTCGGTGACGATGTCGATGCCGGCCTGCTCCTGGTCGCGAAGCACCAGCCGGACCGCATCCTGCACGCCCTCGGCGAGCGCGTCGCCCGTCAGGCGCCAGGGTGCCCACAGGACATTCGGCTCGGCCAGCCACGAGGGCTTGGGCAGGCTGCCGGCGATCGTCGTTTGCAGGAGCTTGGTCATCGCGGAATCCCCAACGAGGGCGGACATGCCGTCAGCAGAGAACCGGATTATAGTCGCCGTGATCGGCGAATCCCGCCGGAATCGGTCAGACCGCTTGACCGATGCCCCCGGTGACACGTACCTTTGCGCGTCGCCGATCCCCGGGGCGACCGCGCGGGCCCTCCCGACCGACCCAGAACCCTCCATGCCCAAGGTCCTGTTCGCCGACAACGAGTTTCCCGACCTCGGACTCGAGCGCGAGCTGTTCGGCGCCGCAGGCATCGAGCTCGCCACCGCCCAGTGCAAGTCCGAGGATGACGTGATCGCCGCCGCGCGCAATTGTGCGGGCATTCTGCTGCAGTACGCGCCGATCACCGAGCGCGTCGTCGCGTCGCTGCCGAACGTCGGCATCGTGAGCCGGATCGGCGCCGGGTACGACACCGTGGACACCGACGCCTGCGCGCGGCACGGCGTCTGGGTCGCGAATTCGCCCGACTACGGTGTCGGCGAAGTCGCGACGCATGCACTTGCGCTGGCCCTTGCCCTCGTGCGCAACATCGTCGCGTACCACCGCGACATCCATGCGGGAAACTGGCATTACCTTTCGTCGGGACCGTTGCGGCGGGTCGGCGACATGACGCTCGGCATCGTCGGCCTGGGCCGGATCGGCAAGCGGATGGCGCACGTCGGTCGCAACGTGTTCAAGCGCGTCGTTGCCTGCGATCCCTACATCATCGACGGCGACTTTCCCGCGTACGTCGAGCGCCGCGATCTCGCGGGTGTGTTCGGTGAGAGCGACGTCGTCTCGCTGCACGTGCCGCTCACCGCCGAGACCAGGGGGATGATCGATGCGAAGGTGCTGCGCGCGGCGAGACCTGGGGCGTTTCTGGTGAATACGGCACGCGGTGCGGTGGTCGACGTGGACGCCGCGCTTGCCGCACTCGAATCCGGATCCCTTGCCGGGCTGGGCCTCGACGTGCTGCCGACAGAGCCCGTGCCCGCGGGGTCGCGGCTCCTGAACCACCCGCGCGTGATTCTGACCCCGCATGCGGCGTTCTTCTCAGTCGAAGCGGAACGGGAGCTGCGGCGCAAGGCGGCGCAGAACATCATCACGTTTTTCCGGACGGGGCGTCCGGACTATGTGGTCACCGCGGGCACCCGCAGGCCATAGCGGGCACGGGGACACGACGGTGAGAAATCGCAATAGCGTGGCGACACCAGGCAAATGGCAGCCGTAACGATCCGCGCGGTCCACAAGCACTTCGGGTCGACGCACGTGATCCGAGGCGTCGACATCGAAATCGCCGACGGCGAATTCTGCGTGCTGGTCGGGCCGTCGGGCTGCGGCAAGTCCACGCTGCTCCGGATGATCGCCGGGCTCGAGGAGATTGCCGAGGGCGAGGTCTCGATCGGCGGCGCCGTCGTCAACCGGATGGCGCCGAAGGAGCGCGACATCGCGATGGTGTTCCAGAACTACGCGCTCTACCCGCACATGACGGTTCGCGACAACATGTCGTTCGCGCTGATGCTCGCCAGACAGTCGAAGACCGAAATCGCGGAGCGGGTCGGGAAGGCGGCCGACATCCTCGGCCTCGAGCCGTATCTCGATCGCTATCCGCGCCAGCTTTCGGGCGGCCAGCGCCAGCGCGTGGCGATGGGACGGGCGATCGTTCGCAACCCGCAGGTGTTCCTTTTCGACGAGCCGCTGTCGAACCTCGACGCCAAGCTGCGCGTGCAGATGCGCACCGAGATCAAGGAACTGCACCAGCGACTGAAGACGACTTCGATCTACGTCACCCACGATCAGATCGAGGCGATGACCATGGCCGACAAGATCGTCGTGATGAAGGACGGTGTGGTCGAGCAGATCGGCGACCCGCTGGCGCTCTACGATGGGCCAGTCAACACCTTCGTCGCCGGCTTCATCGGTTCGCCGGCAATGAACATGATTCCCGGCGCGGCCCGCGCGGACGGCGGTATGATGCGCGTGACGTTCGACGGTGGCGCCACGCTGCCGCTGCCGAAAGGTGCGTGCGCCGACGACGGGCAGGCGGTGCTCTACGGCATCCGCCCCGAGCACTGCAGCATCAGCCCGGGCGGCGGCCTGCCCTGCGAGGTGGTCGTGGTCGAGCCCACCGGCGCCGACACGCAGCTGTACTGCCGCTTCAACAAGCAGGAAATCACGGCGACGATCAAAGACCGTACGAATTGCCGCCCCGGGGATCGGATCCACCTCGTGCCGGATCTTGCCCGGGCGCACATCTTCGACGCGGCGGGCGGAAAGCGCCTTGTTGCATGACATCCAATCCGGGCTCTGCAACGAGGGACGAGCCCGCAACCGAAGGAGGAACCCATGAGTGATATCAAGCGTCGCAAATTCCTGAAGACGTCGGCGGCGGTGGCTGCCGGCGCCGCGGTCGGACCGCTGGTCTGGGTCAAGGACGCCAATGCCCAATGGAACAACGCGCCCGAGAAGGGCGCGAAGCTGCGCGTGCTGCGCTGGAAGCGCTTCGTCCAGGGCGACGAAGACGCCTACGCCGCCAACGTAAAGAAGTTCAGCGAAAAGTACGGCGTCGAGGTCCGCGTCGACGCCGAAGGCTGGGAGGACGTCCGCCCGAAGGCCGCCGTGGCCGCGAACACCGGTGCGGGTCCGGATATCATCCTTTCGACCAACGACGACGCCAACCTGTACCCCGAGAAGCTGCTCGATGTAACCGATGTCTGCACGTATCTGGGCGCGAAGTACGGCGGCTGGTATCCGGTGTGCGATCCCTACCTCCGGCCCGATGGGAAGAAATGGATCGGCGTTCCGCTGGGCGTGGCCGGTGTCTGCATGGTTTACCGGGAAAGCCACATCAAGGCGGCCGGTTTCGACAGCTTCCCGAAGGACACCGACGGCTTCCTCAAGCTGTGCAAGGCCCTGAAGGACAAGGGCACGCCGTCGGGGTTTGCGCTCGGCAACGCCACCGGCGACGGCAACACGTGGTGCCAGTGGCTCGTCTGGGCCTTCGGCGGCAAGCTCGTCGACAAGGACAACAAGGTCGTGATCGACAGCCCCGAGACGATCAAGGCTCTCGAGTACGCGAGGGAACTCTACGGGACTTTCGTGCCGGGGACGCTGTCCTGGCTCGACCCCAACAACAACAAGGCGTTCCTCGACGGTCAGATCTCGCTGACCAACAACGGCATCTCCGTCTACTACGCGGCGAAGACGTCGTCCGATCCCAAGGTCAAGGAGATGGCGGCCGACATCTACCACGCGAACATGCCAGTCGGGCCCGTCGGGCGGCCGACGGAGTTCCAGCTGTTCTTCAACCAGATGATCTTCAAGTACACGAAGTACCCGAAGGCGGCCAAGGAATTCCTCCGCTTCATGATGGAGGCGGAGCAGGTCGACCCGTGGATGCAGGCGGCGATCGGCTACGTCACGCCGGCGCTCAGGTATTTCGAGAAGAACCCGATCTGGACCGTCGACCCGAAGCACACGCCGTACCGCAACTCGATGGTCAACATGCTGCCGTCGGGATATGCGGGCAAGATGGGGTATGCGTCGGCCGGTGCGCTGTCGGACTTCATCATCGTCAACATGGTCGCGGAAGCCGCGTCGGGGTCGAAGACGCCGAAGGAAGCGGCCGAGCGCGCGCAGAAGCGGGCGGAGCGCTATTACAAGGTCTGACATGGCGTCGCCGCGGTCGCGGGCCGGCTTGCGACCATTGGCCTGCCGCGGTGACGCAGTCCCTGCGCGGATGCGAACGGCGCCTGCCGGCGCCGCTCGGCGCGCGCTCGATGACGGGCTTCGTCGACGGCGCCGTGGGCGGTTGCGTCGCTTCGGCCCCGTCGTTCGGACTTCTCGCCCCGGGTAGCTGATGGCAGCGAAACAATCCGCCCTTTCCCGCGCGCTCGACGACCGGCACCTGCTCGGGCTCATCTTCATGCTGCCCGCGGCGGCGCTGCTGCTGCTGTTCCTGACCTACCCGCTCGGCCTCGGGACCTACCTCGGATTCACCGACACCAAGATCGGGCGCGGCGGGGTATGGATCGGTCTCGAGAACTTCGAATTCCTGTGGGGCGACGAGGTCACGCGCCTCGCGCTGTTCAATACCCTTTTCTACACGACCATCGCGAGCGTGATCAAGTTCGGGCTGGGGCTCTGGCTCGCGCTGCTGCTCAACAAGCACCTGCCGTTCAAGGCGTTCTTCCGGGCCGTCGTGCTGTTGCCGTTCATCGTGCCCACGGCGCTCTCGGCCATCGCGTTCTGGTGGATCTACGATTCGCAGTTCTCGATCATCAGCTGGGCACTGATGCGGATGGGACTCATCCATCAGTACATCGATTTCCTGGGCGAGCCGTGGATGGCGCGCTTCTCGACGATCGCCGCGAACATCTGGCGCGGTGTCCCGTTCGTCGCGATCACGCTCCTTGCCGGACTGCAGACCATATCGCCGTCGTACTACGAGGCGGCCAGCCTGGACGGAGCGTCGCCGCTGCAGCAGTTCCGCTACGTGACGCTGCCGCTGCTGACGCCGATCATCGCCGTGGTGATGACGTTCTCCGTGCTGTTCACATTCACCGACTTCCAGTTGATCTACGTGCTGACGCGCGGCGGACCGCTGAACGCCACGCATCTGATGGCGACGCTGTCGTTCCAGCGGGCGATCCCGGGCGGAAGCCTCGGCGAAGGAGCGGCCATCGCGACGGCGATGGTGCCATTCCTGCTTGCCGCGATCCTGGTTTCGTACTTCGGCCTTCAGCGTCGCGCGTGGCAGCAGGGTGGAACCGACAAGTGAGCGCTTCGAACGCCGCGCCCGAAGTCGTCGACTCGCAGGGGATGGGATATCTCGTTTCGCTGCCGCGGCGCATCGTCACCGTTTACGTCCCGCTGGGCGCATTCCTGTTCGTGCTGCTCTTCCCTTTCTACTGGATGGTCATCACGACGTTCAAGCCGAACGAGGAGCTCCTCTCGCGCGAGGGCAACCCGTTCTGGGTGAAGAATCCGACGCTCGCGCACATCAAGAAGCTGCTGTTCGACACGGCCTACCCCGATTGGCTGTGGAATACGGTCCTCGTGTCCGTGGTCGCGACGGCGTTGTCGCTCTTCGCGAGCGTGCTCGCCGCCTATGCGATCGAGCGCCTGCGTTTCAAGGGCGCCCGTTATGTCGGAATGAGCATCTTCCTGGCCTATCTCGTGCCGCCTTCGATCCTGTTCATTCCGCTGGCGGCCATCATCTACAAGCTGCAGCTGTTCGACACGCGGCTCGCGCTGATCCTGACCTACCCGACGTTCCTGATCCCGTTCTGCACCTGGCTGCTGATGGGTTATTTCAAGTCGATTCCGTTCGAGCTCGAGGAGTGCGCGCTGATCGACGGCGCGAGCCGGCTGCAGATCCTGGTCAAGATCATCCTGCCGCTTGCGGTGCCGGGGCTGATCTCGGCGGGCATCTTCGCGTTCACGCTGTCGTGGAACGAATTCATCTACGCGCTCACGTTCATCTCGTCATCGGAGGTGAAGACGGTGCCGGTCGCGGTGGTCACCGAGCTGGTCGAGGGCGACGTCTACCACTGGGGCTCGCTGATGGCAGGCGCGCTGCTGGGATCGCTCCCTGTCGCGGTCCTTTACTCGTTCTTCGTCGAGTACTACGTGTCGGGACTCACCGGTGCGGTGAAGGAGTGAGCTCCGGATCCGCGGGCGCGGCTCGCGATGCGCTAGAATTCACGCTCGTCTTCGGTGGAGAAACCCCATGAACGTCCAGGACAAGATTCGCGACCAGGTCACCAAGAACCGCGTCGTGCTCTACATGAAGGGCACGCCAGCGGCTCCGCAGTGCGGTTTTTCGGCGACCGTCGTCGAGATCCTCAAGCGTTGCGGCGTCACCGACTATACCGCTGTGAACGTGCTCGAGGACAATGAGATCCGCGAAGGCGTCAAGGCCTACGCGAACTGGCCGACGATTCCCCAGCTCTACGTGAATGGCGAGTTCGTCGGCGGCTGCGACATCCTGCGCGAGATGTACGAGGCGGGCGAGCTGCAGCAGGCTCTCGCCAAGCAGCCGGTCTGAGTCGCGGAGTGGCCCGGGTGGACAGCCCGCCGGTCCACGGGCGGCAGCGCCCGCCTGCGCGCGCCGCCGAGCACGTGCTGATGGCCGTCCTCGTCGTCGGCACTGCCTTGTTCGGCGGCATTGCCGGTGCGGCCGATGAGGGAGCCGCGCCCCCGATCCCGGTCGAGGCGGCGGCGGCGAAGGCCGCGCCGGCGAAAGTCGCGCGGGCGAGGGAGGGGCGGGCCGAAGGCCAGCTCGTCGTCTTCAATCGTCCGATCGTGACCTTCCGTTCGTCGTTCCTGGGCATCCCGCCCGCGGAACGTGCGGCGGCAGGGCGCGACCGCATCGTCGCGCTGCTCGAAAGAGGCGGACCGGGAAACGTGTCGGTCGAGCGCCTCGAACCCGGTGACGCGGTCAAGATCGACGGCAGCCTCGCCTTCGTGCTGGCGAAGGGCGACGTCGACCCGCTGCGCGGCGAGACGCTGGATTCCCTGGTCCAGGATTCCGTGCGCGCGCTGGAACAGGCGATCGCCGCCACGCGGGAGGCGCGCAGCGGGCGCTTGTTGATCGGCGCGGGGCTATGGGCCGGCGGCGCGACCGTCGTCTACCTCGGCCTGCTGTGGCTGCTGCGCCTGGCGGGCGGCGCCGTGACCCGCCGCATGCTGCGATTCGCCGGGTCGACCGCCGGGCAGCTCAAGATCGGCGGCGCGGAGATCATGCAGCGGGAGCGCCTGATCAAGGTCGTCCGATGGTTGCTGCGGGCCGGTTTCTGGAGCTTCTTCCTGCTGTTGACCTACGAGTGGGTCGGTTTCGTGCTGAGCCGCTTCCCGTACACGCGTCCGTGGGGCGAGCAACTCAACGTCTTCCTCGTCGGAACGATCCTCAACCTGCTCTCGGCCGTCGCGCAGGCCCTGCCGGATCTGCTGATCGCCATCGCGATCTTCTTCATCGCGCGCGGCGTCAACGGGATGCTGCAGGGTTTCTTCGAGGGCGTGCAGTCCGGGCGCGTCACGCTGAACTGGCTCGACGCCGACAGTGCGCGGCCGACGCGCCAGCTCACGTCGGTGGTGGTCTGGATCTTCGCGCTGGTGATGGCGTATCCGTACATCCCGGGCTCGGATACGGAAGCGTTCAAGGGACTGTCGGTGCTGCTCGGGTTGATGGTTTCGCTCGGCGCGTCGGGAATCGTCGGTCAGGCGGCGAGCGGATTGATCCTGATGTACACGCGCACGTTCCGTCCGGGCGAATACGTCCGCGTCGCCGAGCACGAGGGCACGATCGTCGAGATGGGAATGTTCACGACGCGGGTCCGCACGGGGCTCGGCGAGGAACTCACACTGCCGAACGCGCTGGTCCTGGGCGCCGTGACGAAGAACTATTCGCGCGCCGTCAAAGGACGGGGTTTCGTCCTGGATACCGCGGTTACGATCGGCTACGACGCCCCGTGGCGGCAGGTGCACGCGATGCTCGTCGAGGCGGCCCGTCGCACCGAAGGCGTGTTGGCCTCACCGCCGCCCCACGTTTTCCAGACGGCGCTGTCGGATTTCTACGTCGAATACCGTCTCGTCTGCCAGGCGGTCCAGTCCGAGCCCCGGCCGCGCGCCGAGGTGCTGTCGTGCCTGCACGGCAATGTGCAGGACGTGTTCAACGAGCAAGGCGTGCAGATCATGTCGCCGCACTATCTGGGCGACCCAGCCGAGCCGAAGTTGGTGCCGCCGGAGAAGTGGCACGACGCGCCGGCCGCGGTGGCGCGCAAGCCGCCGAGCTAGGGCCCGTTCGCACTTGCGGACATTGCCTTAACAGGCCCTAGCGACCAGTCGCAGGAAACATTCATTGCCTTCGCCGGGTTCGGCGAAAAAGCCAGGGGGAATCGTGGATACCTTCAAGACGAGCAGCGACACGCTATTCATCCTGCTGGGCGCGGTCATGGTGCTCGCGATGCACGCAGGCTTCGCTTTCCTCGAGCTCGGCACCGTGCGCAAGAAGAACCAGGTCAACGCGCTGGTGAAGATCATCGTCGACTTCGCCGTGTCGACGATCGCCTACTTCTTCGTCGGCTACTCGATCGCCTACGGCATCAATTTCTTCGCGGGGGCGGAAACGCTCGCGCAGAAGAGCGGCTTCGAACTCGTCAGGTTCTTCTTCCTGCTGACTTTTGCGGCGGCGATTCCGGCGATCGTCTCGGGCGGCATTGCGGAGCGGGCGAGGTTCAATCCGCAGCTCGTGGCGACCTTCGTGCTCGTGGGGTTCGTCTACCCGGTGTTCGAGGGCATCGCCTGGAACCAGCACTTCGGCGTGCAGGCGTGGCTCAAGGGCGCGTTCGGCGAGGAGTTCCACGACTTCGCCGGCAGCGTCGTCGTCCACGCGGTCGGCGGCTGGATCGGCCTCGTCGCCGTGCTGCTGCTCGGCGCGCGGCGCGGCCGCTACTCCAAGGAGGGGAGCATTTCGGCGCACCCGCCATCGTCGATTCCGTTCCTCGCGCTCGGCGCGTGGGTTCTTTCGGTGGGCTGGTTCGGATTCAACGTGATGAGCGCCCAGACGATCGACAAGATCTCCGGGCTCGTGGCCGTCAACTCGTTGCTCGCGATGGCAGGGGGAACGATTGCGGCGCTGGTCGCCGGCCGGAACGACCCCGGCTTCGTCCACAACGGACCGCTCGCGGGGCTGGTCGCCGTCTGCGCCGGGTCGGACGTCATGCATCCGCTGGGTGCGCTCGCCACGGGCGCCGTCGCCGGCGGACTTTTCGTCGTGATGTTCACGCTGACCCAGAACCGCTGGAAGATCGACGACGTGCTCGGTGTCTGGCCGCTCCACGGACTGTGCGGCGCGTGGGGCGGCATCGCTGCCGGCATATTCGGCAGCAAGGCCCTGGGCGGATTGGGAGGTGTCGCGGTGGCGTCGCAGCTCGTCGGCACGCTCACCGGCGTGCTGATCGCGGTCACGGGCGCGGCGATCGTCTACGGTGCGCTCAAGTCGACGGTCGGCCTGCGGCTTGGCGCGGAAGAGGAATACAACGGCGCGGACCTCACGATCCACAAGATCACGGCGACGCCGGAGCGCGAGCCGTCCTGGTGACCCGACGCGCCGGGCGCCCTGGCTGAAGCGGGTTCCCCCGCCCGGTCTCCCAGGCCGCCCGGGGCTAGGTCCGCGCGCGCTGGACGCGCCGCACGTCCTTGACCCGCTTCATCCCGCGCATCACGTGCGCAAGGTGGCGGCGATCGCGCACCTGGACACTGAAGAACATCGCAATCAGGCCAGCGCCGTCGGGGCGCTCCATCGACACGTTGTCGATGTTGGCCTCGGCATCCGCGATCGCGGTGGCGAGGTCGGCGAGAAGCCCGCGCCGGTCGGCGACCAGCACGCGGATACCGGCGTCGAATACGCCCTGCACGTCGTGCGCCCACTCGACGTCGACCAGCTGCTCCGTGTCGCCGCGCTGCTTCTTCAGCGTGAAACAGTCGCGCGTGTGAACCGACAGACCCTGGCCCCTGCGGAACTGGCCGACCACCCTGTCGCCAGGAACCGGTCGGCAGCATTTCGCATACTGGATGGCCACGCCCTCGACGCCGCGCAGCGTCAGCGCCGATGGCTTCGATGGCGCTGCCGGCGCCGCCGCGCCGCCTTCGTCGTCGGACTTTCCCGTCGGGCGGGTCAACGCCTGTGCCACGACGAACGACAGCCGCTTGCCGAGGCCGATGTCGGCGACGATCTCGAGCTGGCTCTTCGCCCCGTACTCCTTCTGCAAGGCTTCCCAACGCTCCCAGGTGATCGATTCCGGCGCGACGCGGAGTGTCGCGAGCGCCTGATCGAGCAGCCGCTCGCCCAGGGCTGCCGACTCCTTCTGCTGCAGTCCCTTGAGGAAGTGACGGATTCGCGAGCGCGCCTTGCCCGTGGCCACGAAGGAAAGCCACGAAGGATTGGGGCGGGCGGTCGGCGACGTCAGTATCTCGACGTGGTCGCCGTTCTTCAGTTCGGTGCGCAGCGGCATCAGTTCGTAGTTGATCCGCGCCGCGACGCAGTGATGGCCGACATCCGTGTGCACTGCATAGCCGAAATCCACCGCGGTTGCCCCGCGCGGCAACGCCATGATCTTGCCCTTCGGCGTGAACACGTAGATCTCGTCCGGGAAGAGATCGCCCTTGATGTTCTCGAGGAATTCCTTCGAGTCGCGGGACTCCGACTGGATCTCGAGCAGGCTCTGCAGCCATCGGTGCGTTTCACGTTGCGCCTCGGCGAGATCGAGCTCGCCGCCTGCCTTGTAGAGCCAGTGGGCGGCGACGCCGGCCTCGGCGATCCGGTGCATGTCGTGGGTGCGGATCTGCGCCTCGAGCGGCGTGCCGAAGGGGCCGAACAGCGTCGTGTGCAGCGACTGGTAGCCGTTGGCCTTCGGGATCGCGATGTAGTCCTTG
>Ga0209253_10004780_pt1 | contig 11781 bp, 9 predicted proteins | sample FrelakmetBRP12BR_FD_187145 | JGI IMG/M metagenome (GOLD analysis project Ga0209253, IMG submission 187145) | Freshwater lake sediment microbial communities from the University of Notre Dame, USA, for methane emissions studies - BRP12 BR (SPAdes)... | ecosystem: Environmental > Aquatic >...
CTCCACGGTCCCGACGATGCGGACCTGTATCCTGCCCTCCCTCTCCAGGTCTCGCCTGATACTCTTCAATATCTTACGGTTATGCTTCCCGAACCGGGCGGCGATGTCTCCTTCGGGCGGGAACTCGTAGAAGATATTGTTCACCTCCACGTATGGCTGACAGGTAAAGCTCATCCTGAGCAGATCCAGGAACCTGACCGTGGATGGAGTGGGGTCCAGGGCATAGAGTTGCATCAGGTTCCACTTGGCCATCTTCACGCCTCTGACCAGCTCTGAGAGGATGGCATCATCGTCGTTCTTGGCCATGATGGAGAGCAAGCTGTAGCCCACGATGTCCTTTCCTTTTCCAACCATGGTCAAGGTGCGGATCGGCAAACCGGCCACGGAAAGCTTGTGCATGCACATCGGTGCAAGGCCGACCAGGGTGCCTTGATCCTCCACTACGACTATCTGAGGTTGCGCTATGCTGCTGAACGTATCTAGCCATAATCGGACGAGGTCGAAGGAAGAGAAGATTGAGGAACGGCGCTCGAGACGGAGGCTCTCCCATTCCTCTCTATACTGATCCAAATCCTCGAGGGAGGCAACGATCTTATGGTTCATTCTCGATTTTTTATTGCGCGAAAGCCTATTAAAATTATCCTCGTAACATCGCTGAGGACAGGAAGGATGGGTCGAGGCCGACGGGTTTCCCAGCCGGCGCTGGGGCTCCATTTTAGCGATTAAGATGCTGCCAGGACCGCGGGCTCGAGGATCCCGCCAACACCATCTCTTGCGGTTAGTTGCGGGCAAAGGAAGGATCGCGCCTTAAGGTCCTCGAACAGTTAGTGGCTACCAAGGGATTATCGCTTGAAATGTCATACGACCCACCGATGAACCTGGAAGTGAGGGAAACCCGCTCATTCGAGGAGCTGAAGAAGCTAGCGCCTCGATGGCTGGATCTTCTTCCTAAAAGCGGTGAGGACGACGTCTTCCTCCGTCCGGAATGGATAGGGAGCTGGTGGAGGATCTGGGGCGACCAGCATAGTATGCGCTCCCTCTTGGTGCTGCGCGATGGAGAGGTAGTTGGCATTGCCCCCATGATGCTTACCCCTCGTGGCCGAGTGAAGCGTTGGACCAAAATGCAATTCCTGGCCACGGGGCCCTCGGACCATTTGGGCGTCATCTCCCAGGACCAGGACCCCGATGTGCTCGAAGCGATTTGGAAGCATATCCAGGGCATGAGGTGCTGGGACGTGTTGGAGCTTCGGGAGCTATGGGAGTCCGCCCCGACCTTTGCATCATTCAAGAGGTCCTTCCCCGATTTCGAGTCTGTGAGGGGAACCTCGCTCTATGTCGACCTGTCCGTCGGGGAGGAGCAGTATTTCCAATCCGCCCCTGGGGTGGAGAAGCACCAAAGGCGCTATTGGAGCAAGCTGAGAAAGGATTTTAATGTGGAATATCGCGAATATTATGCAACCGAGGATTTGCGCCCGCGGTTGGAAGAGCTCAAGCGCATCAACATCAAGCGCTGGGAAGAGGAGGGGAGCAGTCCATTCATGCTCCCGAGGATGGGGCGTTTTCTCTCCATGGTGGTCGGGGAGCAGGCCGCTTCACTGGGCGTGACTTTCAAAGGTCTCTATTCAGGAGACCGGGTCATAGCGTTGAACCTTGGTTTCATACAAGGAAAACGATATCTTTACTATATCCCTGGTTACGATTCAGATTTCGCCCATTACTCGCCCGGTTCCGTGCTTCGCGGCAAGATACTGGCAGAATGCTTGAACCGAAATTTTGATGAGCTGGACTTCCTGCGTGGCACGGAAAAGCATAAGCTGCAATACAAGGCGAAGGACAGGGGGCTAATCAGCGTGCGCGTCATAAGGCCTGGAATCGTAAGAGGCGCTGAGGCCAGGCTAAGGGAAGGGGATTTCCGTTGATCCTCCTACGAACGAGGATCGTTCCCGGAATCCCATGATTTTTCTCCGTTATTGAATGAAGAAATGGGATAATGGATGAAGTGAGTGGTGGGTCTGCCCGAATTTGAATCGGGGTCTCAGGCTCCCAAAGCCCGAAGGATGGACCAAGCTACCCCACAGACCCATGCATCCAGCATAGCCAGGTTCCCTGGCCTATCGCTCTCAGCCCTCGGAAGATGCGCCCCCTCCTATATTATCGTTGCTCGGAACGCGAACGAATCCTTTTAATCGCTTCTTAGCCTTCGATGAGTGGATGAGGAAGCTGGTCGTCGCGGTCATCGCAATAGTGGTGGCCATAATCGCCATCATCGCCTTTACGGGCTTTCTTAACCTGGCCGTGAAGATGGGGTTCACCGCCGATGATCTCGTGACTCCTAATTCAACCACCATCACCCGATCCGTTGGCCACGCGCCATACCCTGCCACGGACGTTCGCCAGATGGCCAATTGGGGAGTTACCTGGGAGATACCCGAGGATGGCGTTTACTCGGGTTTTGGAGGTATTCTATGGCTATCTCTCAACAACTATGACAACAGGGACATTTGGGTCTACAAGATGTCTTTGACCTGGACTGGGACCAATGCCACCTATTCCAAGGAGACCGGAATTTTAGCTGTCGGCGGGGAGGAGACCTTAGTGGGCCTATTGCCCTTCGGCGCGCCCCTTGACCCAGGCCCTCATCCGTATGAGATAAGGCTGAGCGTGGCGGTGCAGAGCGCGACAGGTTATTGGTACGATTGGGGGAACCTGTTGGCCGCGGACAACAACTACTTCGACGTTCAGTCGACTCCAGTATCGGCCGGTTGGAACACCGAATTCAACCCGATCAGCTACTATGACAAGGTCAACCAAAGGGTGAGCGTGACTGCGGTCAGCTCTGTCATAGCCCAGATACATGAAAGTTACCCGGGAGAATACGACGTCCTCCAGATCTGCGAGGCATATGAGTGGGTCCGGACCAATGTGGATTATGCCGGCGAGGCTGGCGACTATTGGCAGAGCGCCAAGGAGACCATGACCGCCATGAGCGGGGACTGCGAGGACCATGCCATCCTCATGGCCAGCATCGTCAAGGGGCTAGGGGGCAACGCCCGGGTCAACGTGATCAACGGCCACGCCTTCCCCACCGTGTTCGTCGCCCAGAACCAGAGCGGCCTGGCGGCGGTTGAGACCTCGGTCAATAGCTACTATTGGACGTCATCTGGCTCCCTTCGCATCAACTACCTCATCGATGACCTGGGGTATTGGATGGTCATCGACACCACCGGTGAGCCGTACGTCGGCGGTCTGCCCGCCTTGTGCAGCTATGCGTCTCCTGGTCCATGGCCAGGGACGTGGACCTTCTCCGACTCGGACTTCCTCATAACCATCGATGCCACCGGCACATCCTCCTCGCCATTCAGCGTGTTCTAGGATCGCTTGAGGCAACAGGACCCGCTCATCGGTTCGCGGGCCGACCGATTATCTCGCGGACGGCGCGCCTCACCGCCGCCTCACTATTGAGTCTCGGGCTCCAGCCGACGGAAGCGAGCTTTTCCACTGAGAGCAGCATGTCCTTTACGTCGCCGACCCATCCGCGCCCTCCCATCACCCCACCGGTCCAGTGGTACTTGACGTCCTGCAGGCCCATCTCCTCCACCACGATGTCCGCGATCCTGAGCACGTTCATGCGATCGCGCGAGCCGATGTTGTAGATCTCCACCTGGTCCTTGGCCCGCTCCGCGCCCACCACCATGGCATCGACGCAGTCGGAGACATGGACATAGGACTTGTTGGTCCCCGGCTCCGCCCCCAAAATCTCCAGGTAGTCGGGCTGCTCGCGCAGCTTGCGAATGAAGTCGTGAAGCACGTTGTGCGTGCTCCTCGTGCCCACCACGTTGGCGAAGCGGTACAACACCGCATTCATGTCGAAGGTATGGCAGTAGGATGCGATCAGTGCCTCGCAGGCCAGCTTGCTGGCGCCGTAGATGGAGATCGGCACCAATGGCCCGTACTCCTCGGGCGTGGGGATGACCGTGGTCTCGCCATAGACCGTCGAGGTCGAAGGGAAGATGACGTCCAGGACGTCGCCCCTGGCGCACTCCTCCAGCAGGCGATAGGTGACCTCGATGTTCTGCTCGAAGTGCACGTGGGTGTTGGAGGCCCCAAGCCTGACGTCGGGGTTGGCGGCGAAATGGCATACCACTTCGACCCCCATGAGCAGGTGCTTCAGGTCCAGGTTGAGCAGGTCGCCCTCCACGAAGGTGAACCCCTCCTTAGCCAGGGCCCCCTCCATGAAGGCCTTGCGGCCGGCGGAGAGGTTGTCCACGCCGACGACCTGGTTGCCCAGGCGCAACAGCTCCTCGGTCATGTGCGAGCCGATGAATCCGGCGCAGCCGGTGACCAGCACCTTTCGTCCTCTCAGCTTCATTGGCATTCCTCCCTCCCTTCATCTCAATTGTCTCGCCAAGCTCTTAATGGCTTTTCCACGATGCGAAACGAGGTTCTTCTCGGCCAGGGGCATCTCCGCGAAGGTGCGCTCCTCCCCCCCCGCCGCGAACACCGGGTCGAAGCCGAACCCCCCTTGGCCGCGCATCGCCTCGATGATGCGCCCTTCGCACCTCTCGGTGAGGATGATGTCCTTCCGACCTTCCAGGCTGCAGCCGATGCAGCACTCGAACCTGGCGGAACGAACGCTCACCTCCTTCATGAGCTTGAGCAGCCCTTCGCATCCCAGGGTCTTGAGGACGTAGGAGGAGTACACGCCAGGGAAGCCCTTCAGCGCGTCGACGAAGAGACCGGAGTCATCGATGATGAAGTCCTTGACCTTTTGATCGCGAATCTGCCTCATGCAGTCGACCACCACCCCCTCCAAGGTGTCGGCCTGGACCTCCTCCACCTCCAATGGCAGATGAACGACCTCGTAGCCTAGCGGCTCGAGGGCGGCGCGGAACTCTCTCAGCTTACCGAGGTTGGAGGTGATGAGCTGCACCTTCCTCAAGTGTAGCGCCCCCTCTCCTCGATGTCCTTGATCTTGGACACGACCCTCTTGGCCTCAGGGAAATGCTTGGAATAGGAACCGAGGACGACGTCGAACTTGTGCACGCGCTCGGAATGCGCCGACTGGAACGCCTCCTTGAGCAGGTGCAGGTCCACGCCCATCTCCTCGAACTCCGCGTTCCTCCCGCCCAAGGAGAAGTCGATGAGCCAGATCTTGCCGTCCCTCAATATCATGTTGGAGGTCGTCAGGTCCCCGTGGGTCATGCCTGCCTGATGCATCAAGGCGACAAGGCGACCGATCTCCTCGCAGATGCGGTCCGCCTCCTCGTCGTCGACCTGGAGGAGGGCGTCCTTGACCCTCTCCCCCTCGATCTCCTCCATCACCATCTCCGCCTGCTGCACGTCGATGTCGTAGATGATGGGGGTCGGTACTCCACACCTCCTCGCCTCCTGCAACAGGCGCGCCTCGTTCCTTGTCCTTGAGATTCTCAAGCTCGCATCCAAGCCAGGGTGGCGGTATCCCTTGACCACCCGGCTCTTGACCATGACCTTCCTTCCCTTCCAGACCCCTCGGCGGATCTCCGCCTCGGCGCCGCGCCTGACCACTTCCACGGGGCCAAGAAACGCTCCGCCTCTAATAATCTTTTCAGCTGGCGTCTCTGGGGGCGAGGCCGAAGAACTCGTCCAGCTCGGACCCCAGGTCCCGGGAGCAGACAGGGCGATGCTCCTCGGGCAGGGCGGTCGAAACCGGTGGGAGCAGGTATCTCTCGTCCAAGAGGATGAGGGCCGCCCGGTCCTTCTCCGAACGGATGGCCCTCCCCGAGGCCTGGAGCACCTTGGCGATGGCCGGATAGGTCTGCGCGTAGAGCTTGGCCTTGGACGGCCCGAACTTCTCCGCCAGGCGCGATGTGAGAGCGTCCAGCTCCTCCGAGGGCGGGGAGAGGGGAAGGCCGACCACGACCACGGCCGAGAGCAGGTTGTCGTAGAAGTCCACCCCTTCGGTGAAGCTGCCGCCGATGGAGGCGAAGAGCGCCCTGCCGCCCTCGCGCCTCATCTCCAGCACCATGGCCTCGCGCTCGTTCTTGCTCAGCTCCCTGGAGTCCGCCAGCACCTTCTTTCCCAGGGAGGAGTGGCGCAGCTGGAAAATCACCGCGGACATGAACTCGTAGGAGGGAAAGAACGCTGCCAGGTTCCCCGGCACATGATCGCACACCTCTTTCAGCCTCCGGGAGATGCTTTGGTACATCCCCTCGGATCGCTGCTGGAAGCGCGAGCTCACTCCCGGCACCGCACGCACCAGCCGGTTCTCGCTCGGGAAGGGGGTGGGGTACCTGCGGCAGGCGGAGCGCTCCTGCATGCCCAGCATCTCCGCGAACATCTCCGGCGGGTGCAGGGTGCCGCTCATCAAGAGAGCGCAGCGAACCTTCTCCAGCACGGGCGCGGCAACCAATGACGGATCGAGCAGCCGGCAATGGAGCGAGGCCGGGTCCCCTCGAAGGAAGCGCACGCTCCCCTTGCCGAACGCCGACCACAGGGCGAGGAACCTGGTCAGCTCCTGCAGTCCGGACCGGCCGTCCTCCCCCACCTCTTCCGCCAGTTCCTGGGCGAGCCCAGAGGACCCCGTCCCGCATCTCACCTCCATGCTCTCGTCCAGCTCCCAGGGATCTACCCTCCTCCTCTGCCCTTGCTTGCAGATCTCTCGGAACGCGTCACGGACCACCTCCACGTCGCATCTTAGGCGCCTCAGGCGCGCATCGCTCAATGCCAGCGAGAAGGACCGTTCGTTGAGCTCGGCGCTATGATTGTCCATGATCCGGGTCGTTAGATTATGGGCCTCGTCCACCACCAGGCAGGTCGAGGCCGGCTCGCGCCCGGTGCGGGCCATGAGCCCGTCTCCCATGGTGAACACATGGTTGAAATCGCAAACGGTCACGTCCGCCATCCTCAGCGCTTTCAATGACGCGAGGTAGGGGCAGGCGCCGAGCCTGAGGCAGAGGCTCACTGCCTCCTGCACATGGAGCGGGTAATCCAGCAAGCGCCCCGCCGCCTCATCGACGCGCGCGTTCCTGAAGTAGCATTGCGTCCCGTCCTGGCAGGGCGACCGGCCGCCCCTTCTCTGGGCAAGGCACATGCTCTCCCGGGCCACGATGTCCACGGCCGCCAGCTTCCGCTTCCTCCAGATCTGCCGCAGGCATTCGATGGCCGCGGCGTGCTGGGAATGCTTGGAGGTCAGGAAGAAGAGGAATCCCTGGTTGGCCAAAGAGCATTCCAGCCCCGCGGCCAGGGAGACGGCGGTCTTGCCCATGCCGGTGGGGGCGTGGGCCAGGAGGTGGGTGCGGCTGGCGAAGCAGCTGCGCGCCTCCTCCAGGAACTGGTCCTGGCCCTTGCGGGCCCTCTCGAAGGGGAACAGGTCGGTATCAGCTCGCTCCTGGCAGGCAGGCTCGGTGGCTTCCATGTGGTGATGGAACCCTACCTTTCGCCAGGAATAGCTTGGCGCTAAGCGTAAGCTTCCTGCAAAAGAACATATTGCCCTACCATAATCCGCCGGACCGAATATGGATGGAGCCCAAGCGCCACCCAAGGGAAACCGCACCGCCTGGAGCATGGCGTTGATCGTGTTCGCGGTCACGCTGTCCGCCTACATCGCCAGGGTCAACGTGAGCGTGGCCCTTCCCTACATCAGCCAGGACTTCGGCTGGGACAAGGTGGAGGCTGCGCTGTATGGAGGACTGCTCCTGGGCATCTTCCTCGCGGGCTACGGGATATCCAACATCTTCCTGAGCCCGTTGGTGGACCATTTCGGGCCGCGCAAGAGCCTGTTGGTGGCGGTCGCGATATTCAGCGTCCTGACCTTCCTGACCGGGCTGGTGGGCCTGGTGTTCTCCTTCCTGATCATCGCCCGCATCCTCCTCGGCTTCTCGCAGGGCATCGTCTACCCCAGCGCCAGCAAGGTGACCCAGGCCTGGTTCCAGCCCAGGCAGCGCTCCCGGGTCAACGCCCTGCACCTCAGCGCCATGGAGTGGTCCAACCTCCTGGTCCCGATAATCCTCATCCCCATCATCATCCTCACCGATTGGAGGTACGCGTTCTTCGCCGTGGGCCTGCTCTGCGCTCTGGTCCTCATCCCGGTGTTCTTCTACCTCCGTGACTGCCCTGAGTGCGAGCGCATCCGCCAGCACGAGCATGAACAACCCCTCGGGGAGCTGATGCGCAAGGCCATGAGGGACCTGAGGGCCGCGACGAAGATCAAAGGCATCCTCATCCTTTCCGCGGCGGATGCGGCTGGGAACCTGGTATGGTGGGGAATCTCCCTCTGGCTGCCTAGCTATCTCTTCGCTATCGGATTGACCCAGACCGAGGTGATATGGGTCGCCTCGCTCCCTTATCTGGGAGGGATCGCCGGCCTTCTGATAGGCTCTTATCTCAGTGATAAGACCGGCAAGGTGATATGGCTCACGTTCGCCTTCCAGATGGTGGGCGCGCTGGCCGTGCTCCTGCTCATAGGCACGACCACCGCGGCGGCGATCATGATGGTGCTGGCCATCCTGTTCTTCTTCATCGCGCTCTTCCCCCCGAACGCCTTCACCCTGCTCCAGGGCATCGCGCCCCCGGAGCTAATGGGGAGCGCGACCGGGCTGATGAACGGCATCGCCGTGGGAATGGGAGTCTTCGGCCCCATCATCCTGGGCATGGCCGTGGCCGCCACTGGCAGCTACAACGCAGGGTTCATCATCATGGCGCTGATGCAGGTGCTGTCCGCCGTCCTGCTCATCTGGTTCGCAAGATCGCGCAGGTCTAAGGTTAAGACTGGGCGAATCTTTTAGCCCGAACCTCACGGCATCCCTAATTCCCTAGGTTATTGCTCATAACACATAATTAGTGTAATAATAAGTGACTGCACAGATGGCGATACCAATTGCGAATGCCACCGCCACCGCTAGCCATCCTTTTCCATTGTCGGTCATCTTTTACCCTCCTTGACAGATAAGTTGTTCAAATCTCCCTGAAAATATAATGGTATTTGTCTAAATTACAAGGGTTTCTTGGATAAAATCCGAAAAAGGTATTCGGCCTCCCTTTACCTGACCCCATAATCCGAACCTCGCGGCATCCCTGTATGTTCTGGACCTTTGCCTGAAGTTCAAATGAAGGTATATCTGGGTCGTAAGCGATTATCGGCCCGATTTCGGGCATTTTCAACCATGAGCCAGTCATTCGGGTGAGTTAAAATCCACATTAACCCACTGCAAGATAAGGAAGCGAGGCTGGCTGGTATTTCTATCATTCGCGGGATTCAGCTTCCTGAGCTAGAGATGCAAAGATTATCATTCCCCAGGAGGTTTCCTGTACGTGGACAAGGTCGCCTTCGGCTGCAGTTCCTTGGATGAGCTAATGGAGGGAGGGGCGGAATCGGGGAGCGTCACCCTCATCTACGGCGAGGCCGGGACGGGGAAGACCAACCTCTGCCTGGTCCTGGCAAGGAACGTGGCCCGACGGGGAAGGAAGGTCGTCTACCTGGACACGGAAGGCCTGAGCCTGGAGCGCTATCGCCAGGTATGCGGTGACGACTATGAGTCAGTGCTCAAGTCGACCTTGGTGTTCGAGGCCCACTCCTTCGATGACCAGGAGAAGATGGTGGACCGCGCCATCAAGCTGGCGGAAGGGAACGTGGACGTGGGCATGATCGTGGTCGATTCCATCTCTATGTACTATCGGCTGACGAGCAGGGAGGACAAGGGGGAGCGCAAGTCCCTCACCTCTCAAAGCCTCAAGCTCCTGGGGGTGGCTAGGGGCCGGGACATCCCCGTGCTCATCACCTCCCAGGTCTACACCGACGTGGAGAAGGGCACCTTCGAGCCATTGGGCGGGCACTCGCTCTTGCACAACGCCAAGACCCTCCTGAAATTGGAGAAGGTGTCGATGGGCAGGAGGCGGGCGGTGCTCATGAAGCATCGCCACATCGAGGAGGGCAGGAGCGCGGAGTTCCGGCTGGTCCGAGAGGGCATCGAGTGCTGACGGCCGATGGTTACACTGGGGCATTGCCCGGCCTTGAGGGCGACAGCTTTCTATCAAAATCATTTTATCCTAACTTCTGCGTAATAAAAAGGGGGCATTCATTGAAGAAGCCTTTATTGGTCATCCTGGTCGTGGCAGTCGTGGTAATTGCCTCCATTATTGGCGCCTTCGCCTTCCTATCGAACAGCACGGATCCCACTGAGACCGTGGAGCAGTTCACTGTCGGCTCTCAGGGTGGCAATTTCAGTGCCTTCGGGTCCACGGTCGATCTGAACATACCAGATGGAGCCTTGGGTACCCAACAGATCATCAGCGTCAAGAGGGCGACACCGTCGAACTCCTCCTTCATCCCGGGGACCGCCTTCGACCTTGGGCCCACCGGATTAACGTTCCTCAAGTCGATTCAACTGAAGACATCCTACGACCCTTCGAAGATACCTGGCGGCCACAGCGAGAGCGACCTGTCCCTGGCCAGGCTGGAGAACGGAAAGTGGACGACGCTGGGAGCGAGCGGAGTAAATGAGACCTATGACGAAGTGTGCGGCCTCACCTCGAGCTTCAGCACCTATGCGGTGGTGGTAAACACCACGAAGGTATCGATCAACGGCCCGAACTACGCATATCCCAATGGGAGGACGGAGCTGACATTCTCCTTCCCGTCCTCCATGCCTCAGGACGTGATCGCTTATCGTGCCACATGGTCGGAATCCAGCAATAATGGCTTCCTGTGGGTGACGACCAACGAGGGAGGAGGGACTGCATACGCGTACGTTGACGTACTTTATATAAACGGGGCTCCAGAGGACGGTTCGCGCGTCTACTTCCAACCCTTTGATGACGCGCCCCTCAGCACGTCAGCCACGGTGCGGCTCAACGTGACCATCACCTTCGATTTTACGTTGAGCGGTAAGTATTATCATTACGGCCAGGCCTCGACATTAATCGAGATTAATTACCCTATTGCAGAGATCTTCCCCGATGAAGGTGATTGCGCCCCCGGCGGTCAGGTCATCCTCACGCCCGATGTCTCAAGAACGCCCTCTGGCTTCATCCCATCGTGGCATTGGGATACGGACGGGGCAAATGGACTACTATGGGAGGCGGGAAAGGACCCGGAGTCGACCCCAGGCGTATCCACCATCAGTAAGTCCAACGCCTCCTACGTGATCTTCAAGGCAAACCACGACGCCCAAGGAGGGGCGGTGGAGCACGTGACCCTTCAGGTCTGGGTGAATCATCCGCAATCAGGGATCATGGCTGTCGGGCAGGGGCGGTCCAACATCACCATAAAGGATAAGGCGGTCAGCATCGAGCTGGGCTATCCTGCCATGATCGAGGTGAGGAAGCAGGAAGCGGCGTCACTCGAAGCGGTAACGAGCGGCGCACCGGCGGGAGATAAGGTCTACGTTTGGAACACCACCGGCAATTTCGGAGGTTTCGGCCAGGACTGGCCATCAACCCAGATGAGCTACCAGTCCAGCAGCAGTTACGCCTACTATTCTGGGAATGGTCTAGGTGCGGACGGGGACAAGGACAGGATCACTGTCAGCGTGTACCTGGTCCAGGGCTCTGAATGGCAGTTACTGGGCAATGCCTCGGCGTACGTGGAAGTGTACTTCCCCCAGACCATGTACTACGTTCTCGATCAGGACAAGTCCACAGGATTCATGGCCTCGGGGTCGCAATGGAACATGTACTCGGTCGGCCATGGGTACATCGCCGGGACATCCGGGTTCTACGCGCGGCAGGGCGACACCCTCAGGATAGTATGCCACGATAGGGGAGCCGAGGGCGAGGATCTAAAGAGCATCTATCTCTGGAACGGGG
>Ga0209253_10004781_pt1 | contig 11781 bp, 8 predicted proteins | sample FrelakmetBRP12BR_FD_187145 | JGI IMG/M metagenome (GOLD analysis project Ga0209253, IMG submission 187145) | Freshwater lake sediment microbial communities from the University of Notre Dame, USA, for methane emissions studies - BRP12 BR (SPAdes)... | ecosystem: Environmental > Aquatic >...
AGCCACGTTCGTGTCGAGGATCGGCGCGCGCTTCCCGAACGCGAAGCTCATCAGAGCGCCCGCCGTGTACGGTCCGCGTGACGTTGCAATACTTGAGTATTTTAAAGCAATGAGCAAAGGGCTGCAGGCGTTAATCGGCTTTCAGGAAAAGCTTGTAAGCTTGATTAACGGAATCGACCTTGTTGAGGGCATTATACTTGCTGCCGAGGTGGAAGTTTCGGTTTCACAGATATATTTTATTTCATCCGAAAAGTTTTACTCGTGGAAGGAAGTAGGCGAGCTTACCACCCGGCTGATGGGGAAGAAAAACATCCGCATAAAAATTCCGCATTTTGCTGTATATACAGTTGGAGCATTTGCGCAGTTCTTTTCACTCTTTCAAAAGAAACCCGCCATACTTAATCTTGAAAAGTGCAGAGATTTAACCAGAAAATATTGGACTTGCTCACCGGAAAAAGCTAAACACGAGCTTGGCTTTAAAGAAACACTTGGATTGGAAAAGGGCTTTATGCAAACTATAGAATGGTACAGGAAAGAAGGGTGGATTAAGTAACAGCAGTTCGAAAACCCTCCATAAGTACAATTAAATCAACAATTTGCATTTATATTAAAGAAATAATATTAAAACCGGACAAATAGGCATAAAACTACTTATCCCTAAATCTTTCAATTGACTAATTTTCGATTTTTGAGTATTTTTGTAATCCTCTATTTTTTGATTTTTCATAAATTTTAAACATAATTATCACCATGGCTGTAATGACTTTAAATGCTCAGAAAAGAGAAGAAATTGCCAGTTCTGCCGTAAAAGCAAGCAGAAAGAAAGGAAATATCCCGGGAGTTTATTATTACAAGGGTTCTCCCGCTCTCCCTCTTTATGTTAAAGATTCGGCATTGAGACCGTTTGTTTATACTTCCGAAGTTCATATTATCAACCTTAAAATCGAAGGCTCAAACGAGCAGTACAGCTGTATATTAAAAGACGTGCAGTTTGACCCCGTTAAAGATATCCCGATTCATTTCGACCTTCTGGGCATATCCGAAAACGAAAAAATCAAGATTGAAATACCGGTTGCCCTTGTCGGCGCGCCTGTTGGAGTCAAAGACGGCGGAGTAGTTCAGCACTCGATGCATAAGCTCCAAGTCGAATGTTTCCCGAAGAATATACCTTCGCATATTGATGTTAATATAGAAAGCCTTAAAATAGGCGATTCGGTCAGGGTCAGCGATCTGGAACAAAAGGATTATGAAATACTTGACAGCCCCGATGCAACTATAGTTGCAGTTGTGCCTCCGGCAGTTGAGAAAGTTGAAACACCTGCTGAAGGCGAAGAAGGAGCTGCAGCAGCAGAAGGTGAAGCTCCTGCAGAGCCTGAAGTTATTTCTAAAGGTAAGAAAGAGGAAGAAGAAGAAAAATAAGTTAATAAGGTTTATAAGGTTTGTAAGGTCTGTAAAGTTTTTAAGGTTTTAAAAACTCATTGTGAATGGGTATTTAAATTGAATAACGAATATAGATGCGAATGCCGAAAATAAATTACTTTGTTAACTTTAAAAATCCCGCCTGCGTGAGGGTAAGCTTTATGAACCTTACAAACATAAATGAACCTTGAAACTAATAGTTGGCTTAGGAAATCCAGGCAGGCGTTATTTTTATACGCGGCATAATATCGGTTTCATGGTTATTGATAAGCTTGCCGAGCTCTTTAAAATAAAGTCATTTAAGACTGATACAAATTTTGAAGCGGCTGCAATTAAACACAGCGGGGAGATACTTATTTTAATGAAGCCGCTTACTTTTATGAATTTAAGCGGATTGGCGCTTAAAGAATTTACCTCCAGATTCAGCATTCCAAACGAAAATATCCTTGTTATTTTTGATGATGTTAACCTTGATTTCGGAACTGTTCGTCTCCGGCCCTCGGGAAGCGATGGAGGTCAAAAAGGGATGCACTCGATAATTTATGAATTGCAGGACGAGAACTTGCCAAGGCTCAGGCTCGGAATAAGAAACTCAGAAGAAATAGAAAAATTTTCATTCGGCGGAAAGACTAATCTTGCCGATTATGTCCTTACTGAATTTACTACTGCTGAGATGAAGAAAATTGATATAGTTATTGAAAAGGCAAAGGAAGCCGTGCTGAGCTTTGTAGCATCAGGAATTAAAGAGACAATGAACCTTTTTAACAAAAATTTTTTGGAAGAAGATAGTGCAGGTCAGGTTCCAGAACAATAAAGCCTGCCTTTAATGAGTAATTAACATCTAGAGACTAAAAATAAACTAAACCAGTATGAGAAAAATTTTGGCAGCAGTAATTTTAACGGTGATGGCTCCGGCAATGGCATTTGCCAGCGAAGCCGACCTTAAAATTCCCGAGCTTACGTCCGACCAGAACAGCCTTCTTATGTACGGGATGATTGTTTGTTTGCTCGGTTTGATTTTCGGTGTTTACCAGTATATTAAAGTCAAAAAGCTTAAAGCGCATCAGTCAATGCTTGATGTTGCGCAGATAATTTTTGAAACCTGTAAAACCTATCTTATCCAGCAGGGTAAATTTCTTTTAATACTTTTCATATTTATTGCCGCGTGTATTGCGTTTTATTACGGTTTTCTACTGCATAATACCTTCGGCGGTGTCCTTCTTATATTGAGCTGGACCGTTGTTGGAATACTTGGCTCATACGGCGTTGCATGGTTCGGTATCCGCATGAATACGCTTGCAAACAGCCGCATGGCTTTTGCCTCGCTCGAAAGAAAGCCTATTAAGCTTCTCAACATTCCGCTTGATGCCGGTATGAGCATCGGCGTTATGCTTATTTGCGTTGAGCTTATTATGATGCTTATAATTTTGATTTTCGTACCCCGTGAATATGCCGGGGCAAGCTTTATCGGCTTTGCAATCGGTGAATCCCTCGGCGCAAGCGCGCTCAGAATAGCCGGCGGTATCTTTACCAAAATTGCAGATATCGGCTCTGATTTAATGAAAATAGTTTTCAAGATTAAAGAAGATGATCCCCGTAACCCAGGGGTTATTGCGGACTGCACGGGCGATAATGCGGGAGACAGCGTCGGACCTACAGCTGACGGATTCGAAACATACGGTGTTACAGGTGTTGCACTGATCAGCTTTATTGTGCTCGCGATTTCATCGGTTGAATACCAAAAAGAACTGCTTACATGGATTTTTGCTATGCGTGTTTTGATGATTATTACCTCCATTGTTTCGTTCTGGGTCAACAAAGCATTCAGCAAGATAAGATACGGAAACAAAGACGACCTTGATTTCGAAAAGCCGCTCACTTCTCTTGTATGGATTACATCAGTTCTTTCAATGATAGTAACATTTGCCATCAGCAATATTTTAATAGGTCACTTGCCGAATAATCTCTGGCTGATACTTTCAATCATAATCAGCTGCGGTACGCTTGGCGCGGCATTGATTCCGGAGTTTACAAAAATTTTCACAAGCACTAAATCGAAACATGTAAAAGAAATAGTTCAGGCATCCCGCGAGGGAGGTGCATCTCTTACAATTCTTTCCGGTCTGGTTGCAGGCAACTTCAGCGCATTCTGGCAAGGAATGGTTTTCTTTGTGCTTATGTTTGTTGCTTATTTCGCAAGCCAGTATGGGCTTGACCAGTTTATGATTTATCCTTCTATTTTTGCATTTGGGCTTGTTGCATTCGGGTTTCTGGGCATGGGTCCTGTAACAATTGCGGTTGATAGCTACGGACCGGTAACGGATAATGCTCAATCGATTTATGAACTTTCATTAATCGAAGAAAATAAAAACGCGCCTGCAGAAATTGAAAAAGATTTTGGTTTTAAACCGGATTTCCAAAACGCAAAGCACTACCTTGAGGCAAATGACGGCGCGGGCAACACGTTCAAAGCAACTGCCAAGCCTGTGTTGATTGGCACTGCTGTTGTTGGTGCAACAACTATGATATTTTCTCTTATACTCGTTATAAAACAAACACTGGGAATTGCGCCGGAGACAATTTTAAATATTCTCAACCCTTACACAATACTTGGATTCATTTGCGGAGGGGCTGTAATTTACTGGTTTACAGGCGCGTCGATTCAGGCGGTTACAACAGGCGCCTACCGCGCAGTTGAGTATATCAAACGCAATATTCAGCTCGACGAAACTGCAAGCAGAAGCGCTTCCACGGAAAAATCAAAAGAGGTTGTTAAGATTTGCACGAAGTATGCGCAAACGGGTATGTTCAATATCTTCATTGCAATATTCTCTTTTGCTCTTGCGTTTGCATTCTTCTCGGCGCCCGGAGACTCAAATGCCCCCGCTTCATTTTTTGTAAGCTATTTAATTTCTATTGCAGTGTTCGGTTTGTTCCAGGCAATATTCATGGCAAATGGAGGCGGTGCTTGGGATAACGCCAAGAAAGTTGTTGAAGTTGACCTTAAAGAAAAAGGAACACCTCTGCACGATGCTACTGTTATTGGCGATACGGTAGGCGACCCGTTCAAAGATACTTCATCGGTTGCTTTAAACCCGATAATCAAATTCACAACATTGTTCGGCTTACTTGCTATGGAGATTGCAATTTCCCCCGATTTCCGCTCGGCGGCAACAATTGTTGGGTCGATATTTTTCTTAATTGCTCTTACATTCGTTTGGCGTTCGTTTTACACAATGAGAATTAAGAAATCGTAAAAAGCTTGCCCCCGCGAAGGCAAGGGAAAAAAAGAATAAAAAAAGGGTGTCTGGTTTAGACACCCTATTTTTATTGCTTATTGTCATTGCGGGGAACGAAATGACATATCTGCTTATCTTCTAAAAATTAAACTCGTATCCTAATTTAAACACACGCCTTGTGTTCTTCAGTTTTTCGCCCTCTAAGTTCAGCACCAGATAAGCATTGCTTCCCGCAAAGAACTCATACTGAAGCATTGTATTCCATAATGCAAGCTTTCGGTAGGTATCTTTCTGGAAATATGTACGCAAAAACAGTTTGTTAATTATTCTGTAATCGACTTTTACCCTGTAAATGGTTTGTTTGATGTCGAACAATTCTCTGTAGTTAAAAGTTATGCTGGCGCTTAGGTTTTCAAACGGGTTAAGGCTGATACCCACATAAGGATTTTTTACGAAAGAACCGAAGTATGTGCCGAAATAATATCCTGCGTATATGGAATTTGCACCGATTAAAACTTTAGCATAATGTTCCTGCAGGAAGTTTTTCCTTGTTATTACATTCCCGTTTTCGTCAAAATCATTAGGATAATTTAATTCAAAGTTATGTGAAATATTCAGCCAGCCGTTTACCTTGTAAGAGACGTTTGCGCTTCCGCGTTCTTCGTATTTAAATTTGTCCGATATAGTCCGCGCAGTGTAATATCCTGCGCTGAAGTTTATATTGCTGAACAATTCTGTATTTCTTACAAAGTTGTAACCCGCGCTGGCATATGCAGTGTGGTAATCGTTTCCGTAATCGTTGAACGCCGTTGATGAGCGGAAGTTTTTGTCGAATCTGGTATAAGAAGCATCTCCGTAAAAGCCGCCGCTGTTATCAAACTCATAGTACAGGTACGCGCTGAAAGCATTTCCCGGGTCTCCTTTGTTATCCATAGTTCTCACGTACTGCGGAATAAACCTGAATCTTAAAGGCAGGTAAATTCTTGCATCTACGCTCATTACTTTTTCGATGGTATTCGACACTCGGTCATCTGTGTAAATAAACAAACCTCCGATATTAAAATCCGGTAAATTAAATTTAGGTCTGGCTATGAAATATTGCTTTGATTTATTTGTGCTGTCAGTTTTATCGTATTTCGGCTCGTTAACATATGTTACGCCGGCTTTAAGTAAATCACTCCGGTATGTATAGTTTGCACCGTAATCTATGCTGTCAACCGAACGCGTGTAAAAAAGTGTAATTGGAGTGCTGTAGATATCAAGGTCTTTGCTGAAGAAAGGACGCTTTTCCTGCAGGTAAATCGGACGGTTATAAAATGTAAAACTAAACGGGTCTGCTTCCAGAGTTGATTGGTCTGTAAACAGCGTAGCTTTCAGCCTGTGTTTATCTAATGTAACATCTGCATCTCCTCCTAATCCCAGCCCGTATTTTACATTGTTGAATTTTTTTCCTACAACAAACGGTGTCAGGCTCAGGTTCAGGTTTAGCTTTTCATCAAACGGCTGCTTTATATCAATCTTATAAGTGCTCTTCAGGCTCAGAAGCTCGCTGTCAGGGACTAATGAATAGTAATAATAAGTGCCGTCAGGCTTATACCCGAACATCTGAACGTCAACGCCAATCTGCTTTTTGTTCTTATTTTGAAGCTTATCGACCGGTATCATTATCTCTGTTTCAATGTAGCCGGGTTTATCGTCTTTCGGTAGTGAATGAACGGTCGTTTTGCTGTTCCATCTCCAATCCCATTCCGTTGAAGAATTCCGCTGGTTAAACACGAGCATATCACGCTGGTTGGAACCGAAGTTGAAAACAAATATATAACCGTTCTGCCCTTTATTTTCAAGGTCAAGCAGGATAAAGAATTCGTTTTCCTCTTCCGTGCTTCTGTCTCTTGTTAAAGACTGAACCAGAATTTTTCCTTTCGGCCAGTACTTAAATGCAAAATACAATGCATCTTTTGTTTGCTTGATGTAAACAATAGTGCTGTCATAGTATTTATCTTCCGATTTCGGAATCATCATATAGAAGTCCGAAAAAACTCTGGCATCGCGCCACTCGCCCGATTCTACTTTCCCGTCTATCTTGGGAGCCGATGTTTCGTCGGTAATACTTGTCTGTGCCTTGAGACTGGCTATGCAAAGTAAAGATATAGTTAGGGCGTAATATACTAATTGTACTTTCTTCATAAATAAAATTTAATATTAATAAAACTGTTTATTCAGTACCGGTTAAAGGACTTTTCCTTCAATCGGGCTATAATTCAAATTGTGCAGGCGGCAGAATAATATTAATTCTGCCTTAGTTTGTAAGGGCGCTATGCTGATAGTTATTTATAAATCCGTTTTCTTGATAGTTGAACTCTTTTTCTTCCTTATTTTCCGGTGTTTCTGTTTCCGGCTGCTTTTCTGGTTTTATTTCTTCGGGTGTATTCCTGTCTGTTTCAGGCACTTCGGGAGCCTCGCTTCCTTCCGGCACCTCTTCAAAATGGTACTCTTTGCCTTTCCAGTATCCTTTGTATTTCTTTTTATACTTTTCTTCTTTTTCATTCCATTGGTCTTCGCGTTCTTTCTGCTTTTCTTTCAGTTCTTCTTCACGTTCGTTTTGCTTTTCAAGATTATCCTGTATTCCTTTGTTCATTTTTTCGAGCCTCTCCTGCAGTCTTTCCATTTCACGGTCTATTCGTTCACTGTTTCTTTCCAAATCTTTATTGGTCTTTTCAAGACTCTCTTCAATGGTCTTTTCTATCAGTTCGTCGGGTATTACTATCATCTCATTGAGATTTTCCAGTTTTTCCATGTGCAGCTCAAGGTTTTCCTGTATTTTCTGCTGGAACTCTTCATTGAATTGCTCCCCGTCAAAATTGTACTCTCCTTGCGGAATTTTTGAAAGATTCTCTCTTAATTCTTTATTCATCTTCTTCAAATCTTCTTTAAGCTGGTTCATGTTTTCTTTCATTTCTTTCTGCCACTCTTCCTGGAATTCCTGTATCCATTCGTTAAGCTCTTTAGTATTCAGCTTGGGAATACTGTCCTTGGGTATATTTCTTGGTGAAGCGGAGTAGTTTGTGATTACCGTATACACTTTTGTTTTATTCTGGTCATCTACCCTCGGCAGCAGATTTATAAGAGTAAAAACGTCGGATTTCTTTGCGTTCTTTAAAATAGTTTCAACTTCTTTTTCTCCGCCTGCTTCGAAATCATATTTCATTAAGGCTTCTTTTAAAGTGGCAGAAGTATTTTCCCTGAACGGTGTCCCGGGACCGATGCCTGTTTTGGCTAAACAAAACTTACCTGCGGGGACTATCGATTCCCTGCCGTGCGATTCAAGAGACACCATGCCGTCTTTTACATAAAGTACGCCGTCTCCGTTCTTCTGAACTGTATAAGTATAAGAGCATCCCAGGTCTATGGCGGTAGCCGATTTGGAATCTACAAAGAATGTTCTGGGTTTTGATATTATATCTGCATTTATTGTTCCGTATTCAATAGCTATACGGTGTTCGTTAGTTTCGCTTTTTACAAGCTGTATTTTTGTATTTGACTCAACTGTAACTTTTCCGAGCCCCGGTACTTCAAGTATTGCCTGCGATGAATCTTTTGTTTCAAGCCAATCACCCGGCTTTAAACTGTCTATAGCACCAATCACATTCGTGCCTACCGTTGTTGTGCCGCTTACTGTGGTTACTTTCCAGTAGGGAGCCATTACCTTGTTCAGAATCGGCGTATCTTTATCGAGAAACAGCGAGGGAAGAAGCGCAACAAGAATCATTGCGGCAATAAGTGATATGGCAGCATATTTTAAAAATCTATTTTTTTTATCGGAGTTTCCGTTTTCAGAGTAACCGTTTGATGAAGGATTATCTTGTATCTTATATATTTTTCCTTTGTTGTTCGATATTCTGCTCTCAATATTAGACCACAAGTTGTGCGCGGGCGCAGCATCTTTAGGAAGAGTGTTCACCATTTCGAGCAGCTTTACGGTTTCTTCGTACTCTTTCCGGCAAGCAGAGCATTCCTGCATGTGTTTTTCGAAAAATTCTTTTTGACCGGAAGGGAGCGTTCCTTCAATGCGGTCATCTATTAATATTTCAAATTCATTGCATTTCATTTTGATAGTTCCTCCCTTAAAATTTTTCTTGCCCTGTGTAAATGTGCCTTAGAAGTACCTACCTCAATATTTATCATTTCCGCTATTTCTTTGTGTTTATAGCCTTCGATATCGTGAAGGATTAAAACCATCTTTGCCTGTTCGGGAAGAGAAGAAATTGCGTTTTCTAAATCAATGTTAGTGTTAAAATGAACTTCGGGTTTTTCACCATGCCTATCGTATTTCAAAACGTCATCTGTGGAAGTAAAACGCTGCATAAATCTTTTTTGCATTCTCTTTTGCGTCAGAAACTCATTAACTGCAATACTGTGCAGCCAGGTTGAAAATTTACTTTCACCCCTGAATTTATGCAGATTTTCCCACGCTTTCACAAATACATCCTGCGTAATCTCTTCGGCTAACTGGGGGTTGGCGGCCATCCTCAGGCAGAAAGCGTATATGCGGTTTACGTTTATTTCAAACAATCGCTTGAAACAATTGCCATCGCCCTGCCGGGCATTTCTTACCAACTCTGTTTCGTTGTAAGAATTGTCCACTACAAGCTCCAGTATATTTTCTTCTTTAATAGGTTCAGCAAGCATCTCTTTCGGGTTATTCTATCAGTTAAGACGAACGGCTGCTGAAAAAGGTTTATTATATACATTATAAATAGATAAGTTATTTTAAGAAAAGGTGGCTATTATTAACTTTCTACAAAATATACAAAATTCAATCAATTTTGAAAGGGGCAAAAATACCACTTGACAAAATGCACTTTGTTTTGTAAGTTACTTTAAAATTCAAAGTACTTTATAAATTATCTAAATTTTATGGAAAAGCAACAAGCAGAATTGGAAATTAACATGATTAAAAAAATCATGGAAGACAGCAGGAAAATCGTTATTGAAGACGGCATTGGCTACATTGTATGGGGTTTGCTGGTTTTTGTGGGTATGATAAGTTCGTATTTTGCTGTCTTAACGAAGCAATATAATTATACAATCTGGATATGGGTAATTTTGATAAGCGGAGGCTGGGCTTACACAATCATTAGTTATTTTTTGAAGGATTCAAAAAAGAAAGCAAGTACACTTGCAGGAAAGATACTCGGAGGGTTATGGATATCCACAGGCATTTCAATGACTCTGATTGGATTTGTTGGACCTCTGTCTCACTCTATCGGTGGTTATACTGTTACTCCTCTTATATCAATTATACTTGGTATTGCATACTTCGTTTCCGGAATTGTATACGGGCAGGGCTGGATAAGAAATCTTGCATCAGGCTGGTGGGCAGGTGCCGTTGTGATGTTTTTCTGGCCCGGCATTAATACGTTTTTTATATTTGCAGCCATGATGGCGCTTTTGCAGATTATACCCGGAATTATTCTGTACTTAAAATTTAAGAAAGAATATCGGCCAGCAATTAATGGATAATTTTGATTATCAGAAAATAAACGATGTACTCCATTCAAGAATCAGAACTGCAATTATGGCTGTTCTGATATCGGTTGATGAAGCCGAGTTTACATTTATCCGTGATAAAATAAATGCAACCGACGGCAACCTTAGTGTTCACTTAAAAAAGCTTGAGGAAAATCAATATATAGCCGTTGATAAAAAGTTTGTAAACAGGAAACCGGTATCAACATATAAAATTACCGATGAAGGCAGAAACGCGTTTGAGGATTACATCAGAACTTTAGAAAGTATTATTAAAAGTAAATCATAAAACATGAAAGCAGCAAAATTACTAATCATTGTGCTAATAATGCCCATGTTTTTGGGGTCGGTTGAATCATCGGCTCAGAACACCGGCCCTGATACTAAAATTTCAGGAAAAATAACAGGTGAAGAGAACAAACCTTTAAACGGGGCAAATGTTGTTATCGAAGGTTCAATTGACGGCGCAACAACCGATTCAACGGGGTATTTCGAATTTGAAACATCAAAAACAGGTTCTCAAACACTTCTGTTTACTGCAATCGATTACAACGAGAAAGGTGTTACAATAATAATCCAGTCCGGAAAATCTGTTGAGGTCAACGTGAAGCTTAAGAAAGGTGAAGTAGTTACCGAAGAAATACTTGTAACAGCAAGCACCTACACTTCGGGGCAGAACTCGCAGGTAACATTAACCCCGCTGGAAATAGTCAGAATTCCAGGCGCCGATGCCGACCTCTACAGGGCAATTACAACATTTCCCGGCTCTAATCAGGTTGATGAAGGAAGCAAAATTGCAGTCAGGGGAGGAGATGCATCCGAAGTACTTACTATTTTAGACCAGGCTTCGCTGTACCATCCCTTTTTCAGTGAGGATAATTTTAATTCATCTACTTATTCCAACATTAACCCATGGGGATTAAAAGGGATTAATTTTTCGAGCGGCGGGTTTTCGGCAAAGTACGGAAATACACTTTCGGCAGTGCTTGACTTAAAATCATACGATATGCCGGACGGCAACGCACTTTTTGCATGGGTCGGACTTGCGAATGTTTCGCTTTCCGGCGTGTATCTTTCCAAAGATAAAAAGTTCGGTGCAACTTTCGAGGGCGGACAAACAATACTTGATGCGTATATGCTGATAAACAAAGATGATGCTGAGTACTCACCCTTACCGCTTGCAAGAAGCTTCGGCGGAACGCTATCTTATAAGCTCAAAGAGGGCTCTTTTCTCAAGCTTTACGGCAGTTACAGCTTTGATAAGATTGGAATAAAAAACACAAGCCCCAGCTATGACGGATATTATAACAGCAAGTCTGAAAATGTTTTTTCTAACCTGAAGTATTCTGCTTCGGTTTTCGGCACGGCTCTATTGAATGCAGGTGTGTCATACAGCCGTCATGAAAAAAATTTTCAGTACGGTGTTCTTGAAAACTCAATTATAGATACGTATTCCAAATTCAGGGCTGACCTTTCAAAACAGTACGATAAGGTGAATATTGGCACCGGCGCGGAGTATGAGTATGATGAAGCCGATTTCAGCGGAACTGTGCCGCTTTACTCTTACAATCTGAGAAAAGATGCTCCATCAATG
>Ga0209253_10004782_pt1 | contig 11781 bp, 11 predicted proteins | sample FrelakmetBRP12BR_FD_187145 | JGI IMG/M metagenome (GOLD analysis project Ga0209253, IMG submission 187145) | Freshwater lake sediment microbial communities from the University of Notre Dame, USA, for methane emissions studies - BRP12 BR (SPAdes)... | ecosystem: Environmental > Aquatic >...
GTAATCAGGCGCCATACCCCTGAGGAGAGCTGTCTCAAAGCTCACCCGTTCATTGGGGCTATTTGTGCTGTAATAGGTTATGGGTTCCATAGGTTATTAAGCATACAGGATGTGACCGCTTTTTTCAATGATAACAGGCTTGCCGAGTGAAAAACCACATATTGACCCGGAACACTGTTTCCCTCGCTGCTTAGGCCTGCGCCCTTACCCACTGACGTCTCGAACTTCGCTCAATCCGTGAACTCATCCCTCATGAATGCGGGACTCAGACAGCACGGATTGTCCTTACGGAGCTCTTGTTCTTGACGAGTGGGTCGCCCCAAGAGTGCTCGGATGCGCGACTCGGGAAAAGTTCTTCCGCATCAAATGAACCATGGTATGAATTTTAAACCCAAATAAGTCATTAGAGCATGGTGTCGGGTTTTTCCAAGCAAACCGTCGCGAGGCAAGGAAGCTCGGCCTTTTGCGAAAGCAAAAGTTCCGAAGGTTCACGCGAGCGAGTGGAGTCGCTGGAACGCAAAGAGCGTGTTTGCGGGGAATGCCCGACACCAATGCTCACCCTCATTGAAAAAAGGGGTCTAAAACTTATAACTCAACACCCATCCCCCTCCGCAGTAACAGAGCAACTGCCCCGCCTCCCAAAGCAATCCTGCGGCGGGCAGGTACGGGGGACGGGAAACTCGTCACTGGTTTTATTTAAGCCATTTCTTGCTAAAATAACGCCTCGAAATGAGAAGGGCCATAATGAGTTGGGACAGATTCATAGTCCACCACACTGAGACCGCGCCGAAACCCAGTATTACCACAAAGAGATAGCAGAGGGGCACCCTTACAAGCCATAGCGACATGCCCATGAGAATCATTACCCCTCGTGTATCGCCTGCACCCATAAGACCGCCGCCTAAAATAATTGCCCAGGCCATAAAGGGTTCGCTTAACATATTAATATAGAGGTATCGCACCGTTTCAGCGATGACAATCTCGTTGTTTGACAGGATGGGCGCTATCCAACGGGCGTTGAAGATAACAATCAGCGTGAGAAGGATAACGATAGGTACTCCGAGAAAGGCCGTGATGATTCCACCTTTAAAGGCCTCCTCTGTCCGCTTCTCTCCTAACAAGTTGCCAATTACCACTGCATTTGCCATATTAAAGGCAAAGGCAGGGAGGAAAATCGCTGACTCGATCCTTAGCCCAGCCGAGAGGGCAGCGAGTATTTCGACATTATTCTTCGGGAGCGAACTTAAAATCAGAAAGATTGCCATTGAGTGGGCTTGCCACATTACCTGTGCTAAGCCCGATGGCCAGCCGATGTTTATAATGTTCTTTGTAACAACCCCGGAAAATTGTTTTCTTCCATCCATGAGATTCCACACACGGAAGACGTTTATGAAACTTCCGATGCAGACACTGATGGCAGTAGCTACAGCAATCCCTCTGTAGCCCAGTGAGGTGTTGAAGACAAGAAAGAAGGCGAGGCCAATATTGCAAATACACACAATGACCATTGTCTTCATGGATGCCTTGACCATCTTGCACGCCCGGAGTATCCCATTGGTCTGTATTAAAATATAGTGAAACAGGAGACCAGCCGAGTAGATCACCCCAAGGGGTGTTGCTAAAGGCTTCAGCGTGTGCGGTATATTCAACAGGGCAATGATATCGCCTGTAAAAATAATGCCTCCTATTCCCAGAACAAGACCCGCGCCGACAGATACGCACAAGATTGAATAGATTGCCTCCGTTAAATCATCCTTGTTGCCGGCAGTAAAAAGCCTTGAGATGATTGACACCGAACCGACAGTCAAGGCATTGCCCACAATAATAAAAACGAAATATAATTGAATGATAAAGCCATAGGCTGCCTGGATTTCTTTTCCCACCCTTCCGGCAATGTAGACATCGGCGAGGCCAGTCATGAATTCAAAGAACATAATAAGGGTCATGGGCCAGCTCATGGACCAGCTTTCCCTGAAAAAGTTTTTTAAGTCAGGTTTTTGTATAATCTGATTCAGATTCATGGGTATCAAATAATCTATGAATTAAGATTCAAAAGCTTAAGGATTCAAGCGGTCAGGCATTCTATATACTTTGCTCTTTTGGTATCACTTGAACCATGGAATCCTCGGACCCTTAGATGTTAAAAGATATTTATATGATTTCCCTTGACAAAACAACTGATTTCTTTTAAATTCATTCACCATGACTAAGCGCTTATTTTTCTTTGGTTTTTATTACTTTTACTTTAGGAACTCGCACCCATGTAGTATTTTGCTCTGAAAAAGCAAAAGCCATGGGTGCACAGCCCATGGCTTTTTTCGTTTAAAGGCCATGGCAACAACCATGGCCTTTTTATTATCAGGAGGTTTTTATGATTATTTCTCACGAGATGGATCAGTTGATCAAGGATCAAGAAGGTTGGACGCGCAGAATGTTTGAGGAAGGCATCCGGATTAAGAAGCTGTACGGCCTGGATGCTGTTTACGATTTTTCCCTTGGGAATCCCGATACAGAACCCCCGGAAACATTGAGGAAAGCGCTTATAGATATGCTCTCAAGCCCGGAGATCGGTACGCATAGATACATGTCTAACAATGGTTACGAGGATGTACGGCAAGACATTGCTGATTATCTGCGTGAAGTCCATGGCGTTCCTTTTACAGCCGGCCACATATTTATGACAGTCGGCTGCGCAGGCGGATTGAATGTAATCCTCAAGAGCATGTTGAATCCCGGTGATGAAGTTATCGTTCCCACTCCCTTTTTCTGGGAATTTAAGAACTACATCAACAATTTCGGCGGGGTTACCCGGTTCGTTGAAACAAAAGAAGATTTTCAGCTTGACATCGGGAACATCGAGGCTGCAATAACGAAACAAACAAAAGCTATTCTTATTAACAGCCCGAATAACCCGACCGGTGCTGTGTATAACGAGGAGAGCTTGCGACAGCTTGCCGGCCTCTTGAACACAAAACGGGAGCAGGGCCAGGAAATCTATATTATCACTGATGATGCATACAAAAAACTGGTGTATGACAACATAAAGCTTCCCAATGTTTTCAAGATGTATGACCTTGTTCTTTCCGTGACTTCTCATTCCAAGGACCTTGCCTTGGCAGGTGAAAGAATTGGCTACGTTGCCATCTCCCCAAATATTAAGGATCTTGATCTCCTCGTATCTGCCATGACAATCTCTATCAGGGTTCTCGGGTTCGTCAATGCCCCTGCCCTTTTTCAAAGGGTTGCCGGGAAGTTTCAGAGAACTTCGGTAAGCATCGCTGACTACGAGAAAAAGAGGGATGCCCTTTACGCAATACTTATGGAAGCAGGGCTTGAGTGTGTAAAACCCCAGGGGGCTTTTTACATGTTTCCTAAATCACCCATACCTGATGAACTTGAATTCGTGCGAACCCTCCAGCAGGAAGAGCGCATTATGGTAGTACCTGGACGTGGCTTTGGTAGAGCAGGCTATTTTAGGATTGCCTATTGCTTACCCATGGAAAAGATACTCGGTGCCCGGGAAGGTTTTTTGAGAATTGGTGATCGATATTATAGGGGAGGTAAGTAATGCCTATTTCTAAAAACATTTCAACACTCATGAAAAACTCTTCCTGGATTCGGGCAATGTTCGAGGAAGGAGAAAAACTGAAAAAGAAACATGGTGTAGAAAATATATTTGACTTCTCCTTGGGAAATCCAATTACCGAACCCCCTGAAATCTTAAAGGAAGAACTCATCAGGGTTGCCTCGTCACACGCACAGGGGATGCACCGGTACATGACAAACAGCGGGTACGACGATGTCCGGGAGGAGATTGCCCATTACCTGGTAGAAACAACTGGTCTTCCTTACAGCAAAGACCATATCGTCATGACGGTCGGAGCTGCAGGCGGTTTAAACGTGGTATTCAAGTCAATTCTCGACCCGGGTGATGAGGTTATTGTGCCGTGCCCGTTCTTCGTAGAATTCATGTTTTACATCAGTAACCACGGCGGCGCCATGAAACTTGTCGATACAAAGGATGATTTTCACCTCGACATCGACAAGATCAAGGCTGCCATTACAAAAAAGACAAAGGCAATTTTGATCAACTCTCCCCATAACCCGACGGGCGTTGTGTATAACGAGGAAGAACTCAGGGAGCTTGCTGCTCTGCTTCGCGAAAGGAGTCAGAAGGGTCAGAGGATATATATCATTGCAGACGAGGCCTACAGGAAGATTATCTACAACGGGACCAGGCTGCCAAACCTTGCAAACCTGTACGAAGATACGGTAACTGTGACGTGCCATTCCAAGGACCTCGGCCTTGCCGGAGAACGTATCGGGTACATCGCCATGTCGCCCCACATTAAGAATGTTCGGTCCCTTATCGACGCCACAATCTTTGCAAACAGAATCCTCGGGTTCATCAACGCTCCTGCCATTATGCAGAGGGTGGTTGCCAAGTTTCAGAGAAACAGCGTTGACATTATGGACTATCAGAAAAAAAGAGATGCAATCTATAATGTCCTCGTTGAATCAGGCTTCGAGGTTGTAAAACCCCAGGGCGCCTTCTATATATTCCCTAAATCTCCAATCCCTGATGACGTGCAGTTCGTGAAAACCATGCTACAGCATCACATCCTCACCGTGCCCGGTGTCGGGTTTGGAAAACCGGGATATTTCCGCCTTGCATACTGCGTCAACATGGATGTTATCGAGAAATCGAGGCCATACTTCAAGGAAGTGGGCGAATTATTGAGAAACGGACGTGAGCAGTAGATCATAGCTTAAAGGGGCACGAGTAGCTGCAGAGGCTGAGAAACTAATAGCCCTCCTCAGTTACTCCTGTTTCTTAGAAAAGGATAGGGTGATTTTTGGATAAATCCGAGCGATTTCAGACGTACCCTTTCGGCAAACCAGATTTAGTTCAGAAAAAACGCAATTGTTTGATCGTAACTGATTGAAATCGTGTATCCGGGGACTGCTTCACTGCGGAAGGTAGATTAACCTTGGAAGGCTACCCGACAAACTCCGGAGTGATATTCTGTAACCAATAGACATGCCGTTCAATCTAATATGCCCCAGCAACGGAGAAGATCTTCAGACTGCACAACTTCTCCAAAAAAAGAGTTGATGTTCATCAGGGACCATTTCTTTGCCTCTGGGCTCGTCCCTTCGGTTAAATCTTCCGGGATGACTACATGATAATCACGGGCAAATCCTTCACGGGCGGTCGATTCAACACACACATTCGTGGCTAATCCTGTCAGGATCAATGTTTTCACGCCATTTATCCTTAAACCCTGATCGAGATACGTGGAGACAAAGGCTGAATGTCTGTATTTGGGGATCACCATCTCGCCTTCTTCAGGTATTACCTCGTAGAACTCCGAATAGGCTGGATCGTACTGCCGGTTTATACCCAGCCGTTTGTAATGCTCAAGTCCTGCCGGTGAACCAAGAAAGGTAATCTTGGTCATCTTTATATGGATAATATTTTTGAGAACTTTCCTTGCATGACCCAAGAATCCGTTCAACCGCACAGCAAGGGCCTTTGCCGGTTCTATGTCATAGCCCATCCTGTGAAAAGCTCCTCCCTCGGCGCAGTAATCCTTCTGCATATCGATGATGATGAGCGCAGACTGTTCAGGAGCAACCTTGATCCTGAGACTCGTAAGATCCATATAACACCTCCGCAATGACCCTTCTTTCACAAGTGATCCTGCTGCCGTCTGGGATTTGGGCTCGTATTCGTTCCCTTCCCTTACACGAGCCCTTTACCACCATCTACCATGTAAATTCCTCCCGTGCAATACCTGCTCTCGTCCGAGGCGAGGTAGAGCATGATAGCGGCCACTTCCTCCGGGGAGCCATATCGTTTCAGGAGGGTGCTGTCAGCAAGTACTTTCTTACCCTCTTCAAGTGAGTCTGGATACCGGCCGCGAACATGTTCCTCAACCATTGGCGTTGCAATCGGTCCCGGGTGGACTGTGTTTACACGAATTCCAAAAGGTGCATATTCAATGGCCACAGTCCGCATGATACCAACAACTCCATGTTTACTTGCACAGTAAGCCGAGCCTCCAGCCAAACCCTTAACTCCCGCTATAGAAGACGTAATAACGATGCTGCCTCCTCCCCGTTTCTGAATTTCAGGTATTGCATATTTAAGGCTGAGCCAGACTCCCCGCAGATTAACCGCCACAACATGATCAAACATCTCAACAGGAGAGTCAACTATGTTGTTCTTGCCTCCTACTGCCCCTGCATTTGAGACCAGTATGTCAAGCCCACCGTATCGATCAATGGCAGTTTGGACATATCTTGCCGTCTGATCAGGTTGCGACACATCGGCAACTGCATAGCTCACAGACTTGTCGCCTACCGATTCCATAGCCTTGCGGAGAAGGTCTTCCCGGAGGTCAACCAACAGGACCTTAGCCCCCTGCTCAGCAAAGAGCCTGCCAGTGGCAAGACCAATACCCGATGCTCCGCCTGTCACAATCGCCACCTTTCCATCAAGCCGGAACATGCCATGTCTCCCTTCATAACAATCTTTCATTTCAGACTATCCAACGGAGTACACAGGGATCACAAAACTTCATAAATGGTTTTCTCTATGAACTCCGCCATAGCATCACGGAGGGCACCCGCTCCCTTTTTCGCAACATCATCCATTTCCCGGAGCATTTGTGCCAGATCCTTTAAAAACAGCTTCATGCCCTCCAGCCTTTTCAAATAGCGAATGTCAGCTCTATCTTTACCCGAGACAAACGTTTCTACAACAGACTCGGCTGCCAGTAATCCACTCTTCAAGGCGGAGCCTATTCCTTCATGGGTAAAAGGCAGAAGGAGACCGGCTGCATCCCCCACAAGTATGACATTATCTCGTGCAGGCAAGAAAGAACCATGAATGAAATCATCACGGAGCAGAGGCAGAACACACCCATCTCGCCAAAGAGGCTGTGCATCGGGAGGGAAACCATGTCCTTGTAAGATCTGTCGCACCCTATCTCTCATTTGCCGAATGCTTCCCCCTTCGATGAGCAGGAAGTCTTCTTTATAATTGATATCAAATCGTGGCGAGGGAGTGGCAAAGGGAAAGAACCAGTGAAACCGGTCTCGCTCGATAGAGAGTTGCACCCCGTAGCATTCCCGGTACGCCGGTCGATAGTGCACCTTCATGGCGGAATACATGGACTTCCTCACCACAGAAAGTGCACCATCTGCACCGATAAGGAATTTTGCATCGATCTTTACCGTCTCCTTGCCCTCTTTGAGTACAACCTCATAGCCACCGGCATGCTGCCTTATGCTCTCGACCCGGACACCATCCTTTATTTGTGCCCCGGCCTCAATAGCCTTCCGGCACATCCAGTAATCGAGATTCTTTCTCCAACCAACAGGAATATCGGTATTGATTTCTGCTCTATCGTTTGGGCCCACGTGGAGAGTAATACCGGTATAGTGGCCCTGTTCAATGAGGACATCCTTCGGTATCTCACCAAAATTCTCTTTTATGAGATTCTTTGCCAAGGCCCCCATAACCATCCCTGTGCATACCTTATCCCGTGGAAGGATTTTCTTCTCCACAAGCAGCGTATCCAGCCCGGCCTTGGCGCACACCTTTCCGACCATGCACCCGCCAGGACCAGTGCCTACAACAACGACATCCCATGCTGGTTTTTTCATTTCATGTCCCTTTCCATAAAGCTGAAACCATACTCATCATCGTAACCACTCAACGTTGCTCATCGAGGGCATGAACATGAGCGTTAAGCCTGCGGTGCAGTAGTTGGCTGTTTACCTCTAAAAGGTGGGAGCAGATGGTCGTCGCGCGTCGGTTTTTTGGCCATTCTTGCAACCTTCCTTGGCGCCGTTTCTACATATGCCGTCGAGATAACCATAATCAATAGTCCTGCTATTGCAGCCATCCACATGGGTGCATAGAGATTGAACTTATCGGCAAGAGCACCTGCAATAGTCGGCATAATGGCTGCACCGATAATCTCCCCTACTGCCGTAGGAACACCCACGGCTGTTCCGGCAAATTCGGGCGGTACAGCTTCCGGGGCCAGGGTGCCCACATACAGAGGGAAGAAGGCTCCACCGAACATACCCCAGAAGAAAAAGAGCAAAGAAAAAACACTCAGGGAAGTACCCACAGGCATAGCGATGATCCCGAGACCTGCGAGACAGCATAGCAGGCCGCTTATGATAATGGCAGACTTACGTCCTATTCCGTCCGACAGCCGTCCCATAATTATCATCCCAAGGAATCCACCGATACCTGAGGCGCCCATAGCAAGGCCGATGCCTTCCATACTCATATTGTGAACTTTGGCAAGGAATAATGCAGAAAAACCACTGTAAATCCATAGCCAGGCCATGACCGGTATGCTGTTTATGGTCGAAATGATTACATTTTTGTATTTGAGCACATCGGTGATTTTTACCTTATGCCCGTGCTGCATAACAACCCTTTCCTTGCCTTCTTTTCGCGCTTTGATCCCTGCTGCAACAGATGCCGGCTCGTGCATGAAGAATGCGGCTATTATGGCAAGGATGGCACCCGGTATCGATATGATATAAAACACAGGCCGCCAGGAACCAAACTTGGTAAGGAGCCAGACTGCGAGAATTGGCCCCAGAAATACGCCGATTAGAAAAAAACTGCCGGGAATAAGGCTTACCAGCAAGCCCCTCTTCTCCTCAGGCGACTCTTCTCCAACGGTAGCAATGATAGGACCCCAGGGGCCTCCTTCAAAAAAACCCAGGATTCCCCGGATTGCCAGCATGCCGCTGAGTGTATTGACCATACCGGTCATCCAGGAGAAGACGGAAGCAAGAATAGTACAACCGACAATGACCGGGCGGCGGCCGAATTTGTCACCGATAGCCGCCCAGATAATGGTGCCAAAAGCCCAGATAAGGCCTGTAATCGATATGATCATGCCTACATCAGTATAACTGAACTTCATCTCTGCCTGAATCGCAGGCATAATGATGGCAATGACAATTCGTTGGATGGCGATAAAACCCCAGATTAAACCAGAAAGCACTGTCAATTTTAAATAGTACTTCATAACCCCTCCTATTTTTATTTACCCCCAAAATTGTAACGCTCAGCATCACCTCCTGCTTAAAAATTCAGAAAATAAAAACAATTCCTACAGCAAGCGCTCGTGGCACTGCTGCAGGATCAACGCTTCTGTAAATCGGATAAATCTCCCATCCTGCTTTTCTCACCAAACGGTATACATCTATTCCCATTCCCTCCATTGAGGGCCTGGCCTTAAGCGGGTGAGCACATTTGTTTCCCTGAATCACCTGACACTTTTCAGACATACAGAGCGCTGCGTTGCAACTGAACTGGCAGAATCCCATGGCAAGGTAGTATCCGTTGCCGAAGGCTATCGTCTCCAGTCTACCTGTTATTTCTATGTCTTTTTTTGTCCATTGTACCCCAGCCTTACGTTGAACATCCCGTTCTGAAAATTCAGACACAGGCAGCACATCCAGCGCAAAGAGGATCGCCCATTTGTAACGATTGATTGCACGGCGTACAAAATCTATATCAGGAGCATTCGGCGGACAGTAGGCACTCTTACCGTAGTGAGGGCACATTGGAACACTGCACTTGAGCCTCACCCTCTCGTCTATTTCTACCCAGTCAGCAGGTACAATTTCCGCCATTGATGCTCCAAGTTCGATTGCTTGCAGTCTGAAATGCTCCAGATCCTGTCGTAGTGTTTCGTAATTTATCTCCAACGGAATAAGGCGCGCGGGCCCTTTTACGTCATCATCCATTTTAGATTCCCTTTTTTCTGTTCCTTCAACCTCACACCGGTTAATGTTATATCTGCCGTCAAGTTTTATTAGCTTTCTATTTTGAGCCCCAAATGTTCAAGTATATGAGGATATGCCCTTACCAACATCCTTTCCATTTCATTCATGATATTTGAAACATAGTCAGGGTTCTCCTCTACATAATTCCAAATGGTGTTATCCTCAGGAATGTCCTTGAATCCATAATCTTCCTGCACCAGGTACCCATCCCATCTCGATATCTCTCTTATGGTGAAGATTTTAGCCTTGATCTTTGGATAGAGTTCAAGAAGATCCTTCTTTTGGTCAGGCAATACTGCAATTATCATATCCGCCTCATCCACAATCTCAGGGGTCAGGGGACTTGTTCTCCATTCATTAGGAACAATGATGTCATGACTGAGTAGCGCTACCCGTGTGCTTTCAGCAATAGGTCTGCCAAAAAAAGGTTCAGGTGGATTGATATTGATTTCAGCCATTTTATTTTTCATCTTCTTTGGAATAAATCCCGCTGATGTCACTCTTATCCTATCAACAAGCATCTTATCTCTTTCGCTTATCAAATCAGAGAAGAAGAACTCGGCAAAAGGACTTCGGTTACGGTTACCGATACAGACAAAGATTAAACGGAGTGGTTCCTTCAATCTACGTCCCTCTCTATCACCCTTTCTCGTTTCCAACAACAACACAACAACCTATCCCTGCTCCGGCATTTCCTCCCAGGTTATGAGTCATGCCAAGACGGGGATTTTTTACCTGACGTGGGCCGGCCTTACCCTGAAGCTGGAGGTAGACCTCGTACATCATCCGCAGACCGCTGGCTCCAAGGGGATGACCAAAACACTTTAATCCTCCGTCGGTATTGATGGGGATTTCTCCCTTCAGCGTAAAGGTTCCTGCCTCAATGTCTTCTCTTGCCCCACCTCTCGGACTAAAACCCAGATCCTCATATACAACCAGTTCATGAGCAGTAAAACAGTCGTGTACCTCGGCGCAACTGATCTCTTTGCGAGGATCATTTATTCCTGCCTCAGCATATACCTGCTGAGCAGCACGAACATTCTCGTCGACGTGGACATAATCATAATCCTGTCTCATGGAACCTTGACGGGCTCCGGCGCTGATGGATAGCCCCTTGATGTATACAGGATCGCTTCTGAAATTTTTTGCCATGTCAGCCCTGGTCACTATTGCTGCTGCTGCTCCGTCGCTGACACCGCAGCAATCAAAAAGACCCAGGGGCCAGGCTATGATTGGCGCCTTTACAACCTGCTCCACGGTAAGTATATTGTGAAAATGGGCCTTTGGATTCAGACTTCCATTATAGTGGTTCTTCACCGCTATTTCAGCGAGAAGTCTCTTGCCTTCATCGCGGTCAATATTATAGTGACTGAAGTAACGGGTTCCCAGATAGGCAAAGGAAGCCGGGGCACTGTAGCCTGAGCCTATGGCCGAGCTTCCATCAGTATTGTCTCCTACGATTGCCGGGCCCTTCACTCCTGTCTGCCCCGAATCTTTGAGCTTCTCAACACCGATAGCCAGTGCAATATCACATACGCCTGCTGCAATTGCATAGCTTGCAGCTCTTAAAGCTTCAGAGCCAGTGGCGCACATGTTTTCCACCCTCGTAATCGGGATATATTGCAATCCCAAAGGCGCAAGAGTCATGGCACTCATACCGGAAAATACCGTCCCTATCCAGGCTGCCTGGATCGCCTTCGGTTCGATGCCTGCGTCCTGAAACGCCTCATAGGCAGCTTCCACAAGCAGATCTTCCACGCCCATGTCCCATCGCTCCCCGAACTTTGTACAGCCCATGCCAACAATTGCAATTTTATCTTTAATGCTCTCCATTGAAGTAGCTCCTAATTTTTTTAGAGGCTTTTTAAAAGCTTCTTTTTATAGGTCTTATTGGACCTATAAAAAAAGGCCTTAGAAAGGCCTTAAGCCTTAAATCGGTTTTGCCTTCCA
>Ga0209253_10004783_pt1 | contig 11779 bp, 11 predicted proteins | sample FrelakmetBRP12BR_FD_187145 | JGI IMG/M metagenome (GOLD analysis project Ga0209253, IMG submission 187145) | Freshwater lake sediment microbial communities from the University of Notre Dame, USA, for methane emissions studies - BRP12 BR (SPAdes)... | ecosystem: Environmental > Aquatic >...
GAACGCCTTGAAAGCCTCTGATCCGGATCTTCAAGCGATGGCCACTCACTACAAGGTGGTAAAGGCCGTAGTAGAAAAGGTTGAAACCTTCAGCCCGTCCAGTATCGTCGTCGGCGATTCCGTGGGGACGGAATCTTACGGAAATTCCGAATACGTATTTCGAATTTCGCGCCAGAAGGAGGCTGCCGGTCCTTATTACCGGAATCTCAACAGGCACATGATCGTCGTACAGATGCAGGAACCTTTTAAGCGTAAGATAGCCCTCCTTCGAGATGTCATGGAGGCGGATGTCTACATCTCCGTTCCGAAGATGAAAACCCACGGCCTGACGATGATCAGCGGAGCAATGAAGAATAATTATGGATTGCTGGCGGGAGCCCAAAAATCGTGGTTCCACTACTATTCGGGGGATCCGGAGAAATTTGCGAGGGTCATCGTTGAACTCTTCCGTATACGGCCTCCGGACCTAGTGATCATGGATGCGATTCTCGCGATGGAAGGTTATGGACCGGCCTCTCCAGAAACACGATGGGTCAAGAAGATTCTGGCAGCCACGGATGCAGTGGCTCTGGATACGGTGGAGGCGAAGATCGTCGGTTTTACCGTAGACGATATCCCCTACTTGAAAATCGCAAGAGAGCTCGGGTTAGGAGAAACTAATCTGAATGCCATTGAGGTGGTAGGGGAAGCATCGACCATTCAGGAATATCACCGGCCAGTTCCGCCCGAATCAAGCTATCGCTATAAAGCCGGGGTCGGAAGCGGATGGACGAGCCGGGAATTTTTCCGGACACGGGTGGCTTATCGTCCGGTCTTTTCTGTTGAGAAATGCGATCGAGAATGTAAGGCTTGCGTCGACGCCTGTCCCTCCGGCGCTCTGACGAGGGGACCCGCCGCGCCGGTCCTCGATCCCGAGAAGTGTATGCTTTGCACCGCATGCAGAGAATCCTGTGATCATGAAGCGATTCGGTTAGAGCCCGACGAAAAGATTATGTCCCTGCTGAGTGATTAGCAGTCAATACGCAATAAGCGGGAGCCCCCTATATTCATTGTAGGGAACGGTTTGAAACCGTTCCTTACCCTTCCCGACCCGGCCTACTCTTTATCGCCTGTATCCGGTGTAAGGCCCGCAGATTTGATTCCATAAACCGCACAGGTTTCGTCGTTATCGGAGGTGTCGCCACTGATCCCGATGGATCCGATGATCTCTCCGGAGGCAGAGCGGATCAAGACGCCTCCCGGCACCGGAACCATCCGGCCGCCCGATAGATCGGAAAGGGCATTAAAGAAGGCGGGCATTTTGGCTGCCCTTCGGGCAAGCTCCCGGCCTCCAAATCCCATTCCGAGGACACCCCAGGCTTTCCCCATGGCGATGTCCGAGCGAAGGAGGCTCGATCCGTCTTCTCGCTTGATGACCTTGACGTGCCCTCCCGCATCGAGAATCACAACCGTCAGCGGAGCAAAACCTAAGGCCCTTCCCTTCTCCAGGGATTTGTTGGCAATAAGGTCAGCGGCTTCAAGAGTAAGTGATTGCATTCCAGTTTCCTCCTTTTAAAAGTTCCTCTACTCTCTTTTCTATTATATCAAAAGCTCTGAGTCAACCCTTCGACTCCATTGAATTACCTTAGACTGAAACAGTGTCCGTAACGATATTCAAGACAGCCATTCTTGGAGATGATTTAAGTAAATAGCAATTTATTAATCAGGCCATAATTGTGTAGACACTGGAAACTAAATCCCGCCTGCCCTCCCTTTGCAAAAGGGAGGAATTCCCCTCTTTGATATCCTTTTTATGTTGTTAGACAGGCAAAGAGGGGTTAGGGGAGATTTTCATAGGATTCTGTTTTTTCTATTGTAGGCTCCTTAGTAGTTTCCAGTCGGAGTTTCATAAATCCCCTAAAATGTGTTTGACAAAAGCAATGACTGAGCATAGGATTTGAGGAAATTACAACTTGTTATCCAATTATTGTTATGAGGAGAAGAATGAAGATTTCAATCTTAATTGCAGCGCTTATGGTGTTTACCCTTACACATCTGTCGCTGGCCTCTGAAGAACTTATCATTACTAAGGGCCAAACAACCTTATCGATAAAGCCCAGTAAACCCGGTTCTGGATGTGACCATACCGTGACCAGTATAGAGAGGTTTACTAGGCACTTCCTCTTTCAGCATGACCACGAGAATAAAGGCTATTATCTCATAACCCAGAGCTTTGAAGTAGGCGAAGGATGCTTTGAAGGTTATGATCCCGCTAATGTATCAGTTACCGCCCGTAGCATGGATCTGCATACTGCCAAGGTGTCAAAACAAATTGTTTGGATGTTTTCGACAAAGGGCATCAAAGGCGAGAGAGACGTAGGTTCTATGATGGACTTGTACAAGGTAATATATCCTGGTTGTTGCGGATTATCAACTACCACAAAGTACTTCAACTTACGTTCGGGGAGATTTGTTGGCTCATCAATGTTACAACCACTCACCGTCGACAACCTTACGACTGCGCATCGCCATATCATGGTTGAACTTGGGAGTTCTTCCGACTATATGGGCAAAGAAAGGGGTATAGCAACAATCTACTACACCGATGGAAATGACATTAAGCAAGAGCTTGTGGTCAAGTCGCCACGCAATACCATCTCTTCTTGCGATCTGAACCGTCTGCAATTCACGGGTCAGCCAGAGTATAAACGTTGGTACTCACTTCCTCGTCAGTCGCCTTTTGAGGGTGTCTCTTTTGTCGCTGAAGTTATCTGCGAACAACTGGACAGGACTATTATAGAAATTCCTATTGTCGGTGATGCCCTCCGCATAAACAAGGCAACCATCAAGGGACCGACGGGCATTAAGATAGAGGATGTGAGTCATAACGAGTCGCCGCGCCGAAGGCGGGAAAACAGCGGGTCGCATCGCTGACCTTTTCGTTTTGAGGAGAACCAATGAACTACGACGAAGATAAAATAGATGAATATACGCTGGCGCTTCTCTATTTGGTGACCCATCAAAGACAGGAGGGTTTTGGTGCAAGGGCATGGAAAGGATTTGACTGGGACACCATGAATAGGCTTTGCGAAAAAGGATATATATCCAATCCTATCGGCAAGGCAAAATCGGTTGGGATGATTGAGGAAGGTTTCCTGAAGGCCAAGGAACTCTTTGAGCGACATTTTCTAAGAAAGTGAAATCGGCTTCGGTTAATAACTGGGCCCGCCGGGTCACGGTGAGACTTGACTTCTGGCGAGCCTCAGCGTTCGTCGATTTCTAGCCAAAAGAGTCCCTTAGATCCTCCAGATTATGGAAATATTGAATGAGCATAAGAAGAGTATGGGGTCCATGGACAACAAAAACGAGAGATGCTATTATGTGTTTGAGGTGATTGATCATGGCTAACACTTACACGGCAGTGACAAAGCAGGATGGCGAATGGTGGATTGGATGGATTGAGGAAGTGCCGGGGGTGAACTGCCAGGAGCGCACCCGGGAGGAACTGCTCGCCAGCTTGCGTACCACACTCGCTGAAGCTCTCGAATTCAACCGTCAGGAAGCAATTCAGGCTGCGGCCCCCGATTATACCGAGGAGCCGGTCACCCTATGAAGCGCACGGAACTGCTCAGGCACCTGCATGAGCAAGGCTGTGTGTTCATTCGTGAAGGCGGGAGTCACTCATGGTGGAGCAACCCGTCACAGAACCGACGCTCGTCCGTCCCCCGTCACGCCGAGATCAACGACAAGCTCGCCCGGAAAATCTGCAAAGATCTCGGAATCCCTTTTACAAGATAAGCACCGAACCATTCGCTCCGGCGAATTGGGACAAAAAGCCACGCCAACCGCTGAGCTCTGTTGCCGTGTCCTTCACTCAGAGAGCCCGAAGCTTTGGCCCACGCTGATATCCATACTCCGTAGGCGAAGTTTTTGTTCCAGACTTCAATTTGATTTTAGCCCAAACGAATGATTTAGTGGAAGGCTGAAATTCCAGTTAGATCCTGCCCGATGATCAGCGTGTGAATACTCTCCGTCCCCTCCAGCGTGCTCATGGCCTCGAGATCACAGAGATGACGAATGATGTGGTGATCGGCCAGAATCCCCCGAGCCCCAAGGATATCTCTCGCCATTCGAGCAACCTTCATCGCTTCTCGAACATTGTTCAGCTTGACCATTGAGATCTGGGGAGGTCTTGCTCTCTGTTGATCCAATAATCTACCCAGATGGTAGGTGAGCAACTGCGCCTTGGTAATCTCCAAAACCATTTGAACCAGCTTCTCCTGGACGAGTTGATAAGAGGCAATCGGTTTCTCAAAGACCTCCCTCTTGCGGGCAAAAGTCTCAGCCACTTCATAACATGAGACAGCAGAACCTAAGGCGCTGCAAGCCACCCCGTAACGGGCATAGTTCAGGCAGCTTAAAATTGATTTCAAGCCCTTTACTCCCGGGAGGAGGTTTTCTTCGGGAAGGATGCAGTCTTTGAGGATGAGAAGAGAAGTGGGGGAGGTTCGGTAAGAGAACTTTCTCTGGATCAGGGTTGTTTGAAACCCCGGGGTGCCGGCTTCCACCAGGAAGCCACGGATTTCATCATCCATTTTCGCCCAAACCACTGCCACGTGAGCAATGGATCCATTGGTAATCCACATTTTGGTTCCGTTCAGGGTGTAATGATCTCCCTGCTTCACGGCCCTGGTCTTCATTCCCGAAGGATCCGATCCAAAATCGGGTTCGGAGAGACCGAAACAACCAATCACTTCCCCCCGTCCCATTTTGGGAAGCCATCTTGCCTTCTGCTGCTCAGACCCAAAGGCATAAACAGGATACATAACCAGCGAATTTTGGACTGAAAACATGGCCCTGAGGCCACTATCGCAACGCCCCAGTTCCTGACAGACCAAGCCGTAGATCGTATGGTTTGCCTTGGTGCAACCGTATCCATCTGCATGGATACCGAAGAGACCCATCTCTGCCATCCTGGGGATTAGCTCCATAGGAAAGGTTCCACGATCAAAATGAGTGACGATGAGAGGCATGCATTCTTCATTCACGAATTTTCGAACTTTGTCTCTGAAGCCTTTCTCTTCTTCATTCAGAGATCCTTCTATTTGAAAATAATCTACCATCTCCATCCCTCCCCCATTTGCAGAATTCTATTCCACTTCATCAAAAACTTTTGCATTGATAAAAACATTTTATCCGATAAGAATAGCGAAAGGAAAGAGAAAGCAGAGGAGAGATCTTAGGGGCGATATCCTGAAATGGAATAAAGATCGGATGATCTAATCCTTTCCCTTTTTCTTGAGAAACCCAAGGAGGTCTGATTCTTTAGAAGATTTTGTATTGGATTTTTCCTTTTCAATCCCGGGCTTCAATTCATCTTTTTTCCACTCCTTCTCCCGGATCATATGCTTTTCAATCCAGTGGTCGAGGGCTTTCACATCGAAAAGAACGCGGTCCCCAATTTTGAGGTAGGGAAGTTTTTTCAGCGAGGCCATCCGGTAGACGGTATCTGTTGAAAGGCTTAGGTATTGGCTTGCCTCTTTGGCGGTAATCAATCTCCGGAGTTCGGGAATCTTTTTAATTCGTTCTTCCATCCGTTCGAAATACTTTTCTGCCAGGAAATCTGCGAGCATGTCTAAAAATTCTTTCATCGGGGGCCGTTCTTCTTGTGCCATTTCTCCCTCCAAAGAATAGGGTGATCTCTCACCGTTCTTTCTCTTTGGTCGCCTCCTGAATCTTCTTCATGAGGGCGATATTTTCCGTGTGGCCGGTCAAATGAGCGGTTACACTCCCTCGAACCGGGCGATTGAGGAGATAGAAATCGCCGATCAAGTCGAGAATTTTATGCCGGACAAATTCATCCGGGAATCGAAGCTCGGTGTTGACGATCTTCTCATTATCTACCAGGATAATATTGTGAAGCCGTCCTCCCCCTGCCAATCCCATCCGCTCGAGCATCTCGATATCCTTGACAAAACCAAAGGTCCTCGCCGGCGCGATCTGGGCCTTGAAGGTCTCCTCGCCCTCCAGAATAAAATCCAGGGTCTGCTGCCCGATCGGGGGTGGGTAGTCCAAAAAGAAGTGGATAGAAAAGATTTCTGCTGGCTCGATGATCAGAGACTTATTGTTGTTAACAATCTCTATCCTTCGCTCGATGATTAATTCGTCCGCCCTCTCCTCCTGTTCCTCCACCCCTGCTTCTTCAACCATCTTACAGAATTCCGAAGCAGAACCATCCATGATCGGAATCTCTTCGATCATCTTTACCATCAGGTTGGTGATACGATAGGCATGCAACACCGCCATGAGATGCTCGACCGTTTTGGCAATGGCGCTTCCCCTCTTAAGAGAGGTGGCAAAATCGGTCGTTTGAACAAAATCGAGATGGGCAGGAACAACCTCATCCGATGAGATGCTTCCAAAGAGAATTCCACTATGAGGGGGAAGGGGTTGGAGGAGAAGTCCTGTCTTCTTCCCAGAATGGAGTCCTGTTCCGTAAAGCACCATGCTCTGCTTCAGGGTACGCTGGGGCAATAAAGAGGTCCCTTTTCTTTTGGCAACCCCCTTGGCCAAAGGAATGGGTTCACGCAGAGAGTCAAAAGCAGGACCAGGGAGTTCTCCAGGTGTCTCCTCCGGAAAAATCTTCCCATCCCGAAAAGGCTCCTCAGTGACCATTCTCTCCGATCCCTCGACGGGCGACAGGTCCTTCTGACGATCGAGGGCTCGACGAATGGTTAGCAGAAGAACGTCAAGCGAAAGAGGTTTTTCAATGAAGTCAAACGCGCCTAATTTCACGGAGGTCATAGCAGTGGAGATCGTTGCATGACCGGAAATCATAATGACTTGGCACTCTGGAGCAATCCCTTTGAGCCGTTTCAATATCTCGATACCATCCATCCCGGGCAACCAGATATCGAGAAGGGTGACATCCGGCTCCTCTTGCTGGAAGACTCTAATCGCCTCTTCTCCACTCCTCGCCGTGGTGACTCGGAAGCCTTCGTCCTCCAGGACGCCAGCGATCGACTGGACGATTCTTTCCTCATCATCCACGATGAGGACTTTTTTATTCATGAGACCTCCCACTATGAATACGAAGCTTGGATTTTCATTATCATAACCCTGCCAAAGAATCAACCCTTTCTTAAAATAATGGAATAGTGGAATATTGGGGTTAAAGAGTTTTTATCCCCCATTAAGACATCGCCATTGATTGGGACAGTTAATAGCCATTAAGTTTGTGACCCATCGTTCCATTATTCCCTGTCTGCCGACAGGCAGGCATTATTCCATTTACTTGTCGATCTGGGCCTTCTGAAGACGACCGCTGAAATCGCGATAGATCACCTTCCATCGACTGTAGGTATCCAAAGCGCCTCCTCGACCCCCTGCCTCCTTCCTTCCATAACCTGAACGCTTAATCCCCCCGAAAGGGAGTTGTATTTCCGCGCCAATGGTGGAGGCATTGATGTAAACGATTCCTGTCTCCAAATCCCTCTCTGCGATTGCCGATGCATTGACATTCTGAGTATAAATCGCAGAGGAAAGTCCATAGGGAGTGCGATTGACGATCTGAACGGCGTCCTCAAGGTCTTTTGCTTTGATCACGGAAACAACCGGCCCAAAAATTTCCTCCTGCGCAATCCGCATCCCAGGAGTGACATCTATAAAGAGGGCGGGCTCGATGAAATACCCTTTGGAACAATTGCCCTTCTGGCAGGCTTTCCCTCCCAAGATGAGTTTCGCTCCCTCGTTCTTCCCGATCTCGATATATTTAAGAATCTTGTTGAACTGAGATTCATTGATCACCGGACCCACGTCCGTCTCTTCCTGAAGGCCATCTCCCAGTTTGAGGCGGGAGGCCCTGTTCTTAAACTTTTCGATGAATTTTTGGTAGACCTTCCTGTGCACAACGATTCGACTGGCAGCCGTGCATCGTTGACCGGTCGTTCCAAAACCACCCCAGATGGCCCCTTCAACGGCCAAATCGATGTTCGCATCGTTCATGACAATGATTGCATTCTTTCCACCCATCTCGGTCACGATCATCCGATGATTGGCCCCACAAATTCCCTCGAGCCGCTTCCCAGCATCAAAAGAACCTGTGAAGGAAACCGCGTCCACTCCTGGATGGCCTACCAGATATTCCCCAACCTCTCCTCCTGGCCCATGAATCAGATTAAGCACCCCTTTTGGCAAGCCCGCTTCCACCAGGGCTTCTACAAATTTCGTCGCGCAGACAGGAGTGTCACTGGAAGGTTTGAAGACGACCGTATTGCCGCAGATAAGAGCCGGAAAGACCTTCCACCCAGGGATGGCAATAGGAAAATTCCAGGGAGTGATCAAGCCGAACACACCCACGGGAACGCGAACGGATTTCATATCCTTATTGGGAAGTTCAGAGGAAACGGTCTCTCCGGAAAGCCTCCTTCCCTCTCCGGCCATGTAGTAACCCATGTCAATGGCCTCCTGGACATCACCCAGGCCTTCTGAAAGAATTTTCCCCATCTCCCGTGTTTCCAGCTTTCCCAAAGACTCCTTTTTTCTCAATAGAATCTCCGCAGCCCTGAACAGGATTTCACCCCGACGTGGGGCCGGGGTGAGTCGCCACTCCTCATAGGCCCCTCGCGCAGATTGGACTGCTTGATCCACATCTCCCCGGCTTGATCTGGAAACGATTCCGACCACCTCATCTTTATTGGCTGGATTGATCGACCGAAATGTTTCCCCAGATCTGGAATCAACCCATTTTCCATTGATGTAATTCTTTATTCGTTCCGTTCTTTTATTCCCCTCCTTTTTTTCACTCCGCAATCCGCATTCTGCATTCCGCAATTAGTAGTTTCCCGTCCCCACCTTCTTTTTCAGAAGGTCATAGTCCTGCTCTGATGAAGCGAACATTCCAGTATTCCCCAACCTCACATTCCTTAGTCCGACGGCCTTAACTGCCATGTAGGCCTCAATCATCTCGGAAGCCTTCGGACTTTTGTACCGTTTCATCTGATATTCGGGGAAAAAAGCCAAAAGGGTATAAGGGATCTCTGGATCGACGTCAAAAATCAATTGAGCAATCTTTTTCAACTGGGGCGTCTCCACGAGGTTTGGGATGTAGAGAGAAAGGACTTCCAGAACAAAACCCCTTTTAACGATCTCCTTAGGAAGGTTGAGTATATTCCGGTTGAAACAGCCGGTCAGCCATTTATGGTCGGTCCCGTCATAGGCCTTGATATCCAGCCAGAAGGAGTCTACCCCCGCCTCTTTTAATGCGTCGAGGTTCTGAGGGGTCAGCCCATAGCCATTGGTTTCGATCAGCACCCAGAGTTCGGTCTCTGCTTTGATGAGGCGAGTACATTCGATATAGTACTCTGGACAACAGGTCAGATCCCCTCCCGTGAAGGCAACGATATTGCGGGCAGGTCCCCATCCCTGAAGGCTCAAAACGATCTCTTTCTTCTGGATCACCTTGGGACAAAGAGAAGACCGCTTTCCATACATCACACAAGCCCCGCACCCGCGACAGGAATCGTGGGCATGAAAGGCAGTGGCCCTGTTTCGAGGTTCCCGAACCGTAACTTCCTTTTCATATTCTTTGCAGGCCTTTAAAACATCGGCAGGAGACCACCAATCGCCCTTGGCCATTTTTGTGAAATTCCAGGAATGACATTTTCGGCAGGAGAAGTTACAACCGGATTGATAGATGGAGAGGTAATTTTCTGGACGGGAGAGATGAACGGCGAAGATCAGTCTGAGGAGGCCGTTGTCTGTCTTCTTGAGCGTAGCTTCGCAGGCAAGAAACTTCCCCTGCTCGATCTCAACAAAACAGTTTCCCTGGGGATATCCTTGTTTGATTAAATTACATTTCATCATAAAATTTTATCACATGCCATCTTCCCCTTGCAAGTCATGTGAACCGTGTGATATAGGAGGTTAAAGGAAATTTAGGGATTTAGGGATTGCGAATTTAAAAAATTTTCTACTCCTTAATCCCTCAATCCCTGAATTCTTCAATTCCTGAATGGGGGTATCCAATGGAAGATAAACTAAAAGAAGTTGCCCAGTGGATTGTTACCTCTAAAAAAGTGATCGTTTTTTCGGGAGCCGGTCTCAGCACAGAATCAGGAATCCCGGATTTCCGCAGCCCGGGTGGAGTATGGGACCGATACAATCCAGAAGATTTCTATTTTCAGAATTTCCTTGCCAGTGAAGCCTCCCGGGAAAAATATTGGCAGATGGCAACGGAAATGTATGAACCGATAAAAACAGCCCAACCTAATCAGGCTCATCTCGCCATTGCCGAACTGGAGAAACTGGGTAAGCTCGACTGTGTGATTACTCAGAATATTGACGGTCTTCATTTTAAAGCCGGAAATTCCGAAGAAAGGGTGATTCAACTTCATGGGACGGCCATATTCGTCTCCTGTTTGAGCTGTAAAAAGAGATATGATCGAAATGAAATCCAAGAGCGAATAAAAGAGGGCCAGAAGGCACCCCGCTGCAACCACTGTGGCGGCCTTCTCAAACCTGCCACCATCTCATTTGGCCAATCGATGCCAGAAAAAGAAACGGAGGAAGCTTATCATCGATCCTCCCTCTGCGACCTCTTCATGGTGGTCGGTTCCTCATTGGTTGTCCAACCTGCTGCCTCAATGCCTTTGGTAGCAAAGAGAAATGGGGCAAGATTGGTGATCATCAACCGCGACCCAACTCCTTACGATGACATGGCGGATCTCGTCGTTCATGGTCAGGCCGGTTCCACACTGGGAGGGATTTTGGAACATGTGAAACGGGGATTAGGGGCTGGGGATTAGGAACACGGAAAGCATATTCAAACACTTTCGAAACAAGGCGAATCGATTAGAGACCACCCCTAGGTAAAATGAATGACCATCTCCTCCCTCGTGTTGGATGAGAGGGCCTACCCGGCCATCTATCAAAAAATGGACATTTTATGACCACCAAACAAAAATTTGCCACTTTTTTAAAAAAATAACAACCAAAATATTTTAAAAAATAAGTAAAATCAAATAATTAAGGCTAAGCAAAAACTGGCACTTATTTTGCTTACCTTCAAAAAGAACCTGTATGTTGACTTTAGACTTGGGTTTCGGTTTTAGTTTGTAGAACATTAAGTTGGGGATTTCTTATGAGGGAATTATTCATTAACTTCATCCCTAAGTTCCTGGCTCCCATCGTATCTATATTCTTCTTGATAAGTTGTTCAGCCATCGACAAGGCAATTCATCCTGATGAGAAACAGATCTCCCCTCCTCGGCAAACCTATGAGCAGTTATTGAAGGAAAATTATAAAGGGCCCAAAGCAAGAGCCATGGTAATTAAGTTCATTGACAAATCAAGCGGGAAAGAGATGAGCCAGGTTGGAGATGGAGTGGCTGAAATGCTATGCAATGCCTTGTTGGCCACCAGGCGATATATTGTTCAAGCGCGCAAATCCTCGGATGAGGTTATCAAAAACCAGGATGTTAGAGAGGGCCGTCGTCTTAGCAAAGAGGAAGAGATTGGCCTTCTTGTTGAAGGGGTGGTGAGGGAGTTCAAGCCTGGTATCCCAGGGGCCGGAGATGAAACAGGGGGGACATCTTACGTGACGATCACTGTGACGGTGACCGATCCAAGAACCAACCAGACGCTCGCCACTGAGAAAGTCAAAGGGAAGGCGACGGATTTTGTCGGGACATCCGGAAAGCGAGGCGCGCTGCCAGAAGTATTTAAAGATTTCTCAAAAACACCAATGGAGAAGGCAATACGCACTGCCGTTGAGGAATCGGCCAGTTTTATCGTTGCTAAG
>Ga0209253_10004784_pt1 | contig 11776 bp, 8 predicted proteins | sample FrelakmetBRP12BR_FD_187145 | JGI IMG/M metagenome (GOLD analysis project Ga0209253, IMG submission 187145) | Freshwater lake sediment microbial communities from the University of Notre Dame, USA, for methane emissions studies - BRP12 BR (SPAdes)... | ecosystem: Environmental > Aquatic >...
TTGCCGCCGTGCCAATGCCCGAACTCGACCCGCCCGTGCCCATCACCGGCCGCCCGTCACCTGTCGCCTCCCGCGGGTCCCGCCGCGGATCGTAGGGGTTCATGCCGTAACCGCCGAGGGCGCTGTAGTTGCCCGGCATGCCCGTCGCCACCCAGTTCGCCAGCTCGGTCATCACGGTCTTCGCAAGAATGATGGCGCCGGCGTCGCGCAGGTTCTTCGTCAGCGTGGCCTCGTAGGGTGGCACGAGCCCCTCGAACGCCAGCGCCCCTCCTGTCGTCGGCATGTTGGTGGTGTGAATGTTGTCCTTGAGCGCCACGGGAATCCCGTGCAACGGTCCACGGATCTTGCCCTGCGCCCGCTCGCGATCGAGCGCCTCCGCCTCCGCGAGGGCCTTGGGATTCACGGCGATGACGGCGTTCAGCCGCTCTTCGTACGTCGCAATCCGGAGGAGGCACTGCTGGACCAGCTCGCGCGATGTGACGCGGCGCTGCTCCATGGCCGCGCGCATCTCCGAGTTCAGCTGCTCCATGATGGCAAGGTGGCTCTCGTCAAACTTCGCAAACACCGACTGGACAGCAGCTCCCTCCAAGGCTCCGGCAATCTCGTAGGCGTTCCGGATGTCGTCGAGGGTGAGCGTGTTCACGACCACGCGACGGCGCGGCAGGATCGTGACGAAGCCTTCACACTCCAGCTGGATCAGTGCATCCCGTAAGGGCGTCTTGCTGATCCCCAGCCGCTGACTGATCTCGTTGAGGTTGATGGATGAACCGGGAGTGAGATTTCCCCTGTTCATCTCGTCCCGCAGGTATTCGTACACCTGCTCACGAAGCGATTTGAGCTGCGGAAATGGGGTCACTGCCTCTGCGAGGTGTTCTCTCAATCCCGCCATCCTTTGATCCTTTTCCCCTTGGAAACGGGGCATGATGGTACCCACGTGCCGCTGTGCTTCCGGAGCGGGAGTCTCAGGAGGTGCTCCCGAGGGTGATCGACTTCGGATGCTCCTCTCACCGCTCCTGACGTTGAACCTCACTAAGAACCCTTTCGGGGCGGAGAGCACCGGGCATACGGTGTCAGCGCTCTCAGTCCTTCCCCATCACAGTGTCAGCTCGCTCACCTCGGTGATGGTGTGACGGAGCTCCAGAAACTTCATTTCTGTGTGCTCCCTCGGCCGTGGCAGGTTGACCTCGTATACCGCCTGCATTCGCCCAGGCAGCTTTCCCTTGAGCGTGATGATCCGATCACCCAGGTAGATTGCCTCATCAATGTTGTTGGTCACGAAGATGACGGTCCGCTTCTCGGTCTCCCAGATCCGTACAGTCTCTTTTTCCATGAAGTACCGGGTCTGGGCGTCGAGCTGACCGAAGGGCTCATCAAGCAACATCACCTCGGGGTTGTTGCCGTAAGCCCGAGCGATCCCCACCCGCTGCTTCATGCCGCCGCTCAGTTGGTGCGGATAGTGGTTCTCGAAGCCGTCCAGACCCACGAGCCTGATGTAGTAAGCGGCGATCTCCCGCCGCTCTTTTTTGGGTACCCCTCTCAGCTTCGGGCCCATCTCCACGTTGCCCATGACCGTCTTCCAGGGGAACAGCATGTAGCTCTGGAAGACGAGACCGCGGTCGGGGCCGGGGCCGGTCACCTCTCGCCCGTCCAGGAGCACCCTGCCTGTGGTGGGTATTTCCAGCCCGGCAACGATCCGAAGCAGCGTCGTCTTTCCCGATTGTCCAGGACCGAGGATCACGACAAACTCGTTCTTCCGCACCTCGACACTGATGTCCTCGAGCACGTGGACCCGCTGCTTGCCCTTCTGGATGAATTCCTTGCTGATGTGCTCGCAGACGATCTTGTAACCGTCTCTATCCGCTTCCGCCACGGCATCGCCCTTATGCATTGTCATAGAACCCATCTCTGCAAAACTACAATCCAACAATCTCACGCTTCCACGGGCACGCGAACTTCTCCAGCAGGGTCACCAGGAGCGTGGTTGCCCAGGCCACCACGGCGATGACCACCATCCCGCCGACGATGAGGGCAGGTCGGGAGAGGTTCATCCCCAGGATGATGACAAAGCCGAGCCCCGATCGCGCGCTCACCAGCTCTGCCGCCAGCACGCAGGTCCAGGCGATGCTCAGAGAGATCTGGAGTCCGGCGAAGATGGCCGGGAAGGAGGCCGGGAAACACACCTGGATGATCTCCTGGCGCCGGTTGCCGCCGAGCATCCGCACCACATCGTAGAGCTCCGGCTCGATAAGGCGGACTCCGTTATAGGAGTTGAGAAGGCACGGCACAAAGGTGCCGATAATGATAATGAAGACCTTGGAGGCCTCGCCGATGCCGAACCAAAGGATGGAGATGGAGATCCAGGCGATGGGCGGCATGGGCTTGAGGAGATCGAAGACCGGCTTGACCACGGCGTTGATGTAAGGATTCAGGGCCATCATCAGCCCCAGGGGCACGGCAACCAAAGAGGCGATTACAAAGCCGATCAGGATGCGCTGCGTGCTGGCCCAGATGTGTCCCAGGAGCGATTTCCCTGCCAGGGGATCGACCATCATCTGGCCGAGTTGGATGAGGACTTCGTGGGGCCGCGCCAGTGAGCTCCCGAGAATCCGTGTCGCTGCCACAAAATCCCAGATGAAGAAGAAAAACACCAGGGAGACACCGTAAAGAAACCACCGGTTCTTCAGGAGTCCCAGCACCGTGAAGGGCCGCTTTTCTTTGACGACCGCCTGAACCTCGTTGGCTATGACGTCCACGGTTCCTTACCTCCTTATCCCGGCCAGCAGTTTCTTCTCCACCCTATCGATGATCACGCCGATGAATGCTCCGGTCAGGCCCACCGAGATCATGCCGAGAACCACCATATCCGGCCGGGCCAGGCGCCTCCCCATGGTGATCAGGAAGCCCAATCCCGTGTCGGCTGCGAGGAGCTCCGCCCCCACCAGGTTGGTCCAGCAGTAGGCCAGGGCGATCTGTAGCGCCCCGAATACCATAGGCAGGGCCGAAGGGATGCAGATCTTGGTGAAGATCTGCCAGTCCGTGGCGCCATAGGTGCGGGCCATCTGAATCAGGGTGGGGTTGGTCATGCGCACCCCGACATAGGAGTTGATCACGCAGGGAACGATCCCGGCGATCCAGATGATGAACACTTTCCCCGCCAGGCCGATACCGAACCAGAAGATGGTGAGGGGAATCCAGGCGATGGGGGGAATGGGCCGGATCATCTCGAAAAGAGGCCTCGCCAGACCCTCCGCCACCACGAACCATCCCATGAAGAGCCCGAGAGGGATGCCGACAATCAGGGAGAGAATATACCCCGTAAAGGCCTCCTGAATGCTCGTCCAGGCATGCCTCGTAAGAACGGCCCCGTCGGGATTCGCCTCGGTAAGCTTGACGATGAAGAGCTGGAGTACCTGCCAGGGCGAGGCCAGCATGGAGCTGGGAAGCACCTCGAAATCGACGATGAGCTGCCACGTCCCCAGGAAGAAAACGAGACTGGCGATAGGGAGGAACCTCAGTGCCAGCGGTTTCTTGACCTTTACCTCTTCGTACGCCATCGGGTAACTCCCGCCGGGCTCCGTTCCATACTACCAGGATGCTGAAAAACCGTGTCATACTCACGGTGGCTGGGAACGCTGAAGACCGGGTGATCTCTGAGGCAAGGCGCATGTGGAGCCACCTTTTAATCCCCAGCCCTCGGAAAAAGCTTCTCGAATACTGTGCTTCGGTCGGCTATGGGCCGAAACACCACGACCTTATTCATGGTGCGACTATGCAGCCTTGCCGACGAGATTACCCGGTCTCGCCCTATCGCCACCGCCGAAGCAGAGTTTTTCAGCAACCTGCTACATCGCTCGCAGGCTCGGGACGGCCGGCGTAGGTCCCGCCGCCTGCACCTTGGGGTGACAGAGGAGACCGGGCATCCCCCCGGCCTCCTCCCAGGTCACAGAAGAAGAGCCTCCCCCATGGGTCCGAAAACAAGCCCACGAGGGTGCTCCGGCTCGCGCCTGGCGGCGCCTGATGGCTACGGAATGGGGGTCTTTACCTGCTTCAGGAACTTGTCCGTGATGTAGTTGCTCTTCAGGACCTTTTCCTTCTCCTCAGGCTTGAATCTCCCCTGGGCGGTAAAGAAGTCGAGAATGGCTCGCTGCCACTGGTCTACCTGGCTCGGGCCCTTGGAGGCGTCAAACAGCTTGAGCTGCTCCTCGAGGTTGAACACCGGGTGCATGGTCAAGTCCATCTCGGCCATCTTGTCGGTCATGTCCAGGCCGGCCCACTCTTTGTAGAACCTCTTGTACTCCGGCAGGAGTTTGACACCATCCTTCTTGAGGGCGTTGATCCCACGCAGGTACACGCGGAGGAACTTGGCCACGATCTCAGGGTTCTTGTCGCAGAACTCTTTCTCGCCGATGATGACGATCGGCTGGGCGCCGCCGGAGGTCTTGGTGTTGCCGGCGACCATCCAGCCCTTGCCGAGGCCGGTATAGAGGTGTGGCGCCCAGAGGACGACCGCATCGCCGATTCCCGACTCAAAGGCGGCGACGGCCTGGGCCTGATCCATGTTCTTGACCACCACGTCGCTGTCCTTCAGCCCGAAGACCTTGAGCCACTCGCTCATGGCGAAGTGCCCGGAGGACACCGTTGTTACGAGGATGGTCTTGCCCTTGATCAGCTCCGGCTTGCCGTACACTTCGGGGCATTTGGGATTAAAACCCTTGACCTTCATGATCGGGCTGTCAGCGCGGACCATGACCGCGTTGGTGACCGACTCGTCGTTGCCGATGGCGAACAGGTAGGTACCGAACCGCAGAGCGCCCACGGTCGCAGGAACCCCACCCATGCCCGCAAAGACCCACTGCTTGGCCGGCAAGGCTTCCATTTGCGCCATACCGGAATCGAAGTAGTGCAGCTTGAACTCCAGTCCCTCTTCCTTGTCCCAGCCCTTCTGCGCAGCGTACCAGGGAACAAAGGTCTCGTGCTCCGGCTGCCAGGCCATGTTCAGTACGAACGGTTTCTGTTGGGCGGCCGCAGGGCCGGAGCCCATGAGCGTAAGGAGAGCAGCCACCAGTACCACCAACAGCAGTGTGATTCGCTTCATACACTCCTCCTCTTTCGCCTCAGAACGGTTTCCCAGTTACCGGCGAGCCCGCTGCTGCTCGCCCCTTGACAACATCTCGACTCAGTGCGTCCTCCCGACACCTCCTCTCCCGTTACTGTTACCTTGCATCTACCACCATCTGATGAGCTCGGTGACGTGTTTCCGTATTTCGACGAACTTTGGATCCAAAAACTTTCTCGGCCGCGGCAGGTCAACCTTCACCTCGGCCTTGATCTTGGTCGGCTTGTTGCTGAGGACCAGGATACGCTCCGCCACGTACACCGCCTCTTCGATGTTGTGGGTCACGAAGATCACGGTGCTCTTGAGGGTCTGCCACAACCTGATCAACTCATCTTCCAGGTAGAAACGGAGCTTGACGTCAAGCTGGCCGTAGGGCTCGTCCATGAGGAGGAGGTCCGGGTCCACAGCGAAAGCTCTGGCAACCGTGATCCGCTGGACCATGCTCGCCGACACCTGGTTGGGATAGAGATTCTCTGTGCTCCTAAGTCCAACCAGGTCAATCATGTAGTCCACCCTCTCGTTCAATTTCTCCTTGGGGAAGTGCTTGACTTCCATGCCGTAGGCCACGTTTTCCCGAACCGTCCGCCACGGCATGCAGGTCGGTTCCTGGAACACGAAGGAGATGTTGTGCTTGCGCGGGTCGGCAACCTCACCTTCAATGAAGATATTTCCTTGGCTCGTGGGTGTGAGCTTTGACAGGCAATTCAGGAAGGTTGTCTTGCCGCAGCCGGTGGGGCCGACGATGGCCAGAAACTCACCATTGCCCACGGTAAAGGAAATGTTGTCCAGCACGAGCAGCTCACCAAAGCGTTTGGTGAGACCGTCAACGACGATTTTTGCTCTCCTCCCGGAGCTATCGCCCACACTAAACCCCTTGCGCTAGATGTCGATCACCGCAATGCAGATGCCGCCAAGGCACGGACTTCGCTCCAGCGCCCAGCAGGGTAACAGAAAGCCTGAAGCCGAGCAACAATCTCCGGCTCCCGCGGCCCGGCTGCCCGGCAGTCCATGCCGCGAAGCCACGCTCACCGCCGGCTTGCCGGGATGGGAGCGTCTTCAACTCCCCTCCGCCGTGCGGCATCCGATGCTAGGCGACGTTCAGGTGCCGGTATTTGGGCAGCAGCCGGTAGGCCTTCTTGAGCGCGTCACGCCTGAAGGGCTCGGCCAGGACCTTCTCGCCGCCTTCGATGATCCCTTCGATCACGCAGGGCCTCCTGGAGGCGACCGCATCCCGGACCGCATCCTGCACCTGCCGGTAGTCCTCGACCCGGTAGCCCTTGGCGCCCATATCTTCCGCCAGCTTGGCGAAGCTCGGGTTCTCCCTGAGATTGGTGCCGATGAACCTGTCGTCGTAGTAGTCGACCTGGTTCTTCTTCTCCGCACCCCACTCGAAGTTGTGGGCGACGATGGCGATCACCGGGATCTTTTCCCTCACCGCCGTCATCACCTCGGCAAGGCCGCTGATGCCCCAGGCTCCGTCGCCCTGGAAAGAGAAGACCGGCTTGTCGGGGCAGCCGACCTTGGCTCCTATGGCTGCGCCCTGGGCGAAGCCGCAGTTCCCCCAGGTGAGTGCCGCGATGTGCTCTCGCACCCCGGCGAACTTGAAATAGGCGTTGGCCATGGAGGAGTTGTTGCCGATGTCGGTGGCGACAATGGAGCCCTCAGGCATGGCCAGGGAGAGCTCGCGGAGGAACCGGCGCGGATGCATGAGCTTGGAGGTGGATGTGGACCACTTCTCCAGCTCCGCCGTCCAGATCTTCTTCTCCTTTTCCACATCCTCCAGGCGCCTCTTGTTCGGCTTCAGGCTCGGCTTCAGCGCCTTGATCAGATCCAGGAGTTCCTTGGCGAACTCCTTGCAGTCCGCGGCACTCGCCACATCCACCTTCCGGCTGAGCCCGAGGACGGTGGGGTCAATGTCCACCTGGATGATCTTCGCAGTCTTGGGCCAGTAATCGATGTCGTACTGGGGGAGAGTGCCGAAGGGGCCGAGGCGGCAGCCGAGGGCGAGCACCACGTCCGCCTTGGCGATGGTGCGCATGGCCGCCTTGGAGCCGCAGTAGCCGATGGGCCCCGTTGCCAGCGGGTGCCTGGCCGGGAAGGTGTCGTTGTGGAGGTAGCTGTTCACCACCGGCGCAGTCAGGTATTCTGCCAGGGCCGTGGCCTCCTCGAGGGCGTCCGCCTGGGAGACGCCGCCACCGGCGAGGATCACCGGATACTTGGCCTTGGCGAGGAGGCTCGCCGCCTCCTCCAGGGCCTTCTTCGGTCCGCAGCCCCGGGTGATGGTAAGGGTGGGGTAAATCTCGTCTTCACAGATCCCGTAGAAGTAGTCCCTGGGAATGTTGAGCTGGACGGGGCCGTTCAGAGTCTTGGCCATGTAGAAGCAGCGACGCGAAAGCTCTGCCATCCGCTCGGCCCGGTTGACCCGAACCTGATGCACGGTCTGCCTCCGGAACATGTCCATCTGATCCAGTTCCTGGAACCCGCCCGTCCCGATCCCCATGGAGCCCGTCTCCGGAGTTATCGCCACCACCGGTGAATGAGCCCAGAAGGCGGCGGTGAGAGCCGACACGAAGTTGGCGGCACCGGGCCCGTTCTGGGCGATACAGGCCTGGGGTTTCCCGGTTACGCGGGCCAGGCCGTCCGCCGCATGGCAGGCGGCCTGCTCGTGGGCGACGGAGATGAACCTGATTCCGGCGTCCGGAAATATGTCCAGGGCATCCATGAAGGCCGAGCCGACGATGCCGAAAACGTTCTTCACCCCCTCGGCCGCCAGGGTCTCTACCAGAGCCTCACTTGCAGTCATCTTGACCTTGGCCATTGGAGTCCTCCCTCTCGCGAATAGGGTTCAAGCCGTAGATCTGTACCGTTACTTTTCCACGTGGGCGTCCGCTACCTCAAGGGCCTTGTCCATGATGGCGACACCTTCGTCGATCTCCGCCTTCGTAACGATGAGCGGCGGCGCCATGGCCACCACATTACCCGGATTCGCTGCCATTGCCATCATGCCGAGCTCCGCCAGCTTCCTCGCCACCTCGAGCTTGGGGTTCATGCCGGGGCGAACCTTTCCGCCCACCGGCACCATGGGCTCCTTGGTCTTCCGGTTCTTGACCAGCTCGAGCCCCACGAAGAGCCCGAGACCGCGGACATCACCGATAGAGGGGTGCTTTTCCTTGAGCTCCATGGCCTTCTCCAGGAGGTACCGCCCCATCTTCGCCGAGTTCTCGATGAGATTGTCCTCCTGGTAGATCTGGATGGTCCGGACCGCCGCGGCGCACGCCAGGGCATGACCGGCGTAGGTGGCCCCGTGGCTGAAGAACTGCTCCTTGAACCGGTCGCCGATGTGCTTCCGCACTACGGTTCCTCCGAGCGGCACGGTGGCGCAGGTCATCCCCTTGGCCATGGTCATGATATCCGGCACCACGTTCCAGTGGTCCACGGCGAACCACTTCCCGGTCCGGCCGAAACCGCTCATGACCTCATCGGCGATCATGAGGACCCCCCACCGGTCGCAGATCTCCCGGAGCTTCGGGAAGTACTCGGGCGGGGGCACGATGATCCCGTTCGCTCCGGTCACCGGCTCGAATATGATCCCCGCCACCTTCTCGCTTCCACCCTCGAGCTCGATCACCTCGTCGATGTACTTGACGCAGGCGAGATCGCACTCGGGGTACTTCTGGTGGAGCATGCACCGGTAGCAGTAGGGATGGGGCACCGGCACGACCTCGGTCCCCCCCGAAACCTGGGCCCAGCTCCTGGGGTCGCCCACGGAGAGGTTCATGGAGGCGGCGGTTCCACCGTGGTAGGTCCGGTAGCGGGAGAGGATCTTCCGCCTTCCCGTGAACTGGTGACAGATCTTGACCGCCGCCTCGTTGGCCTCCGTGCCCCCGGGGGAGAGAAAGGTGCGGGAAAGGTCTCCCGGGGTGATCTCCGCCAGCATCCTGGCGAGCACCGCCCTCGGCCGGGTGGAGAAGTTGGGGGCGAAGGCGCAGAGCGTCCTCGCCTGCTCGCAGATAGCCTCCACCACCCGGGGATCCTGGTGGCCGATGTTGTGGCTCACGAAGCAGGAGCTGAAATCCAGCCGTTCCCTGCCGTCCTCGGTCTTGAAGCGGACACCCTTCGCGGTAAGCACGCGGAGAGGTGCCTGGGCCGGCTGGTACGACCAGGAATGGAAGAGATGGTCGACCTCGTAGGAATCCAGGTCTTTCTTGGACGCAGGAATGCTCTTCAGGTCAATCATGCAGACCTCCTTTTCGAGATTGCCTCAAGGTACGGGCTGTGCCGCAGGGTGGGTAAGGAATAACTGGGCACCTGTATCGTCCAGTATGAGAGGGTGTTTCGAGGGTTGGTATCTAATACATCAGATTTCAGGCGTCATGTCAAGAGGCTAGATGGATGGGGTCCCGGGCGGGCGCTGAGAGGCTTTGCTTATGCGGACCGCGAAAGGTGCCCTCCTGAATAGATCGCCCGGACCCGCCCCATGAACAAGGAAGAGCAGGCTGCGGGAGGCCGGGCGGTCTGTGAGGCGGGGCGCATCCGGAGCTACTACGTTCTCCTCGATGTAAGGCAGGCCTCCCGAACTTTGTACGCCGCACCGCAGGAAGGCAGGGCCCTTCCTTTACTATCAACGACGCGACTATGCAGCCCTCCTGAATAGATCGCCCGGACCCGCCCTGTGAATAAGGAATGGGCACCGACGCACACGAACCGGGCTCACGTGGGTGTTCACGGGGAAGGGAGGCGACAGTCGCTCACACCTCGATGATAGCCACCTGAATGATGTTCTTAAAACTTCGCAAAGCATGGAGTGCTGCCGGCGGCACAGGGTTGTCCACCGTGACCAGGCAGATTGCCGTGCCCTTGCTCCGAATCCGGCTCAGGTGCATGTCGGCGATGTTCACCTGGTGGCTTCCCAGGGTGTTGCCGATAAAGCCGATCACGCCCGGCCGGTCGTAGTTGGAGATGAGGAGCATCCTTCCCTCCAGGGGTGCTTCCATCCGGTACTCGTCGATTCCGACAATCCGGCACTCCGGCTCGGGAAACACCGTCCCCGCCACCTGGTATGAGCCCCGGTCGGTGAGGACGGTGAGGGTGATCATCTCCGTGTAGCCCCGCATCTCGGAGGTTGTGGCCACCGCCACCTTGATGCCGCGACTCCGCATGATCACCGGGGCGTTGACGATGTTCACCTCCTCGGTGAGGACCTTCTGCAGGAAGCCCTTCTGGGCCGCGTTGGTCACCGGCGCCAGCTCCAGGTCGCCGAGATCGCCGCCGTAGGCGATGTGCAGCCGCTGCACGTTCCCCTGGGTGTACTGGGAGAGGAATCGGCCGAGGCGCTCGGCCAGGATCATGTAAGGCCGGATCTGCTCGGCCATCTTTGGGCTCACCGAGGGCACGTTCACCGCGTTCTTGATCACGCCGTGAAGGAGGTAATCCACCATCTGCTCGGCAATGTCGGTGGCCACGTTGATCTGAGCCTGCTCGCTCGAGGCCCCCAGGTGCGGGGTGGCGATCACCTGGGACAGGCCGAGGAGGGGACTGGAGGCGGGCGGTTCCGCGGCAAAGACATCGAGCGCCGCGCCCGCTACCTTTCCCTTCTTGATGGCCTCGTAGAGGGCCGCCTCGTCGATGAGGCCTCCTCGAGCGCAGTTGATTATCCGCACCCCCTTCTTCATCTTCTTGAAGGCCGCCTCGTCGATGAGGGTCTCGGTCTCCATGGTGAGGGGCGTGTGAATGGTGATGTAGTCCGATTTCCGAAAGAGGGTGGCGAGGGGTGCCATCTCCACTCCGGCCTTGGCAGCCGCATCGGGCGCAACGTAGGGATCATAGGCGAGGACCAGCATCTTCATGCCGAGGGCCCGTTCGGCCACGATGGAGCCGATCCGTCCGAGACCGATGATGCCGAGGGTGTGGTTGTACAGCTCGGTCCCCACAAACCGCTTCTTTTCCCACTTCCCGGCCCGCATGGACTGGTCCGCCTGGGGGATGTGCCGTGAGAGGGCGAGCATGAGGGCCACCGTGTGCTCCGCTGCAGCCATGGCGTTCGCCCCCGGCGTGTTCATGACCAGAACGCCGCGCTCGGTCGCCGCTTCCACATCGATGTTGTCCACTCCGGTTCCGGCCCGGCCGACAACCCGAAGCTTTGGCGCCCTAACGAGAATGTGTCGGTCGATCTGGGTGTGACTCCGAATGACGACCGCCTCGGACTCCGCGATCCTTTCGAGGAGAAGGTCCGCGTCGAGGCGGTCATGGACCTCCACCTCGATCCCCTTGGCCTTTCGGAAGATATTCACCCCCTGGCGATGGAGTCCGTCGCAAATGAGAACCCGCATACAGGAACCCTCCTCTGCCTGAGACCTCCGTGAAATCGCTACCATGGTAGGGGGAGAGCGGGCGGAAGGCAAGCGAAAAATCGGGAGTGATTGTCGCGAGTTAAGTTGATGAATCCGGGGAAGAGCCCGGGAACGGCGAGGGTCTTATACAAATTGCTGAATCTGTGGTAAGATCCTTGGAACTCGCCGATGCAGAGAGAGGTGGATCATGAGCGGACCCTTCGAGGTGGGAAAGACCTATACCTTCTATTTCTCCAGCGGCCAGGGCATCCGGCAGATCACCGGGCAGGTGGTCGGGTACGAGACCCCCCTGGCCAAGGTTGAGACCGAA
>Ga0209253_10004785_pt1 | contig 11775 bp, 11 predicted proteins | sample FrelakmetBRP12BR_FD_187145 | JGI IMG/M metagenome (GOLD analysis project Ga0209253, IMG submission 187145) | Freshwater lake sediment microbial communities from the University of Notre Dame, USA, for methane emissions studies - BRP12 BR (SPAdes)... | ecosystem: Environmental > Aquatic >...
TGACCGCGGCTGCCACGAGCACATCGGGTCTGAGCGAGCCGTCCTCGCTCATCCGCACCGTCGTGCGAACGACGCTGCGTCCTTCCGCGAACCTCACCTCGGGCCTCTTCGGAAGCGCCTTGGTCAGGTTGAAAACCTTCTGCTTGCCCTTGTGCTCGACGCTCAGCGTGCCGACCCTCATCAGATCATCGAGAGAGCGCTCCATCTCCCCCTGCGAGATCCCCCCTTCCACTACCACGTCGTACTCGGCGATCACCAGCGAAGCCGCAAGCGACCGCTCCCCCACAGGCACGTACCCGCCCCCGAGCGGGGCCAGGTCCTCCACGCTGGCGCTCCGCAGGTCCGCGACGGCCTCTGCGGCCGGAACGAACCGGGTGAGCCACACGTCGAAGTATTCCCGCTCGCCGGCCGTCCCCACAGGCAGGGCCGGGCCGAAGGCGGCCCGCATGCGGGGCGTGAATCCCTGGGTCACAGCATACGGCAAGCCTGCCCGGCGCGCAGCGCGCTCGCACGCCCGCACCGTCTCAAGATGCGAGAGGTGGCGCAGGCGCCCGGCCTTGCGATAGCACACTCTAAGGCGGAAGCCCTCAGCCACTGCGCTGCTCACCTCCGGCGAGCACGAGATCCACACCCAAGGTCCCGCACACCCCGCAGTTGGTACAGCCCTTAAAGGAACAGTCTGGCGTGGTAGTGCCCTCGTAGGCGTGCTGACGCTCGCGTGCGAGAAACGCCTCCGAGAGCCCGCTGTCCACATGCGACCACGGCAAGGGGTCTCCTTCCTTGAAACCCTCGCCGGATCGCTGAGCGATGTCTATGTCGAGGCGCGCGAAGACCTCCAGCCACGGTGCCAGTGAGAACCGCTCAGTCCATGCATCAAAGACGGCACCCGCAGACCATGCAGCCTCGATGGCGTCAGCCATCCGTCGGTCGCCGCGAGCAAGGGCCCCCTCAAGCAGCGACGCATCGGGGTCGTGCCACGAGAGCTCCACGCCGCGACGGGGCATCGCCGCCTTCAGAATCGACTGGCGGCGCGCCGTCTCGGAACGGGGCAGTTGAGGCTCCCACTGAAACGGCGTGTGGGCCTTCGGAACGAACGTCGATACCGAGACAGCGAGGCGCACCGCCCCGCGCTCTTCGCTCGGCGCGGCCTCCCGGGCGGCGGCCAGCACGCGCCCGACGAGCGCGCCGACGGCGGCCACGTCCTCGTCGGTCTCGGTGGGAAGACCGATCATGAAGTACAGCTTCATCCGCCGCCATCCCGCTGCGAACGCGTCGGATACCGTCACCAGCAGGTCCTCCTCTGTGACGTTCTTGTTTATCGCGTCCCGCAGGCGTTGCGTGCCAGCCTCTGGGGCAAACGTGAGTCCGGTGCGGCGCGCTCCACCAAGGAGCCGCGCAAGCGCGAGCGTGAACGAGTCGACCCGCAACGACGGCACGGACACCGAAACGCCCGACCCCTCCAATCTGTTGGTCAGTCGACGGAGCACGTCCTCGAGCGCGGAATGGTCAGCCGTGGAGAGCGAGGTAAGCGAAACCTCCTCGTAGCCGGTGCACCGCAGCGCCGCAAGCGCATCCCGCACGATCGTGTCGGCGGACCGCTCGCGTACGGGACGGTAGACCATGCCCGCCTGGCAGAACCGGCAGCCTCGGGTGCACCCGCGTAGTACCTCCACGCTCGCGCGATCGTGTACCACCTCGGCGTAGGGAACCACCGGACACACGGGTGATGCGCCTTCGTTGAGGTCGGCCAGCACTCGCCGCCGCACGCACGCGGGAGCGCCCGGCCTCGCCTCGACCGACCCGTCCGGTCGAGCCTCGTAGAGCGATGGGACGTACACGCCTTCGACTCGCGCAAGGTTCCGGACTACCTCGGCCCGTGAAGCGCCCCCGGCTCGCAACGCCCGGTGCGTGGTCACGATCTCGGCAGCCGCCTCCTCCCCATCGCCAATGAGGATGGCGTCAAAGAACGGGGCCATCGGTTCCGGGTTGTGTGCGCACGGCCCGCCACCCACCACGATCGGGTCGGAGTCTGTACGGTCGGCCGCCCGCAACGGGATGCGGGCAAGATCGAGGACCTCGAGCACGTTGGAGTACGTCAACTCGTAGGGCAATGTGATTCCGACGAGATCGCACTCCTTCAAGGCAGTACAGGACTCCAACGTGTAGAGGGGAACGCCCGCCTGGCGCAGCGCGGATGCCATGTCGATCCACGGCACAAACGCACGCTCGACCGCCACCCCGGGCACGGCACGCAATCGGACTGCCAGGATCTGCAGTGCCTGGTTGGCCATGCCGAGTTCGTAGGTGTCCGGATAGATGAGCGCAACCCGGTAGTCTGCATCCGGGTCGTGCGCAGCGCCCCACTCGCGGTCGATGTACCGGGAAGGCCGTTCGACGCCCGCAAGCAGCGGTTCGACCCGGTCCCAGAGATCAGGCACCGGCGCCCTCATCGTTGCTACCAGGCAGCGCGAGCTGAGCGTCCGCAGGTACGTCTACGCGCGTCCTGCGTGGTAGGCGCTGTGCGGCCTTGTCACGCACATCCTTCAAGTGGGCCACGACTCCACCGAGGTCGGCACCTTCCTCGAAGTACTCGATGGCCGCCCTCCCCATGGCCAGCGTACCCGTGTACCCGATGGCGCCCTTGATCGCCCAGCCGAGCACGGGCACGACCGTCAGCAGCTGTCGTGCGGCGGTCCGCAGGACGAATGCGCCGCCGACAAGAACCGCGAGTTCCTTGATGCGGTCGACTCCCATCGGCTGACCGTAGGCTGCTGCGATCTGCAGCAGCATCTTGGCCTGGTTAGCCGTCATGATCGGCATGTCCGCACCGGGAATCACCGCGACGGCTCCGACAAGCCCATTCTGCAACGCGGTCGTCTTGACCGCATCGCCGGCGACCGCACGCCGTATGAACGCGAAGTTGTGGGCAAGCGCCAGCCGTTTGCTGCCCAAGTTGTCAACGAGCCAGGAGCCCAGCTGCTCCATGGCCTCGGAAGCATCGGCACGCACGACAAGATCTCCGGTCGGCTGGAGCAGCGTGTCGGCGAGCACGGGTACGCGCTGTTCGTCTCCCAGGGCCACGACAACCGCGGGCACGCCGGCACCCCTCGCGACGCGAAGCGCCGCATCAAGCCCGGCGCCGCCGCTACCCGCGACGGCAATCACAGCGTCCGGTCTCGCGGAGAGCACCGGCACGCTTCCCGGCTCGGCAATCTCGACTTGCAGCGTCGCCATCGCGGTCGAGGGGCGCAACCCCCATCGCACGGCATCGATCAGCTCGTCCGGGCTGTCGAACTCGATCAGAACGGCGAGGTGCACCGGCTTCTCACGATCGGCGACCAGCTGCGTCCCCGACCTCATCAGGTCGCGCACATCGACTGGGAGTGCCATGGCCTTCGCCTTCCCCTCGTCCTGGCGCTCAGGTTCCGTAGCGCCGAGACCACACTGACAGAAGCAGACCGATTGCCGCGAGGTTCGTTACCATCGCGGAACTGCCGAAGCTCATGAACGGAAGCGGGATACCCGTGATAGGCATCATACCTATCGTCATCCCCACGTTCTCCAGAATCTGAAACAACCACATACCGATTATCCCCACGGCGATGAGCGCACCGTACAGGTCCCGCGATGATGTGGCTACCGCAAGCGCACTGACCAGCAAGGCCAAATACACGCCGAGCAAGAGCATCGCACCGAAGAACCCGGTCTCCTCGCCCAGCACCGCGAAGATGAAGTCCGTGTGGCGCTCGGGGATGAAGTGGAGATTCGACTGCGTCCCCGACCCGAGCCCCTTGCCGGTAAGGCCTCCCGACCCGATGGCGATCTTCGCCTGAGCGAGGTTGTAGCCCGCTCCCGCTGGATCGCGGTCGGGTTGCAGAAACACGAGAAGGCGGTCCTCCTGGTAGTCCTTCAACGCGACGTCCTTGCCGGCTATCCGATCGAGCGTGGAATCCACCGCCAGCGCCCCGCCGACAAGCAGCACACTGGCGAGCGCAAGGTAGGCGAAGTAGCGTCCCTTCATGCCGCCCGCTATGAGCATCGCTATCGTGATGGCCACGAATACCAGGCCGGTACCAAGGTCCGGCTGCAGCATGATCAGGACCACGGCGCCGAAGAGGTACGCCAAGACCCGCCCTACGTCGCGCACGCGGTCGATGTTTCCCTCGTACTGCGCAATCGCCGCCGCAATCACAACGATGAAGATGAGCTTCGCAGGCTCGGAGGGCTGGAAGAGACGCACGCCGAAGACCTCCAGCCACGAGGTCGCGCCTTTGGCCGTTCCACTCAGTCCGGGTATCCGCGGGCTTACGAGAAGGAGCACTCCGAGGGCGATCAAGGGGCCCTGCCAGGCACGCAGCTTCGTGTAGTCGATCGCCCAGAGGACGACCAGGGCAACGATGCCGACAACGATGCCGACTACGTGCCGGATGAGCATCCCGCGGCCGCCCTCCATGCCGGTGGTGGCCGATGCAACCATCACGCTGCCGTACACCACCAGGAGCGTGGCCCACAGCACGAGCGGCACGTTGACGGCGTCGAGAAACTTGCGTGCGCGCGACCTATCCAGTGCCCGTCACCTCGAGTCGTCCGTCGCCCACACCGTGACGATGGGCTCGCCGAGCAGCTGCGCGAGCACGTTGCGCGCGACCGGAGCGGCAACCGCTCCCCCGTGGCCCGCCTGCTCGATCACCAACCCGACGGCATAGCGCGGGTTCTTCGCGGGCGCGAACGCTACGAACCACGCGTAGTCGTCCTTGCCCTTCACTTCGGCGGTTCCTGTCTTGCCGGCAACGGTCACGTCAAAGCCGACAAACGACGCCCGCGCGGTTCCCTCCTCCGTCACGTCAACCAGCGCCCGCGTCATGACCGCGAGCGACTTGTCCGAGACGCCCGTCTCGGAGAGCACCTGGGGCTCCTCGGTCAGAATGGGCGTCCCCTCGCTATCGAGGACTTCTTTGAGGACGTGCGGGCGAATGACCGTCCCGTCATTTGCGATGCCCGCGTAGGCCATGGTCAGCTGCAGCGGTGTGACCAGCACGTCGCCCTGGCCGATGGCCATGTTCACGGTGTCGCCGGGCAGCCACATCTGGTACTCGGGGTAGTTGCGGTTGAACTCCTTCTTCCAGGCTATGTCGGGAATGCGGCCTGCTACTTCGCCCGGGAGGTCGATGCCGGTCTCAGAACCCAGGCCGAACGCCCGCGCGGTAGCCTGAAGTTCCTCCTTCTCACGCCGGTAGAACTCGTACCCGATCTCGTAGAAGACCGTGTCGCACGACTGCACCACGCCGTTGTGGAACGAGATCGTGCCGTGGCCCGAGCGCCGCCAGCACCACTTCGGCCACTTGGCCCCCATTTCGGTCCAGCGGCCACCACAGTAGTACGGCTTGTTCTCGTATGTGATGCGTGCCTCGAGCCCCGCGATGCCCGTGAAGGCCTTGAACGTGGAGGCTGCAGGGTACGCGGCCATGATGGCCCGGTTGTTGAGCGGATACTCGCTCTTCTTGGCATTGAGCGTCTTCCACTCCTCGGTGCTGATGCCCCCGATGAACGCGGAGGGGTCGTAGGTCGGCTGGCTGGCCATGGCCAGGACCTCACCCGTGGCTATGTCGACCGCTACGACAGCCCCCGCCCGCGCGTTGTACTGCTCCTGCTTCCGGGCTTCCTCGAGCGCGGCGGCCAGTTGCTCCTCGGCAACTCGCTGCGTCTCGATGTCGATGGTGAGCCGGATGTCGTTGCCCGGCCGAGCGGCCTGCTCGCTTACAATCCCCTGCGGCTTGCCCGATGCGTTGACCTCGATCCGGCGCCAGCCCTTGTCGCCCTGCAGCACGCCCTCGAACTCGAGCTCGGCGCCGCTCTTCCCTACCGTGTCGCCAATCTCGTAGCCGGCGTACTCGGGCGAGGACTCATACTGCTCCTCAGAGATGGTGCCCGTGTAGCCCAGCACGTGCGCTGCAAGCGATCCGTTCGGGTACTCGCGGACCGCAACCTCCTCAACCTGTACCCAGGGGAAGTCCTCCTGCCGCTCAAGCAGCTGAGCGACTACGCTCATGTCGGCATCAAGCGCGACGACGCGCGACCGGAGGGCTTCCTGGTTGACGTCGGCGACGCGTTCGAAGATCTCCTCGGGCGTCTTACCGAGCATGGTCGCAAGCTCGCCGAACGTCTCCTTCAACTCGGCTTGCGTTGGATCGTCCGCGGTGTCGTCGTTTTGCGCCCGCACGACCAAGGGGCGGATCGCCTCAGCGGAGGGGTCGATGCTCACGGCCAGTGCGGCGCGATTGGTGACAAGCTCAACGCCGTTGCGATCGTAGATGCGCCCGCGGGGAGCCTCGAGCGAGATCTCACGAACCCGGTTGTTCTCGGCCAGGGCAGCGTAGGATTCGCCGTTCAGCACCTGAATCGTCCACAGCCTGACGAGCAACGCGGCCAGCACCACCAGGATGATGATGCCGAGCGTCGCGAAGCGTGACTTGAGCTCCTGGCGGTAGGTGGACATAGCTACGCGGGACTCCAGTGAGGCGCGTGAACCGACTCAGTCAGGCGAGACGGCGGAAGGACTTCATAGACCGGTCGGAGCGCAAGAAGCGAGCCAACCACGGATAGATGAGAAGCACCAGCAGGGCATTATACACCGCGGCAGGTAACACAACGCTGACGAGGGATTCCCAGAACGCTGGCGCAACCCCGAGGACCGTGAGCACGATCAGGTAGAAGGTATCGGCCAGCAGCCCGGCGATCACCGCCACGGTGACCGGGGCGAGCCAGCCCTCCGCGAACATGTTCTCCTGCAGCATACCGGTGGTGTAGCCGGTGACGGAGAGCACCAACGCCCAGGCTCCCACCGGACCCGTGCCAATCAGATCCAAGACCAGTCCTGCTGCAAACCCTGCAACCGCACCCGCGGACGGCCCTTGGACGATTGCCAGCGTGATCACAACCAACAGCGGTATGTTCGGGCTGACGCCGAAGATCTCCATGTGCGGCGCGAACGCTACCTGCAAGATCAGCGCCGCGGCAAGGGCCCCTATAGTGGTCCACGCACGGCTCACTCTATCTCACCCGTGACTTCTCCGACGCCTGATCCCACCAGGACCAGCACTTCCTCGATGCGACCGATCGGGACCCGGGACGTCAAGGCTATTCGCGGGTACAACTCGCCCCGGTGGTCCTCCACGGACGTCACATCGCCGACTACGATGCCCTTCGGATAGACACCGCCGAGGCCACTGGTGATGACAACGTCGCCCGCTTTCGGCACCTGAGCGCGGTCGACGAAGTCAAGCGAGAGCGCACCAGATATCGACCCACGCACGATACCGAGCACGCGCGATGACTGCACCATCCCCGCCACGCCGCTCTGCTGATCCGTGATGAGCCGCACGGTCGCGGCACGTGGGCTCACTGTGGCCACCTGGCCAACGAGACCCTGGGCGGCCATCACAGGCATACCCGCCTCGACGCCGTCCTCCGAGCCTCGATCGATGGTGATGGCGCCCTCCCACGTGCTCGCGGGGCGGCCGATGACGCGGGCGCCCAGCGTGGCAAGGTTGCTCTCTTCCGCGAAGTCCACGAGGGCCCGCAGACGCTCGTTCTCCTGCCGCGCCTCTTCCAGTTCGGCAAGACGCGCCCGAAGCTCTTCGTTCTGGGCCTCAAGCGCCTCGAGTCGCTCCCGCGACGTGCCGAGACCCGCGAGGAACTCGCCAGCTGCACCAACAGGACTGGTGATCGCGGTGCCGACCCGCGCGATGGGTGCACTTGCGGCCAAGGTCAACGATCTGGCCTGGTGCAGCAGGCCAGAGTCGCCTTCGCGGAAATAGAGGGTGAGCAGGATGACAGCGAGCGCAACGAGTACGACCAGGAGCCGCGTGTTTCCCCTCTTGGGCTCGGGCTGCCCGATGCGCATGCCGGCCTCCGATGCTAGCGCGAGACCGTCAGGACCTTCTTGAGGACGTCGATCTCCTCGAGAGCCTGGGCCGAGCCGAGCACCACGTTGATGAGCGCGTTCTCCGAGACATGAACCGGCATACCCGTCTCAAAACGCAGGCGCTCGTCGAGCGCGCGCAGGAGTGCCCCGCCACCAGTCAGAACGATTCCGTACTCCATGATGTCGCTGGCGAGCTCGGGAGGCGTCTTCTCGAGCGTGCCCTTGATCGCCGAGACGATCGCCTGCGTCGGCTCCTCGATGGCAAGCCTGATCTCCTCGGAGGAGACCTGGAAGGTGCGCGGGAGGCCGGTGAGCAGGTCGCGCCCCCGCACCTCCACGTCCAACTCCTCGGCCAGCGGATGCGCCGACCCGATCTCGAACTTGATCTCCTCTGCCGTCCGCTCGCCGATGAGAACGTTGTACTCCTTCTTGATGTGGGTGATGATCGCCTCGTCGAACTCGTCGCCGCCGATGCGGATGGACTGGGCGACGACGATGCCTCCGAGTGAGATGATGGCGACTTCGGTGGTCCCGCCACCAACGTCGACGACCATGTTCCCCGTTGGCTCCTGGATCGGCAGCCCCGCTCCGATTGCGGCGGCCATGGGCTCCTCGATCAGATACGCGCTGCGCGCACCCGCCTGCATCGTCGCCTCGAACACGGCGCGCTTCTCTACTTCCGTGACGCCGCTTGGCACACAAACGACGACACGCGGCTTCGGCTGCCAGGGAAAGCGCTTCACCCGGGTCTTGCTGATGAAGTATCGGAGCATCGCCTCGGTGACCTCGAAGTCGGCGATGACGCCGTCCTTGAGCGGCCGGATGGCGACGATGCTGCCCGGCGTGCGGCCGAGCATGCGCTTGGCCTCAATCCCGACGGCCAGCACGCGCTTCGTGTCCCGCTCAACCGCGACCACCGAGGGCTCGATGAGCACGATTCCGCGACCGCGGACCGACACGAGGGTGTTGGCGGTGCCGAGGTCAACGGCCATATCGCCACCCCACGAGTCGAAGAACATATCGATCAGCGACACGTCGCTGTCTCCTTTCGGCGCGGCCGCATGACCGCTCCGTGAGCACCAAAACAGGGCGCACCGGGCCTTTCGCCGGTACGCAGCGGTGCGGGTCCGCCCGCACATCCTGAGAAGTGTACCAGACGAACGGTCGGGCGGCACACGCACCCAACACATCAGTATAGCAACAACGCAGGTAGATGCAGGTGTCTGCTACATGAGGCCGAGGTCGCGCAGACTCGCGTGCTCGCCGCTGCCGCCGATGACCACGTGGTCCAGTACCTCGATGCCAAGCACGTCCCCTGCCTTCACGAGGCGTCGAGTGAGCTGGATATCGGCGCCCGAAGGCGTCGGATCTCCACTCGGATGATTGTGCACGACGACGATCGAGGCCGCCGACACCTTGACCGCGTCCTTGAACACCTCGCGCGGATGGACGATTGATGCGTTGAGGCTGCCGACGGAGACCTCGATGGTGCGAACAAGCTGGTTCTTCGTGTTGAGCGCGAGCGCCCAGAAGTGCTCGCGGTCGAGCCCGCGCATCTGTGGGCAGCACAAACGCGCGACGTCTTCCGGACCGCTGATGACCGGCCTCCTATCATCGCCGCGCAGCGCTGCGCGTCTGCTCAGCTCGAGGGATGCCAGCAGCCTCGCTGCGGCGGCGGGACCGATGCCTTCGTGGCACATCAGGTCCTCGGCGCACAGGGACCAGAGTCCCTCCGGCAGCGGGTGCCGGTCGAGCACACCGCGGCCCACTGCCTCCTCGGCATGTCCGAGCACGAGGGAAACCAGCGCCGCGTCGGACACGGCGTCACCGCGGCCGCACAGCACGAGATCCCGCACAGGTGCGCATTGCCCAACGAGGCGCGGCGCCACAGCGCCCCTCCTCTCCTGTCGTGACTACCGTGACGGGAGACGGGAGACGACCGTGCGGGCTAGGAGGCCCACGCCCGCGCCGAGGCAAAGTGCAATGAGGATGGAGGGCGGAGCGAGAGACAGAAGCGCGCTCGAGCGCAGCAGTACCGCCGCGACGCCGAACTGCGCTAGGACATGCGCGGCGGAACCGGCCGCGGACCACCCGAGCATCGAGTAGCGGGTGCCGAAGGACTCGAGCAGGCACATCACGCCAACGGACGCCACTGCCCCCGCACCGGCGATCAGCGTCACAGGACCTGCGAGGGTTCCGGTTGCAAGACCCACCAGGAACACGCGGCCCATCGCGACAATCACTGCGGTGCGCCGACCGGCCACAGCAAGCGCCGCCACAACGGCGATGTTCGCCAAGCCCAGCCGCAACCAGGGAGCCGGGAGGAGCGGAGGCAACGAGGACTCCAGAAGGCCGAGAACGCATGCACACGCGAGCAGGGCAGCCCCTACTGCGGCGCGGCGCGTGCTGCCGACGACGAGCCGGGGTACGGCCAGCTCAGCGGATGCGAGCATCGAGCTCGACATCGTCGCTCCCCCCTATGCTCACCGTTACACCATTAGGAACGCATGCGACCACCGAGCCCGGTGCTCTGATAGCTCCGGTCTTGACGCAGACGTGATTCGGACAACAGGAGCCCACTACCCGTACCGACCCGTGCTCCACGCGAACGCGCAGACTACCAAGATGACCTTCAACCGCAACGGTCGTGTCCGTGTCGAGTGGCAACATCGAGGTGCCTGCGGGCCCGGCGATCACCGCGCTCTGAGCGTCATTGCTCGCAGCAACAGCAGCCAGGGGCCAGGCGAGCAAGGCTGCGATGGCGATGCCGGCCACCAGGAGTCGATCCGCACGCGTCACGGTTCACGACACCTCCACGGCACGGTCCTCGGACGCATCGTCTGTGATGCCGGGTCCCAGCCCGTCGAGGGCAACCGCATCCACGCCCGAACGCCGGCCGTACAGGTCGATGCAGCGCTGCGGACAGACCTCGACGCATGTGCCGCAGCCGGTGCACTTGTCGTAGTCCACGACTGCCAGCAGATCGACGACATGGATCGCGTCCGAGAGACACTCTCGCTCGCACTTCTTGCACGCGATGCAGCACATCGTGCAGTTCGCCTTGCGCTCCTTCGGACGATCGTGCGCGTTGCACCGGACGACAATCGGTGATGCCTGGGGAACGAGCTCGAGCAGGCGAATCTGCCCCCGCGGGCACTCCTTGATGCAGATCCCGCAGCCCGTGCACTTCGACGGATCGATGACCGGCAGACCTCGGGGGTCGAGAGCCATGGCGTCGAAGGGGCACGCCCGCACGCAGTCTCCGAATCCCAGACACCCGGCGGTGCACCCGAGCGGACCGCCCGCGAGTCGGTTGGCGGAGGCGCACGACGGCACGCCGCTGTAGTCGTACGCGCGCACGGCGTTGGTGCCGCCTCCGCAGTGGCGTGCCGATATCACAACCTCGACAGTGCACGCCTCGGCCTGCATGACGTGAGCCACCGCCTCCGCAACCGCCTGCCCACCAGCAACGCAGGTGTTCGTCTCCAGGTCGCCTGACACGATACCCTCCGCTACTGCGAAGCAGGACGGGTTTCCGCAGGCACCGCAGTTGGAGCCCGGGAGCGCCGCCGCGACGGCCTCGATCCGCGAATCGACCACGACGTGGAACCTGCGCGCGGCGACTGCGAGCATGAGCGCTCCGACAACGCCGAGGAAGACGAGCGCTCCCGTGGCTTTGAGCACACTCTCAAGCATCGTGCTCACCTCACAGCCCGAACCAGCCGGCAAGACCCACGTATGCTAGCGAGAGCAGTCCGGCGGCGACGAATGACATGGGGTTGCCCTTGAGCACGCGAGGAACCGGCGCGATATCGAGCCGCTCGCGCAACGCCGTGAACGCGATCAGTGCG
>Ga0209253_10004787_pt1 | contig 11769 bp, 13 predicted proteins | sample FrelakmetBRP12BR_FD_187145 | JGI IMG/M metagenome (GOLD analysis project Ga0209253, IMG submission 187145) | Freshwater lake sediment microbial communities from the University of Notre Dame, USA, for methane emissions studies - BRP12 BR (SPAdes)... | ecosystem: Environmental > Aquatic >...
ATTGGATATATCGAGCCTGGCTTCCATTTCCAGCCTGGATGAAGTGCAGCTGCCGGTCGGGTACGCAGGAACTGCGCCGGCGCGGCACGCGCACAAGCGTAGTGGGAGGCCACGCTCGTCGATGGCATCCGAAAGTCGAGTCTGACCCTACTTCACGTTCGATCCACGTTGGTATGTCGCCGGTGACCGTCGGTATGCCTCGGCGCAACGTTCGGAACAGAACCATGGTCCGCTCGGCGTGGCTCTGCGGTACGCCGAATAGGGCGCGTGCATCTTGCACACCGGATCTATCCAGGCCGGATCGAATGCCGGCGCCAGCTCGATGGCGAAAAGCGGCACGTGGTCGGCAATCGATCGCAGCGCCACCTTCCCGATGTCCTGCGCAACGATTCCCGAGGCCGTCGCGACGTCGGCGACCGGCTGGGTCGCCAACAGCTGCCCCGGGGACGCCAGCGCGGCGATGCGTGCCGCAACGTTGACGGTCGACCCGAAGAGGTCGTTCGCTCTTCGCAGCACCGGGCCGTGGTTGAGCCCGGTCCTCGTCAGTGGAATGCGTGGCTCGGCTCGGCAGGCCGGAAGCAGACGCCCGAGCACCCGAAGGGCGGTTGCGGGGTCGGGAAATCCGAACATCGCTTCGTCGCCGATCCACTTGATCGGCGGCTCGAGCCCTTCGTGGGCCCGGCGCACCAACTCCTCGAAGCGCCCGAGTATCGCGATGGCCGACGCATCGCCGTAGACGTCCGTGATCGCGCTGAACCCCGCGAGATCGACGAACGCGACGGTCGCGACTGTGGACTCGAAACCGTCGACAGTGCTGTCGCTCGTACTCATGGCCGATTGTGGTGGGCCCGGTGATACGGGTCAAGCGTCGATCGTCGCGGGCGATGGGCAGCGTAGTTCCGAGCCAGGCTCGAATTCCCCCCGAATTCCCCCGCGTAATTCCGAGCCCGCAATTCCGAGCCTGGCTCGATATTTCGGGCTCGACATTTCGAGCCAGGCTCGATATTGCCGAGCCTGGCTCGCAATTCCCGCATCAGCGCCCGGCTCCAGTGGGCGACACAGGCTCGCTCAGTGTCTCGAGGAACGCGACCAGCGAGTCCACGTCGTACTTGTCGAGACCCAACGGCTTCAGGATCCGCTCGCCGTCGGCGTGCAGCCGGTCCTCGTCGAGGTTCGAGTAGTGGCGGACGACGTCGCGCAGCGTGGCGAGGCTGCCGTTGTGCATGTACGGCGCGGTCCGCGCGACGTTGCGCAAGCTGGGCACGCGGAACTCGCCGTAGTTGCGGTGCTCGAGCGCGACGTGCCGCGTGCTCGTCGCGGTGGCGCGCATCGGATCGTCGTTGAACGGACCGAGGAGGTTGTAGCGGCTTGCCTTGAGCTTGCGGATCCCGTCGTAGCGGCCGGGGTCGACGCGTCCGGATTCCACGAAGAACGGAATGCCGACGTCGTGGAACTCGCCGTTCGACAGCCGCGGTCCCAGGTGACAGAACGTGCAGTGGCCGGCACCGACGAAGATCTTGAGGCCGCGCTGCGCGGCGACGGGATAGCGCGCCGCCGCCTCGCGGTCCCCGCGCGCGAGCGCGTCGCGGAAATCGTCGAACGGCGTGCGCGCGCTCACGAGCGTTTCCTGGAATGCGGCCAGCGCCTTGCCGACGTCGACGGCCACCCGCTCGTCGTCAGAGGGCGGTGCGCGGCCGAACGCCTCCGCGTACCCGGCGCGCAGGTCGGGTTGCGTGCGGATCGCCGTCGCGACGTGCGCGGGCGTGCCGCCCATTTCCCGCGCGTCGAGCAGCGGGCGCAGGCTCTGCGCCCACAGGTTGTCGTTCCCGCCGTCCCAGCCGTACCAGCGCTGGCCGCCGACGTTGGCGAGCGCCGGCGTGTTGCGGTCGACCTGCGCGAGACCCTTGGCGCGCGGCAGCCCGTCGGTCAGCGCGCGCCCGGCCTGGTGGCACGTGGCGCACGCAATCGCGCCATTGCGGGAGAGCCGCGGATCGCCGAACAGTCGCTCGCCGAATGCGATCGCCTGCGTGTTACCCGACGCGCGATTGGAGGGGTCGACCGCGCGCGGCAGTGGCCACGGGCCTAGCGACACGATGCGACGGATTTCGGCGTCGGTAAACGTCACCGGCGCCGGTGCTTGCGCGATGGCCGGTCCGAACGACGACGTGACAACGACCAGCGCGAGTGCCATTGCGCACATTGCGCCGGTCACGCGAGATCCGCGTTGCGTGCTCCGATGCCTGCTTTGGCCGAGCTGGCGCCCCTCACCCCCGCCCTCTCCCCGCAAGCGGGGAGAGGGTGCCCGAAGGGCGGGTGAGGGGGCGTTGCAATCTCCCCGCAAGCGGGGAGAGGGTGCCCGAAGGGCGGGTGAGGGGACGTTACGATTTCCCCGCAAGCGGGGAGAGGGCGCCCGAAGGGCGGGTGAGGGGCCGCGCATGCATCACGCTCACTCGACGCGCAGCGTCGACGTCAGCCGCTGCGTCGTGTTGCCCGCGACCACGTCGAACGTGACGTCCCAGCGGCCGGGCATGTGGAACAGCAGGCCCTCGCCGCGATAGACGCCGGGGCCGATCCTCGTCACGGTCGGCCGGTAGTTCATGCCGTGCCGATGCTCCGGCATGTTCGCGTCGACGCGCACCGCCTGCGGCTTTGCCGCGCCCGCGCGCGGACAGACCGCAAAGTCGACGGTGAAGTGCTTGCCGACTTCGACGGGACTGGGCGCCGTCGCGAACACGATCGTGTAGCCGCTGTTCTCGGCGGTCGTGCGCGTGCCGGCGAGGCTCTCGCCGCACGCGTGCGCGCCCGCGCTCGCGGCGAGCAGCAGTGCAACGATGCAAGACCGGATAGGCGTCATTGCGCGGCGGCAGGTTTCCAGAAGGCGAACAGCGCGTCGGCGTTGCGCCACGCGATCCGCTCTGCCAACGGCGGCGGCAGGTCGGCGAGCCACGCGCGCGACCAGTTCGCATGCTCGACGATGTAGTGCCAGCGCTCGGGCGTGAACGTGTCGGTGCCGACCATGAAGCGGTCGGGAAACTCGGTGAACAGCGCGCGCCATTCGGCGGGCACCTTGCCGCTGCCGCCGTGCTCGTTGCGGAACGCGAGGTCGCACCAGAGATTCCTGTGCTTGCGCAGCATGTCGCGCACGCCATCGGCGCGCTCGAAGCCGGAATGCGCCCACAGGATGCGCGCGTCCGGATACTGGCGGAACAGCCGCTCGATCGCGTCGACGTCCGAATGCGCGTGCAACACGAGCCTGTGCTGCTTCGCGAGCGCGACCATCCGCTTCGGCACCGGCAGGTCGGCGTCCGCGCCGTAGAGGTGGAATTCGCCAATCGCCGCATACCGCTGGCGCGACAGGCGTTCCTCGAGAAACGTCGCGACCGTGTCGTCGCGCACCCATGTGCTGACGTCGCCGCGCGTGCGGTAGGGCCGCAGCGACGGCACGATCAATTCGGGCGCCTCGGCGACGAGGCGCTGCGTGCCTTCGTCGCCCGAACTCGACACCAGCGCGCGCTTCAATCCCGCCTTGCGCAGGATCGCGATCGCGTCCTTCGGCGGCAGGTTCTCCCATGCGTCGTGGCTGTAGTGGACGTGCGCGTCGAAGATCGGCAGCTCGGCCGCGCCGAGCTGTGCGGACGCGAGCGCGAGCGCAAAGGGGATGAAGGATAGTCGGTTCGGCATGCGGTCGGCTTTCCGGGGCGGACGACCGGTAACGATACGCCTCAAGGGCCGGAGGACGGAAGTGTCGGGCGTTCGACAGCGTGGCGGGCTGCGGTGCTGCGCGCGTCGTGCGGCGCATGTTCTAATCCGCCCCATGCCCGCGCGCCCTGTCGAACCCCGCCGCTGCCCGTGGTGCGGCGACGATCCGCTGTACGTCGCCTACCACGACGAGGAATGGGGCTTTCCGGTCGCCGACGACCTGCGCCTCTTCGAGAAGATCTGCCTCGAAGGGTTCCAGGCGGGCCTCAGCTGGCTCACGATCCTGCGCAAGCGGGACGCATTCCGTGACGCGTTCCACGGCTTCGACTTCGACCGCGTGGCTCGGATGGGCGCGCGCGACGTCGAGCGTCTGCTCGGCAATGCAGGCATCGTCCGCCACCGCGGCAAGATCGAGTCGACGATCAACAACGCGCAGCGGGCGCGCGAACTGGCGTCCGAATGCGGCTCGCTCGCCGCGTACTTCTGGCGCTGGGAGCCGACGCCGGCGTCACGTCCGAAGAAGCTCACGCGCGACGTTCTGATGACGATGGGGATGACGCCGGAGTCGGTGGCATTGGCGAAGGACCTGAAGCGCCGCGGCTTCACGTTCGTCGGGCCCACGACCGTCTATGCGTTCATGCAGGCGATGGGGCTCGTCAACGACCACTTGCACGATTGCACGACGCGGAAAACGGTAGCCAATGCGCGGGCACGCTTCGTGCCTTCGTCGGGGCGTCGCGCCGGCGTCCGCAATACCCCGTAACAATCCCGCGTCCGCGCCGACCGGCTGCGAAGCGTTCTTGGGCAACTCCCGTGCCGCCGCACGCACGGGGACTCGCACCGACGACCACCAGGGAGGCGCACATGTATCGCAGACAGACCATCGCGTTGGCCATCGCCGCGCTGTTCATCGCGACGTCCGCGGCTCCGGCCGCGGCAGACGGCGCCAAGCCGAACACGAAGACGCACGGCGTGCAGAGAAACAAGGGCGCCGACGGCGCCGTCGACGCGACGCACACGGGCCCGAAGGGCGGCAAGACCAGCGTCGACCGCAGCAAGGGCGCGGACGGACTCGCCGACCGGACCGTGACGGATCCGAAGGGACGGACGGCGACGACCGATCGCTACCGCGGAACGGACGGCACCGTCGACGCGACGCACACCGGCCGCAAGGGCAACGTCTCCACGGTAGACCGCACCAAGGGTGCCGACGGCCTGACCGACAAGACCGTGACGGGACCCAAGGGTGGCGCCACCACGGTGGACCGCACCAGGGGCGCGGATGGCGTGGCCGACAAGACCGTCGCCGGTCCGAAGGGCGGTACGACGACGGTGGATCGCAGCCGCGGCGCCGACGGGCTCGTCGACAAGACGGTGACCGGCCCCAAGGGCGGCGTGGCGACCGCCGACCGGACGAAGGGCGCGGACGGCGCGGTGGATTCGAAAGTCGTCGGGCCGAAGGGCGGCGTCACGACCGTGGACCGGTCGAAGAACGCGGACGGCACGACGAATGCGGTGATGACGAACGCGCAGGGCCAGGCGTCGACGGCCTCGCGCGCGAAGGACGCGGGCGGTGCCGTCGACGCCGTGCGTACCGGTCCCGGGGGCACCACCGTCGTCGACCGCACGAAGAATGCCGACGGCACCGTCGACAAGACGGTCACGACCACAAGGCCTTGACGCGCCCCGCGGGACGGCGCCCGGCCGTTACAACAAATCGAGCGCCGGTCCCCGGGAATTGCCGAACCACGCGTTCGCGAACGCCCGCTGCTTCGCGTGTTCCGCGTTGCCGTTGCCCTTGCGCCAATACGTTTCCGCGAGCCCTGCGAGCGCCCAGCCGTGGTCGCGCACGCGCGCCAGCGACTCGCGGAGGATTTTCTCCGCGTCGTCCAGCTTGCCCTGCCGCAGCTTGATCGCGGCGAGCGACTGGCGCACCGGGTAGTACCGGTACGGCGGCTCCGTGTACGCGCGCGCGTCCTCGACGAACACCGCCTCGTCGTAGGCGCGCGCCGCGCCGTCGAGGTCGCCCGCGCCGTCTCGGCGATCTCCTTTGCGGGCACGTTCCACTCGGCGAACGGCTTCCAGTCCGTGTCGCGCCCAATGCGCGCGAGTTCCGCGATTTCACGACGCGCGGAAGCTGCGTCGTCCTTGCGCGCATACCCGACGGCGCGCGCATAGCGGTACATCGTCGCGACCAGCACGAGGTCCGGCGGCGGCGCCACGAGTTTCAGGACTGGGTCGGGGTCGCTGAACGGCGCGCGCGTCGTGTAGGGCGCCGCCTTGACCGGCTGCATGAGCGCAAACTGCCTGACGACCTCGACCGGCATCGACGCATCGAGCTTGCGCGCGGCGTCGATCGCCGCCTTGCCATCGCCGCCCATCTGCCCCGACACCATCAGGAAGTGGATGTTGTGCGGATAGTAGGCGGTCTTGTAGAGCGGGTCGGACGGCGACGTGCGGAAATAGCGCTCGTCGACGGCCATCGCGCGCTTGTTGGTGTCGAGCGACGCGCGGTACATGCCGACGCGATAGTAGATGTGCGCGGGCATGTGCACGATGTGGGCGGCGCCGGGCATCAGCGCGCCGACTGGACTCTCCCTCTCCCGCGCATGCGGGAGAGGCCTGGGGTGAGGGCGGGTCGTTGCGACGGTGAACTAGGCGTCACCGAACCCGGACCGGCCGTCCCTGCGCATAGGTGCGCTTAGCGTCGCGCGCATCACCCGCATCGGTCGGCGCGTCGAGCGTCGTGAACGTTGCCGCGTCCGCACCCGGGACCACCGCGCCGCGGCAGTACACGTGCGTCGAACCCGTCGCGTCGTCGAACGCGAGCACCGCGAACGAAGCCGCGTGCGCGCCCGCGACGGCGGTAATCGTGTCATGCGCGATCAGGAAGTACTCCTTGCCCTCGCGGCAAGTGTCCGCGTGGTACACGCACAGCCTGTCATTCGCGCAGTGATCGTCCAGTGCGGCGAAGGTCCGGACGTCGGCGTCGGGAATCGCCGTGTCCTTGTCGCGCCATCCGCCGTCGACCTGCCGGAACGGACCGGACTTCGTGTCGCACCCTGCCAGCATCGGCACCGCACGCATCACGAGCATCGCGAGCGCGCAAGCGACACCCGTAGGCAGCGTCGTGTTTCGCGCGGTGGCGCTCGCCACGGCGTTCAACCGCCGTACAGCGCGTGCAGCAGGTGAAAGAAGACGGGCGCGGCGAACGCGATCGCGTCCGGGCGCCCCAGCACTTTCTGCCTTGGTGCAACGTTGTGCGGAGGCGCGTGCGTGCACTCGCGCGCCACACTCGATATGACGAAGCGACCGAGCGCACCCAGGAGCCCCAGCAGCAGTCCGATCATGGCTGCGACGGTGGGCGGGAACGGCGTGAGCGACGCGAACGCGGCGCCCAGTGCCGCCGCGACGATCGCCGAGGATGCGACGCCGAGTGCAATGCGCGGCGCGCCCGGGTGGCCGACGCGCGCGGACCGGCGCGCAAGCAGGGCGAACACGCAATGACGGAGGTCGTCCGCCTTGGCAGTGATCACCAGGAACGCGACGAGCAGCCCATTGCGCCCCGGGAAGCCCGGGATGTCCAGCATCAGGACCGCGGCGGCGTGCGACACGCAATACACGCACGCCAGCATTCCCCAGCCGCACGCGCTGACGCGGTCGAGCAGGTCGCGCGCGTCGCGGCCGCGCAACGCCAGTAACGGCAGTCCAAGCGTCGCGACGAGCGGCAGCGTCGCGACGAACGGATCGAACGACCGCGTCGCCACAAACAGGTATTGCACGGGCACCGCCGCGTAGCACGCGAGCCGCAGCGCGCGGTCGCGCGGCTGCGCGGGCGCCAGCGCGAAGTACGACGCGAGCGCGAGTGCCGAGATCGCGGCGAACATGGGCACCGTGGTCGCCGCGGGCAGTCCGGCGGCCACGCCGGCGACGAGCCACCACGCGCCGATGCGCAGCAGCGCGGGGTCTCGCGGTGCGCCGTGGTCGTGGCGACCGGCGGTCGCGCGCGCACGCGTTCCGACGAGCGCCGCGATCAGTAGCGCGCCGCTCAGCGACGCCAGCACGGCGAGCACCGGCAGCAGGGCCGACGTCGTCATCGCGCGCGTTTCCGTGACCGTACGCGTCAGGTCGCGGCCGGGACAGCCCTGCGCCGCCGCCCGATCAGGATGCCCAGGCCGAGCCCGACGAGCAGCGCGACGATCCCGCCGATCACGCCGTCGCGGATCAGCGTGCGCGTCACCTTCGTCAGCACCGGGTTGTCGAGGTGGTTCGTGCCGAAGTGGATCGCGCGCAGCCGCCACTGGTTGTCGGCGCCGCGGACCATGACCGCCGTCCAGCGTGTGACGAAGTCGAACCGGTCGCCGTCCTTCGCCTCGTAGTGCTCGAGCGCCTTGCCACGCACGAGGCCCCAGCTCTTGTCGGCCGACAGTTCGGTCAGCTTGTCCGCGTCGAGCTTCATTTCCATCTTGCGCATGTAGCCCGCGGGTCCGAACCACTCCTTGAAGTACGCGGAGACTTCGCCGCGGTTGCCCATCACCTCCTGCGTGACGCTCGTCGCCTCGACGTTTTCGGTCATGTACGGCAGCATCCGGTCGTACTGTCCGCTGTTGATCGCGCCCACGATCTCGCGCAGCACGCCGCGCAGCTGCTCGTGGATCTCGTGATCGGGCTCCTGGGCCCAGGCGGCGCCGCCAATGAGCATCGCTGCCGCAAACAGCGCGTGGAACATCTTCACCTTGCTTCTCCCGGGATGGTTGCGATGCGCGCATCTCCGCAGGAAGGCAGGCGCGACGTTTCGCAAAAGCAGCGATTCTCCCCGAAAACGCCGCCCCGCGTCTTCCCCGGGTCCGGGCCGGCCGGGACTCTCGGGCGCTCCCGCCCCGGGCGAGGCGGTCGCGGCCGCGGCATGCTAAAGTTGTCGGTCGACGTCCCCGGACCGTTCCCTGGAGCCCGCCATGCCCGGCCTTTTGCCCGACATCGACCCCGAAGGACTGCTGGAATACTCGGTGGTCTTCACCGACCGTGCACTCAATCACATGTCGGTGAACTTCCAGGGTGTCATGCGCGACATCTCGCGCACGCTGAAAGACACTTATCGCGCCAAGGCGGCCGTCGTCGTCCCCGGCAGCGGCACCTTCGGCATGGAGTCCATCGCGCGCCAGTTCGCGACCGGCAGGAAGTGCCTCGTGATCCGCAACGGCTGGTTCAGCTATCGCTGGACGCAGATCTTCGACATGGGCCACATCCCCGCCGAAGCGACGGTCCTCAAGGCGCGGCGCGTGGGCACCGGCAAGCAGGCGCCGTGGGCGCCGCCGCCGATCACGGAAGTCGTCGCGGCCATCGCCGAGAAGCGCCCCGACGTCGTGTTCGCGCCGCACGTCGAGACGTCGTCCGGCATCCTCCTGCCCGACAACTACCTGCGCGCCGTGGCGGACGCCGTCCATGCGGTCGGCGGCCTCTTCGTCCTCGACTGCATCGCGTCCGGCGCGATCTGGGTCGATATGGCGGCCACCGGCGTCGACGTTCTGATCAGCGCGCCGCAGAAAGGCTGGAGCGGCTCCCCGTGCTGCGCGTTCGTGATGCTCTCCGAGCGCGCGCGCACGGCGATCGACGGCACGACCAGCACGAGCTTCGCGTGCGACCTGCGCAAGTGGCTGTCGATCATGGAGGCGTACGAGAAGGGCGGCCACGCGTACCACGCGACGATGCCGACCGACGCGTTGACGCGCGTGCGCGCGATGATGCGCGAGACCGAGCGCTTCGGCCTCGAGAAGGCGCGCGCCGCGCAGCAGGAACTTGGCACCAGGGTGCGCGCGATGCTCGCGCGCCACGGCATTCCGAGCGTCGCGGCCGAGGGTTTCGAGGCGCCGGGCGTCGTCGTCAGCTACACCGAGGACAAGGACGTCCAGTCCGGCCGCAAGTTCATCGACCAGGGACTGCAGACCGCCGCCGGCGTGCCGCTGCAGTGCGACGAGCCCGCCGACTTCATGACGTTCCGCGTCGGTCTCTTCGGCCTCGACAAGCTCGCCAACGTCGGCCGCACCGTGCAGACGCTGGAGCGTGCGGTCGCCGAAGTGGCAGCGCCGGCGCTGGAATCGCGCTAGGCACCGCCGCTGCGCGCGGCACCGCTCGCGCTCAGGTGCGCGGTTCGTCCGGCGCGCCTGCAGTCCGCGTGTCCGTCTTCCGGTCGCGCCCCTCGCGGCGCTTGATCGCCGCGTTATTCGTCCGCGGGCATCTCGAAGTGCTGCACCGGGTACCCGTCGTTCAGCGCCGCCGTCCACAGCATGCTCCGCTCGAAGCGCTCGCTCGCGGGCGTGTCGCACGCCGCGAGCCGCGCGCCGGGCGCTGCCGCTTCCGGGGCGGCCGCGTGCGCGAGACTGCCGACCAGCGTGAGCAGTGCCAGGCACGCGACGCCGATGGCCAGCGCGATCCAGCGGATCGTGCCGACGAACGTCTCCGCGGGCTCGCCCGGGTTTGCCACGTCGTTGGCGGTGCTGCGTGGGGCCCTGCTGTCCATCGTGGTCTCCTGCGTGCCGGGAATGCGTGCACGCGCTGGAGTCACTCTAGACGGCCGCGGCCGGCGCACCCACCGAGCATTCGCGTCGGGGCGTGCGGAAAATTCGCGCACGGCCGCGACGCGACGGCAAGGCGGCGGCACGAAGTGCGAAGGGCGCCACGCGGCGCCCTTCCCGGGACATCGTGGACTGCTCCCGCGGGCTACACGCGGCGCTTGTACTCGCCCGTGCGCGTGTCGACCTCGATGCGGTCGCCGGTGGTCACGAACAGCGGCACCGCGACTTCGAAGCCGTTGTTGAGCTTCGCGGGCTTCATCACCTTGCCGGACGTGTCGCCCTTGACGGCGGGTTCGGTATAGGCGACCTCGCGGTCGACCGTGTTCGGCAACTCGACCGAGATCGCGCGGCCCTCGTAGAACGTGAGCTCGCAGGGCAGCCCTTCCTCGAGATAGTTGAGCGCTTCGCCCAGGTTCTCCTTCTCGACGTCGAACTGGTTGAACTCGGAGTCCATGAACACGTACATCGGGTCGGCGAAGTACGAGTACGTGACGTCCTTCTTCTCGAGCTGGATCGTGTCGAACTTCTCGTCGGCGCGATACACGGTCTCCGTGCCGCTGCCGGACAGCAGGTTCTTGAGCTTCATCTTGACGACCGACGCGTTGCGGCCGGACTTCGTGAATTCGGCCTTCTGCACGACCATGGGGTCCTTCCCGACCATGATCACGTTGCCGGCGCGTACTTCCTGTGCGATTTTCATTTGGGTTCCTGCGTTCGTTGGGCTGTGCGTGCGCGGCGGCGCCAAGGGGGCGCTTCGCCATCCGGTGTCCGCTCCCCACCGATATGGGGATGAATCCGGGAAACCCCCATATGGGGATGAATCCGGGCCCGGGAAACCTATAATTATAAACGAATTTCGCAGAACCTGACCAGTCCCTCCGCCAAGTCGGTTTGGCGCGCCCGCGCGCGCGCCCAAGCCCGCGTCAGCGCGGTGATGGTGGGCAGCAGTGAACGGTATCCGGGCCATGCGTCGGCCACGGCGTCCGGGTCGCCGGTGTTCCACGCGTACCAGAATGCCCGCTGGCCGACGCGGCCGCCCGCGGGCAGGCTTCCCTCGAGGCGGGTCAGGAACGCGTCCATCTTCACGAGGTGCGCGTCGCCGTCCTGCGGGTAGAGCTGCCAGACGTAGGGCTGCCCGGCCCACTGCGCGCGCACGAACGAGTCCTCGCCGCGGACGAAGTTCAGGTCGCCGATCCACAGCCGGCGATCGAACGCATCCTGGTCCACGAACGGCGCGACGGCCACGGTCAGCCGGCCACGCGTGAACGCCGCGCCGGGGTGCGGCAGCGCGCCGCCGGTCCAGCGGTCGAGTTCCGACCGCGCCACGCCCTCCGGGACGATGCAGGCGACCGGCGCGTCGCCTTCGGCCCACGCGTCGAGCAATGCCGGCAGGGCCGGGTTCGCATAGCAGAAGAGCGTCACATACAGCGCTTCCGGATCGGGCGTGAACGCTGCGGCCTGCCAGACGGCGGCGGCGCCGGCCGGATCGGCGCGAAAG
>Ga0209253_10004788_pt1 | contig 11766 bp, 9 predicted proteins | sample FrelakmetBRP12BR_FD_187145 | JGI IMG/M metagenome (GOLD analysis project Ga0209253, IMG submission 187145) | Freshwater lake sediment microbial communities from the University of Notre Dame, USA, for methane emissions studies - BRP12 BR (SPAdes)... | ecosystem: Environmental > Aquatic >...
GATCCCGCGCTGCGTGGCGCAGCACTCGTCGCGTCACCGTTGCAGCCATTCCGGCGTGCACTCGAAACAGGCGCTGGCGACGTCACGGCAGCCTGGCTCGGCCACTGGCGGACGCTCTGGTCCGCGGGCAGTCGCCACGCACCTGCCATGGACCGCATCGCGCGCGATGTCGCATTGCTCGACGCGAAGCTGCGGGAAGCGGTTGGCGGAGACAGCAGGGAGCTGCACCAGGCGTTGTCGCGCCGGTTGCTGCGGATCTTTCGCCGTCACCCGCTTTCACCAGCTGCGGCCGTCGCGTACCTGGGCCTCGAAGCGCTCGGACTGCTCGGACTGCGCGGTGGCGTGATGCGTCGCGCCGTCGTCGTGCCGGGGCCCGCATGAGCCTGCGCTCCGCCACCGCCCGCTGGTTCGAACTGCTCACCTCGCGCGAGGAACTCGGCGCAGCCCTCGATTGCCTCGCGCGGACGCGGTCGGTCGAGCTGCAAGCCTACAGTCGTGCCGAATCGCGCCTGCCGCTCGGCGACCTGAAGCGCGTGCTCGACGAGTTCGAATTGCTCGCGCGCCGCTTCCGGCCGTGGTGGCCGGCCGCGCTGCCATGCACGGTGGATGCGGAACACGCGCTCCTCGATGCTCCGCAGGCCGCGCTCGGTAAATTGCGCGCCTGGTCGACCGCGGCGGAGCCGGTCGTCGCCGAACTCGAGGCGCTCGCGCTCGAACGGACGGAAATCGACTCACTCGAGCGTTTGTCTGCAATCGCTGGCCCGGCACTGCCTCGGCTCGATCGCATGGCGTCGGCCGGACCCGTGCTCGCGAGCCGCATCTACGTGTTGCCGCCCGACACGCCGGCGCTGTCGTTGCCGCCGGCATTGATCCACCAGTTGTGGACTCCGGAATCCGGCCGCGAAACCTACCTCCTCGCCGTCGGCCCCGGCGAAGACATGGGTGAACTCGACGCCGCATTGGCGGCGCGCAAGGTGCATCGCATCGCGATCCCGGCGCATCTGCCGCAGGACCCTGGCGAATTGCGCGCGAACCTGCAGCAACGACGCACGGCACTCGACACCAGGGAATCCTCGGCACGCGCCGCGCTGGCCCGGCTCGACGCAGAGCACGAGCTGCCGGCAGCCCTTGGCGAGGTCGCGCTGGCCGCCTGGGTCGTGACGCACGTGCCGGAACTCCCGGTGACGGAGCACTTCGCCTGGATCACCGGTTGGTGCGCGGCGCGTGACGACATCGGACTGCGCGCGGCACTCGACCAGCAAGGCCTGCACTACCTGTTGCGCATGACGGACGCGCCGGCTGGGACGGTGGCTCCGTCCGTCCTGCGCAACCCGCGCTGGGCGCGACCGTTCGAGACCATGACCGGCATGATGGGTGTGCCAGCGGCGGGGGACGCGGATCCAAGCCTGCTGGTCGCGATCCTCGCGCCGTTGATGTTCGGCTTCATGTTCGGCGATGTCGCGCAGGGCGCCATCGTCGCACTCGCGGGTTTCGTCCTCGGCAAACGCATGCCTGCGCTGCGCCTGCTGTTGCCGGGCGGACTGGTCGCCATGGCGTTCGGCTTCGCCTTCGGCAGCGTGTTTGCGCGCGAAGACGTGATTCCCGCGCTCTGGCTGCATCCGTTGTCGCAGCCGCTGCCGGTCCTGGCCGTGGCGCTCGGCTTCGGCGTCGTCATCCTCGTGCTCGGTCTGGCGCTCGATGCGCTGCAGTACTTCTGGCGTGGACAGTTACGGCACTGGTTGTTCTGCGACGCGGGCCTGCTGGTCGCCTACCTCGGACTGGTCGGCGCCGCTATCGACCTGAGCGCACTGTGGCTGCTGCCGCTCGGCATCGCGTGGTCGTTGGCTGGTGCAGCGTTCACCACTCCCGCGGCGCGCATCGCGGCCGTGGGGCGCGCTGCGGGTGAATGCGTGGAGCGACTGCTGCAGCTCGGCGTCAACACGGTTTCCTTCGTGCGTGTCGGCGCTTTTGCGCTGGCGCACGCGGGCCTGTGCTCGGCCATCGTCGGCATGGCCGAAGCCGCGGGCCCGGGTTACTGGCCGGTCCTGATCATCGGCAACGCCGCAATCATTGCACTCGAAGGCCTCGTCGTCAGTATCCAGACGACACGCCTCGTGCTGTTCGAGTTCTTCATCCGCTTCCTGACGGCGCGCGGCCGACCTTTCCAGCCGCTCACGCCGCCGCCGGCTTCGCTTCCCGGAGGCACGCCATGACTCTGCCCGCACGCTGGATCCTTGCCCTCGCCACGATGACGACGGCAACCGTCGCGGTGGCTACGTTCACACTCATTGCCGCCTGGCCCGCCCTTGCAGCGGAGACGGCTGCCGTGCCACCCGATCCCGACGTACTCCGCTGGGGCTTTGCCTCTGCTGCGCTTGCAGCGGGACTCGCAGCACTTGGCGCGGGCTACGCCGTGGCGCAGGTCGGCACCGCCGCCCTCGGCGCGCTCGCCGAGAAACCTGACCTCTTCGGGCGGGTGCTGGTGATCGTCGGACTGGCGGAGGGCATTGCGATCTACGGCCTGATCGTTTCGATCCTGATCCTCAACCGGCTGGGCTGACGTGGCACAGGTCGTCTACATCGGCGGCGAGGCAACGGCGGCGGGCTTCCGGCTCGCCGGCGTCGATGCTCGCGTTGCGTCGGCGGGCGACGCCGCCGCAATGCTGCGACAGGCCTTTACCGAGCGTCCCGACTGCGTGCTGTTCGATGGCACGCTGGTCGACTACGTGCCGGCCGTCGAACTCGAGCGCGCCCTGGTCGCACTCTCGCCGCTGTTCGCCGTCATACCGGATGTCCGCGGACAAGGCACGCCTCCGAATCTCGCGCGCACGGTACGCAACGCGCTGGGAATCGACTGATGAACGACGTCGAAAGCCTGCTCGAAGCACAAACCACCGCGCTGCTGCGCCGGCTTGGGCGCGAGCAGGAGTCGCGCACCCGGCACATCCGCGACGAAGCCGGGACGCAGGCGGCCGACATCGTGCGCAGGGCGAGAGCCGAGGCCAGGACGCGTGTGCACCAGGCCGTGGTCGACACCCGGCGTGAAGACGAAATGGAGCTGGCACGGCGGCGCGCGGCGCTCGACACGCAGGCGCGGCGCAGCCGGCAAGCCACCTTGCGCGAACTGCTCGACCGCGCATGGCAGGCCCTGCCCGCTGCATTGCAGTCGCGCTGGCTCGACGCCACCGCGCGTGAGCGCTGGTGCGACGCCGCCTGCGTGTCGGCGAGTCGCAGCCTGCGACATCTGGATCGGCTGCAGGTGGAAGTCGATCCACAGTGGCTGGCCCATGTCAGCCCGCTCGTGCGGAGCCGACTCGAGGGCCCGTCGAAGGTCGAAGTCACGGCAACGGACGGCCTGGGCGCCGGCCTCCGCATCCGGGCGGGCGATGCCTGCATCGATGCCACGGTCGCGGGTCTGCTGGCCGCCCGTGAGCGCATTGCCTCCGAGCTGCTCGCCGAGTTCGAGAGCCAAGCCGCGACACGACGGGCGGAGCTCGCTCCATGAGCGAAGCACGGATCACCTGGGTCGGCGGTCCGGTGCTCAAAGCCTGTGCCACGGGGCCCTTCAGCATCTTCGAGGCACTCGCGGTGGGCGAGCGCCGCCTGCTCGGCGAAGTCATCCAGCTGCGTGGCGACGAGCTGGTCGCGCAGGTGTACGAAGACACGACGGGACTCGAGCCCGGCGTGGCCGTGGTCGGACTCGAACGACCGCTGTCCGTGACGCTGGGCCCGAACCTGTTGGGCGGCATCTTCGACGGCCTGCTGCGGCCGTTGTCGGGCGCCACGGATTTTCAGATCCAGCCGGGCGCGACTGCACGCAGCGTCGCGCGGCATCGACTCGAATTCGCCGTACGGAACGGTGACTTATTGAGCGCCGGTGCCGTATTCGCCAGGACAGTCGCGCCGCGGCCGCAGGCGTTGCTGGTGCCGCCGTGGGCCAGCGGGCGCGTGGAAGCGCTGGTCGAACCAGGGGAGCATCGCGACGACGAGACGCTGCTGGTGCTGGTCGACGACACCGGCCGCAGGCACGAACTCACGATGCAGCACGACTGGCCGGTGCGCCGGTCACGACCGGTGCGCGAACGGCTTGGCGTCAACGCGCCGATGATCACGGGCCAGCGCATTCTGGACACGCTTTTCCCCGTCGCACGCGGTGGACGCGCCGCCCTGCCTGGCGGCTTCGGCACCGGCAAGACGGTGCTGCAGGAGGCGCTCGCCAAGTGGTGTGACGCGGACGTGATCGTGTACGTCGGTTGCGGCGAACGTGGCAACGAAATGGCCGAGGTGCTCGACGAGTTTCCGCAGCTCGAGGATCCGCGCAGCGGACGTCCGCTCGCCGAACGCACGGTCATCATTGCGAACACGTCGAACATGCCGGTCGCGGCGCGCGAGGCGAGCATCTACACCGCGATCACGGTCGCCGAGTACTTCCGTGACCAGGGCCTCAACGTCGCGCTGATGGCGGACTCGACCAGCCGCTGGGCCGAAGCGCTGCGCGAGGTGTCCGGCCGCCTCGGTGAGCTGCCAGGCGAAGCCGGTTATCCCGCGTACCTGAGCTCGCGCCTCGCTGAATTCTACGAACGCGCAGCGCGTGTCACGTCGCTGGCTGGCGCCGAAGGTTCGGTCACGATCATCGGCGCGATCAGCCCGCCGTCCGGCGACTTCTCCGAACCCGTCACGCTGCACACCAAGCGCTACGTGCGTTGCTTCTGGGCCCTCGACCGTCAGCGTGCGCAGGCCCGCTTCTACCCCGCCATTCATCCCCTGCAGTCCTATGGCTCGGACGTGCAGGAACTCGCCGACTGGTGGAAGCGCTCCGGCAATCCCGACTGGCTCGTGCAGCGGCAGCGCGTGCTTGAACTGCTCGAGGCGCAGGCACACCTCGAGCGCATGGCGCGCATCGTCGGCCGCGATGCGCTGCCGGCACAGCAGCAGGTGCGGCTGCTCTGCGCGGACCTCGTCAACGAAGGGTTCCTGCGGCAGTCGTCCTTCTCGAAGGTCGACCGCTTCTGCTCGCCTGCGCGGCAGGTCGCCATGCTCTCGGTGCTGCTGCACTTCGCCGATCGCGCCGACGCCGCCGTGGCGGCAGGCGTGCTGCCCGCCCGGCTCGCGGCCATGCCGATGCTGCGGCAATTGCAGAGGCTCGGTGAGGAGTTCAGCGAGGACGACCTGCTGCGTCTGCGGCAACTGCCGCGCCAGATCGATTACGAGTTCGACCAGCTGCAAACGGTGGCCAGTCATGCAGGCTGACCTGCTGCTCGAAAATGCTGTGACCCGCATCGAGGGCCCGTTGCTCTTTGCGCGGCGCGAAGCGCGCGTAGGCCTCAACGCCGCGGTCGAAGTGCTGGCCGGGACTGGCCCGCCAAGGCTGGGGCGCGTGGCCGCGCTCGACGAGACCTCGATGGTGATCGAGGTGCTGGAGTCGACGTCGGGGCTCGCGCTGCGTGGCACGCGCATTCGCCTGCATCCGGAGCCGTTGCTGTTCGGTGTCGGTCCGCATCTGCTCGGCCGCGTGTTCGACAGCGTGGGTCGACCGCTCGACGGCGGGCCGCCCGTGGCTGCACGTTCACGACGCCGCATCGAAGGGCTTGCGATCAATCCGGCCTGGCGCGCCTTGCCGCGGGATTTCATCGAAACCGGCATCGCGACCATCGACGTGATGAACAGCCTCGTGCGCGGACAGAAGCTGCCGCTCTTCTCCGCGGGCGGCCTGCCGCACGACCGGTTGGCCGCAGAGATCGCCCAGCGGGCGCGACTGCGCGGAACCCAGGGCGAAGAAAGCTTCGCGGTCGTTTTTGCGGGCATCGGCGTGCCGCACGACACGGCCGAACAGTTCCGTCTCGCGATGGAATCGAGTGGTGCGCTGGGTCACACGGCCATGTTCCTGAATCTCGCGGACGAACCGGGCATGCAGCGCCTGCTTGCCCCGCGCTACGCGCTGACGGCGGCCGAATACCTCGCGTTCGAGGAAGGACGGCACGTGCTGGTCATCCTCACCGACATGACCAACTACTGCGAGGCCCTGCGCGAGGTGTCTGCGAGCCACGGCGAGATCCCGGGTCGCAAGGGTTACCCGGGCTACATGTATTCCGACCTCGCGTCGCTGTACGAACGGGCTGGCTGCATCCGCGGCCGACCGGGCACCTTGACGCAGTTGCCGATCCTCACCATGCCCGGCGACGACATCGGGCACCCGATTCCGGACCTCACGGGGTACATCACCGAAGGCCAGATCGTGCTGGACCGCGAACTCGACCGTCGCGGCATCTACCCGCCGGTGCGAGTGCTGCCGAGCCTGTCGCGGCTGATGGATGCCGGCATCGGCGAAGGGTTTACCGACCCGGACCATCCGGCGCTCGCACACCAGTTGTTCGCCGCCTACGCGCGTGCGTTGCGCGTGCGCGTGCTCGCGAGCGTGATGGGTGAACAGGGCCTGCCCGAATCCGACCGCAGGTTTCTCGCCTTCGGCGAGCGCTTCGAGCGCCAGTTCGTCCACCAGGCCACTGCGCGCACGCTCGAAGAAAGCCTCGAGACTGGCTGGGCCGCCCTGCAAGGCCTGCCGCACGGCGAACTCACGCGTTTGTCGAATGCGCAGATCGGCCGCCACCTGGGCCCCGAAGCGCATGCCTGACAACGGCGAAGTTGCGGCAACGCGGGTTGCGCTGCTCGAGCTGCGGGACGAGCGCCGGCTGGTGCAGGAAGGATACGAACTGCTCGACGAAAAGCGCGTGCTGCTCGCGACCGAGATCCTGCGTGACCTGCGGGCGCACGAAGTCGCGCAGACGACGCTCGACCGGCTCTGGCTCGAGGCTCGCGAGGCGCTGGCGGGCGCAGTCGAAATCCACGGCTTCGAGGACCTCACGGTCGAGCCACCGTGCCTGCTCGACACCGTGCTGTTGCGACAGGCGCAGCGCAGCTTCCTCGGCCTGCGCCTGGCCGAGGCCGCGCTCGACGCGGCGCCTTGCGTACCTGCCTCTCCCCCCGTGCGCAGCACGCCGGAACTCAGGCGCTGCGCGGAGGCCTTTCGCCAGCTGGCAGGCGAACTGGTCGCACAAGCGGCCCGGGCCGCAAACCTGCGCCGGTTGATCGAGGAATACCGCCGGACTGAGCGGCGCGCCCGGGCGCTGGAAAACGTGCTGCTGCCGGAAATCGACCATTCGTTGAAGTTCATCGAGGAACAACTCGACGCCGTTGACCAGGAGGAAGCCGTCCGCGTCCGCAACGCCGCGCGCGGCCGTTGAACCGGCCCGGACGTCGCCGGGCTTGACCTGTGGGGCAGCGGGTCGCTAGCTTGCGGCCTGACCCCAGGAGGACACGCATGATCAAGGACGCCGTTTCACCGCTCGAACCTCGTTACGAGGACCTGGCAGGCGACGGCTTCGGTCGCAAGGCACGCCGGCACTTCCTGGCCACGCGACCCAAGTTCCTGACGGCCTCCGTCCTGCCCGTGCTGGTCGGCACGGCCTGGGGCGCCACGGTCGCCGGTGGACTCGAGCTGGGAGTCGCCCTGCTCGCCCTGCTGGCCACCGCCCTGGTCCATTGCGCCAGCAACGTCATCAACGACGTCGGCGACGACATCACCGGCACGGACCGCGACAACGTCGAATACATCCATCCCTACACCGGCGGTTCGCGGTTCATCACCAACGGCATCATGTCCGTGCAGGAGATGCACCGCTGGGGCTGGATCCTGATCGGCATGGCTTCGGTGCTCGGCCTCATTCTCGCGCTGCTGAAAGGCCCGATCGTCATCGCGCTCGGGCTCGCGGGCATCGCCATCGCGTGGCTGTATTCCGCGCCCGCGGTGCAGCTGAGCGGCAAGGGCGTCGGGGAGTTCTTCCTGATGATCGCGTTCGGCGTGCTGCCCGTCTGCGGCGCCGCGTGGCTGCAGAGCGGTGTGTTCGACCTGGGCAGCCTGCTGATCGCGATTCCCGTCGGCATCTGGGTGATGCTGATCCTGTGGATCAACGAAGTGCCGGATCGCAAGGCCGACGCGGCGAACGGCAAGCTGACGCTCGTGGTCCGCCTCGGACTCGACCGCGCGCGCCTCGGCTACCGGCTGCTGCACGTCGCCGCATTCGCCTCGATCGTCGCACTGGTCGCGATGAGCTTGCTGCCCTGGTGGACCGCGGTCGGAGCCGCCGCCGTCCTGGCAGGAGGCTTCAAGGCGGCCGCCGGCATCGGCGAGCAGGTCACGCGCCCAGTGCTGACCAAGAGCATCGAAATGACCATTGGCCTGCAGGCCGTGGGCTCGATCCTGCTTTTCGTCGCCGCGATCTTCTCGCGCTGACCGGGGCATGCCCGCCGCCGGGACCGGCTCACTGCAGCTCGTTTTCGGCGCGAGCGGCTACATCGGTACCCACCTGGTGCCGCGCCTGCTGGCCGCAGGCAGGCGCGTGCGCGCGTCCGCCCGCAACCTCGAGGTACTCGAGGCCCGCGGCTGGCCCGGCGTGGCGTGCGTAGCCGCAGATGCCCTGCAACCAGAAACGCTCGCAGCTGCGCTGCAGGGCGTCGACGTCGCCTATTACCTGGTGCATTCGATGGCCGCAGGCCGCGGCTTCGGTGCACTGGACCGCGAAGCGGCGCGCAATTTCGGGGCGGCCGCGGCCGCGGCCGGGGTGCGCCGCATCGTGTATCTCGGCGGGTTGATCCCCACGCACGCCCGGTCGGAGCATCTGCGCTCACGCGCGGAAACCGGTGACGTCCTGCGTGCGAGCGATGTCCCTGTGACCGAACTGCGCGCCGGCATGATCATCGGGCCCGGCTCCGCCGCGTACGAAGTCATCCGCGACCTGGTCAATCACCTGCCCGTCATGGTGACGCCGCGCTGGGTGAAGTCGGTCTCGACGCCGATCGCGCTCGACGACCTGCTCGCCTACCTGGTCGCGGTCGCCGACATCGACGACGCGGCGGGCAGGATCCTCGATGCCGGTGGCCCCGACACCGTGACGTACGAAGCGATCATGCGCTGCTACGGCGACCTGGTAGGACGCCACCCGCTGATCGTGCCGGTGCCGGTGCTGACCCCGCGTCTGTCGTCCTATTGGCTGCGCCTGGTGACGACGGTGCCCGTCGGCATCGCGCAGGCGCTGGTCGAGGGCCTAGAGCACGATTTCGTCGCCCACGATGACGAGCTGCAGCGCCTGGTGCCGCGGGCGCGACTGGGGCTCGAAGATGCGATCCGCGCCGCGATCGAGGCGGACCGGCAGCACGCAGTGATCGCGCGCTGGGTCGAAGGCTCGATCGCGTGCCGCAATTTCCGGCCCGAGTACGCGTTCTATGCCAAGCGCGAAGGCGCGACCGCGCACGGCGACGTCGACGCGGAGCGGGTGTTCGCCACCGTCTGCACCATTGGGGGCGAGGAAGGCTGGTTCTACGCCAACGTCCTGTGGTGGATCCGTGGCGCGATCGACTGGCTGCTGGGTGGACCGAGCTTCCGTCGTGCGCGACGGCACCCGACCGAGCTGCGCGTCGGCGACGTCGTCGACTCGTGGCGTGTGATCGCGCTCGAACCGGGACGGCGCCTCACGCTGCTGATGGAAATGAAGGCGCCCGGCGCGGGCGTGCTCGAATTCGTGGTGCAGCCACAGGGCACGGGCGCGAGCGTCTCAGCCACGGCCTACTGGCATCCTGCCGGCGTGTGGGGGCTCGTCTACTGGTACGCGCTGATTCCGGCGCACGCGTTCATCTTCCGCGGCCTGACGCGGGCGATCATCAGGCGTGCGAGACGCTGAACCGGCCTGCCGCCCCGGCGAGGCAGCGGCGGCCTTGCATCACTCTGCCGCCGCCTCGGTCGCCTTGGGGCCGCCGAAACGGTAGCTCAGCGAGAGCGTCACGTAGTTGACGTCGTAGTTGTAGGGGTCGACGCCCAGGCCCAGTACCGTCGGCATGGCGGCCGGCTGCGCGTTGTACGACCAGTCGCTCGTCTTCAGCGTTTCGTACCACCACGTGAGCCTCAGGTCCGTGCGTTCGCTGAACCCATACGTCACCCCGGCCTTGAACGAGCTGAGCTCGCTCTTTAAGACGGGGAAGATGCCGGCGCCAGCGCCCGTGATGCGCGTGCGCGAATTGCCCGCGCCGTACGAGTAATCGAGGTTGACGCCGATCTTGTCCGTGAACTGCGCGTTGACTCCCGCGCCGTACGTCTCGAAGTCGTCCTGCACCTGTCCCACCCAGTCGGCCGTCGTGAAGGTGCTGCTGCCTCTCGTGCGCGAGTCGATTTTTTCGCGCCCGAGCGTCGCGTAGGCCGCGATCTTCTCGTTGACCGTCCAGTTCAGGTCGACGCCATAACGCCGATCGAGACCTGAATCCAGGCCCAGGTCGGACTGCAGGTAACTGTCGTCGCCGTAAAAAACGCTGGCGCCGAGCGACAGCGGCAGCGATCCGATCGCGACGTTCGTGAGTAATTCGCCGTAGGAACGGTAGCGATAAGCCTGGTTGTACTTGCGCATGAGCGGGTTCTGGCCGAAACCGGCCGCGACGTTCACGTCGTACCTGTCCGGATCGCGCTCCTCGACGCCGCCCTTCGCGACGATCCCGAGGTACCCGCTCGGGCGGAACTGCACGCGGCCCCAGCCGTCGAGTACTTCCTCGCTCGAGACCTCGAGCGCCGAGCCCGTCCGGTCGGTAGTTCGCCACTCGCCACCGACGCCGATGGCGAGGTCATCGTACACGTCGAAGTCGGCCGAGCCGTTCAGTCTTGTGCGTTCATAGCCGTAGACGGCATTCACGCGGTCGGCCACGATCGGGAACAGGTCCGTGTGCACGATCGAGGTGAACGTGCCCTGACGGCTGTCGTTGTCGCGCTCGTCGTAGGCTGCCGATCCACGCAGGCGCAGCCGGTCCATCGGGCGGGCGCTGACCGCAAGATCCGCGCGCGTCACACTGATGTCGCCGTCGAGGTTGTCGAACGGCAGCGCGTCGACCGCGACGTTCGGATTGATCGTGTACGGGTTGAAGCCTGTTTCCTGCGAGCCTTGCCCCATGGCGGCCGACAGCGTGACGGCCGTGTTCCAAGGCAGGCCGAACCAGCCGAACGACACCGCGACCTCGTTGTAGAGGTTGTCGGGCTCGAGCGACATCCGCCCGGCGTCGCCGCCGGGGGCAGCCGCGTTGAAGGGGTTGTCGAACTGGAAGCCAGCGGCCTTCGTGTCGTAGATCGATGCGAAGTAGCCAAGCCGCGCGAACCAGTGCTTGCCCTGATAGCGCACATCGGCATTGATGCGATCGGTCGAGTCGTCGATCGGCCGCAGCATCTCGGTCGAGACGCTGCCGAACGAGCCATAGCGCGGACGCGTGCCGCTGCGCTCGTCGCGCTTGTAGTCGAGCCCGAACGTCCATTTGTCGCCGAGGAAGTAGCGGCCGTTCGCGCCGTAGCGGTCGCGATCGTACCCGACGTCCACGGGACGCAGGCTCGTGCCGAGCGCCGTCATGCCCGCCGTGCTGCCGGCGCGCACCCAGCCGCCGGGTAGCGAGAGGTCGTCGCTGCCCGAGAAAATCGTTTCGCCCGTATCCGAGATCCGGTGCGGGATGCGGTCATACGACAATCCGAACTCATAGGCCCCCTGCTTGCCGCCCTGGACCGAAGCAGCGCGCGAATCGAGGCCGAGATCGAGCAACTCGTAGTCGAGGTGATAACCGGACTCGAGCGCGACGCCGCCTTCGGCGTTCGCCACGACGTACACGCCGTCTTCGTCGAGGCCGGTGTAGTCGCCGAACTTTGCGCTCGAATCATCGAGCCAGCCCGCGCCGATTTCAGCTTCGGAC
>Ga0209253_10004790_pt1 | contig 11763 bp, 12 predicted proteins | sample FrelakmetBRP12BR_FD_187145 | JGI IMG/M metagenome (GOLD analysis project Ga0209253, IMG submission 187145) | Freshwater lake sediment microbial communities from the University of Notre Dame, USA, for methane emissions studies - BRP12 BR (SPAdes)... | ecosystem: Environmental > Aquatic >...
GTCCCCAGAGCCTGGTGTCTGCATCCCTTGAGACCATCAGGGAGACTTCCACCGGATATGAGTTCAACAGTTCCTGTTCCCGTGATTTTGACCCGTCTGCAATCGGAGACCGGGCAGGATTCCTCTCTTCTGCTTCCGTAAACGGAAAGGAGATCAGGACAGGAGCCTACGATGTCGTCCTTTCCCCGCTCGCGTTTGCACAGCTCCTCTCTGCAGTGGTGGTCCCGGCACTCTCAGGGAGAAATGTCCACGCCGGTCGCTCACGGTTAGCTGGTTCACTCGGTATGCAGGTTACTGATTCCAGGATATCAGTCATTGATGAGCCACTGCGCCGGGGAGGGCCGGGAAGCACACGGTGGGATGCAGAAGGAACCCCGACCAGGCGCCTCCCGTTGATCCATGGGGGTATCCTCGAATCGTTTGCCTACGATCTGAAGACCGCATACCGGTACGGGGCGATGACAACGGGAAGTGCAGTCCGCTCCGGTTCCGGTGGCTTACCGGCTATCGGCCATCATAACCTCGTAATTGAAGGGGCGGGTGCTGACCTGATGGAGGAGCCATCTCTCTATGTACAGGATGTGGTCGGAGCCCATACCGCAAACCCGCTCTCCGGGGATTTTTCGGTTGAACTGACCAATCCCTTCATGGTGAGCGGGGGGACCTACGAATTCCCGGTGAGGAAAGCAATGATGTCGGGAAATGTCTTTGAGATGCTCCGCGAGATTGCCGGTCTCGGAAATGACCAGCGGTTTATTGGTTCTCTGCTGATTCCTTCAATAAAATTAAAGAAACAGCAGATCATTGGTAAATAAATGACATTTGATCTGGCCTTTCTTGTCGCCGGACTCCTGATTGCGGTTGTTCTCATTTTCATCCTGAAGGATATTGTAAAAATCGTTATCAATTCCATCCTCGGGCTCCTTATCCTCTTCTTCATCAACTACTTTGATCTCATGGCATATGTCGGACGTCCTGACATCCCGTATACTCCGGTGAACATCATTCTCTGTGCACTGGGGGGCGTTCCTGGTGCCCTCATCGTTATTATCATGCAGCTGTTCGGAACTCCCATAACCTGATGAATCCCAGCTCCAAAAACCGGGATGCTGCATTTTAACTATGCCTGATTCCCATACTATGCCAGATCAAACAGAGGACCCGGGAATCTTATGTCTCCCTGCGTTACCATGGACCTGCAGACACTTCTCCTCATCGAGGGAACCCGATCCTTTGTTCTCGCTGGAATTATCGGGAAAAGATTTCCCCTCTGCCTTGAAACCCTGACCGGGGAGGTTTGCGTAACGCTCGACAGGGGTGACATTGTAGCGGTATCTGCACCTGAAGGCGGACCGCTGGAACCGGCAGTGATGCTCCTCGAGCTTGTACGATCCTACCACCACCCGGTTATTGTACTCCCCTCCGGTCACCCTGGTTCAAAAAGACTCCGGTTCATCGTTTCTGCTGCATCTGAAATTTCCCTCTCCTGTACCATTCAGCGGGGCACTCACCCCGAACAGCATCTCCTCTGTTCATCTGATGAACTGGCCGGGGTTATCCTCCGGAGAAAAGAGTGTGGGATCGAGATCCACCACCTGCCCCCGGCTATCCACGCAAGGCTCATACGACCTTCTCTTGCCATGGATGCCCCCAACCCGGACTGAGCCAATGACCAGCCCGGTCCTCTGATCCCCGAAAACCCCTTTCCAGACGGTACCCTATCCGCGCATAAGAATGGGAGAGAAAAATCCCTGATTTCGAAATATCGACCTTATTTCTCCAGAATTGTTCACTTTTCATAAAATAACCGTTTTCCGGAGAGATAAATATCAACAGATATAAGAACAATTCATGGCAAATATCTCTTTTGCCGTAAAAGAGGAGGTTGGATGAAGACTGATGTGTTAAAGAACATCAAAGCAACCGAAGATGAGTACCAGTCATTAATCAGCACGGTCATGGCAGAGAGAAAACGCAGTCTTTCCGATGCTGAACTCGAAGCCGACAACCTTGTGATAAAGGCAAGTGCCGGTGCCGAAGAGTATAAAAAGATGCAGCTTGCAGAGGCACGGCAGCAAGCAGAGAGAAAACATGCCGAGATCGTCAGGGATGGCGAGCGTACAGCGGCAGAACTGAAGGCAAAGGGCGGTAAAAACCTTAATACGGCTGTGGAACTGCTCGTTTCACGTTTTAAGGAGAAACTGCATGTTAACTCCTGAACAGATGAGCAAGGTTCTTATCGCCGCACCGAAGGATGTGATAGAGCCGGTCATCCGGGAGCTCTACCGGAAACGTCTCTTCCATATCCAGGACTTTGTCGAAGATGAACATGAGGAGTACCAGGGATATCGCATCGGCAATCCGCTTTCAGGAGCCGGCGAAACCTCGAAAGAATTACTCAGGCTGAGATCCGTCACCAATGCCTTTTCCCTGAGATCCGATGATATTGACCCTGCTGAAAAAATCAGGGAATCACGGTTACAGGAGAGGATTGAACAGGAACTCCCGGCAATCGAGCAGGAAGTGGAAGATCTTCTGTCCCGCCGTTCGACTCTGGAAAACCAGAAGAAGGAGATTGAGCAGAAAATCGATTTACTCCTGCCTTTTGCCGATGTACCCGTTGATCTCCCACTGCTCCGTGGATATAGGACCATGGCCGTGATTGCAGGGTATCTGGCAAAGAGGATCAGCCTCAATGTTCCCTGCGAGGAGTATTATTCTGAATCGAAGAGAGGGAACCTGCTCATCGTCGTGACGCCGAATGAGTACCGTCCTGAAGTGGAAAGGATGCTGCTCGATGCTCACTTCCAGGCAATCCCCATTCCCGATGAGAAAGGGTCGGCAAAGGACCGGATAGCGGAATACCAGGTTCAGGCCAAATCTGTCGAGCAGGAAATTTCAGGGATCTCGGAAAAAATTCAGGCATTGAAAGCGAACCACGCCGGGTTCCTGGTCGCCTGTGACGAGCTCCTTTCGATGGACGTGGAGAGGGCAGAGGTTCCGCTTCGTTTTGCAACAACGGATCATGCTTTCATAGCCGAGGGGTGGGTGCCATCAGATACCGTACGCCCACTCACCGAAGATCTCGTCACTGCATCAGGCGGCAGGGCTTTCGTGACGGAGCTTCCCATCCAGAAAGGGAAAGATGTTGTTCCTGTCGAATACGATAACATCAGTTTTGCCAGGCCAACCCAGTTCCTGATGGATATTTACTCCCGTCCGAAATATACCGAGCTCGATCCTACCCTGATAGTCTCGATCGTGTTTCCCATATTCTTCGGGCTGATTCTCGGAGATGTCGGCTATGGGGCTTTGCTCCTCGCAGCAAGTTTTGGCCTCCGGAAACTCCTGAAAGGGCCTGAAGGGAAGATGCTCCTTGATATCATGCGGAATGCCAGTATCTCGAGTATTTTCTTTGGTATCCTGTTCAGTGAATGTTTCGGGTTCAAACTACCCTGGCCGTCTGTCCTTCCCAGCAGGCACCTCAACATCGGGGGTGAAGCAGGTGGTCACGGGCCGGCAATCCCTGAACTGATGATCATGTGTGTCTGGATCGGGGTCTTACATATCACCGCCGGGCGGCTCCTCGGGATACTGAACCACGCACGGCAGGATCACGGTTCCCACCGCGTCTGGGCCATGCTGGCAAATCTCGGCTGGATCATGGTTATGTGGGGGATTTTAATTATGATCTGGTCGGCATTTCCGATGCCGCTCATGCCTGACCTGACCGGATTTCCCCCTCTGGTTCTGGGACTTTCACTGCCAGCGATCATCGGCTTGCTGATTATTGTGCTGGGTGTCGTTTTCATTGTGAAGGAGTCAGCACTCGAGCTCGTCGAACTCCCCACCATCCTCTCGCACGTGCTCTCGTATGCACGTCTGGTCGGGGTAGGAATCTCTTCAGTTGCTATTGCGATGGTGATAAACTTTATCGCCATCGGAATGATTATTGAACCGCAATTAGAAAATATAACCATTTTTAGTGTAATTGTCATAGTGGTCGGGGTCATCGTCTGGATAATCGGGCAGATCCTGAACACCATCCTCGGGATGATTGGGGGCGGACTCCAGTCCCTCAGGTTGCAGTATGTTGAATTCTTCACCAAGTTCTACAAGGGTGGAGGCGTTAAATACAACCCATTTGGAGTTATGAGAAAATTTTCGGAGGATTAAAAAAATGGCAGTAGAAGTTGGAACAGCAATTACAGATGTTGCAGTAATGGAAGCATCCCAGTTGGGCTTAAGGGCAATGGCCGCAGCAATTGCCGTCGGATCGACCGGTATAGCCTCGGCGGCAGCCGAAATGGTGATCGGTTCTGCGGCAGTCGGTGCAACTGCAGAGAACAAAGACGTATTCGGGCTTGTCCTGTTACTTACCGTCATTCCGGAAACCATTGTTATTTTCGGGCTCGTTGTGGCGCTGCTGCTCATATTCTGAACGCGGGGCTGACAATGGGACTGGAAGTGGTCATCGAACAGATCAGGGACAAAGGAAAGAGAGAGGCGGACCAGATCAGGCAGGACACCAGGGCAGAAGTCCAGAGTATCCTCAAGACCGCCCAGGAAAAGGCAGAACGGATCAAGCTGGCGGTTGACCAGGATGTGGAGAGGCAAAAATCCCACATCATGAACCAGGAGGTTTCTGCTGCAAACCTGGTAGTCAAGAGGCAGCTCCTGAACACCCAGAAACAGCTCCTTGATCAGGTCCATTCGGATGCCCTCTCTTCAATAGCCAGGCTGCCTGCAGATTTTCACCGTGAAGCCCTGCAACGCCTCCTTTTAAAAGTAAAATCAGAGATCCCTGATGGCATTGTCCACTGCAGCAGGAGGGACAGTGAGACCCTTAACCGGCTTCTTTCCGGAGATCCATCCCTGAAAGGGTATGTCATGGGAGAACCGGTTGAGACTGAAGGTGGTATCATCGTCGAAAGCAAGGATGGTGAGCTCCAGATTGACTACGGCTACCGGACGTTCCTGAACATGGTATGGGAGACAGGATTAAAAGATGCTTCTGAAATCCTGTTCAAGTGAGGTGATCGAGGATGGCTGAAGTCAGCGCAGGCCCGGTTCCCTATGTGTACGTATGCACGAGGTTGCGGGTCAGAAAATCAAAGCTCATCCCGAGGCAGGAGTATCTCAGGCTGCTCAATATGGGCATTCCTGAAATAACCCGGTTCATCGAAGAGACCCAGTACAAAAAAGAGATTGATGAACTTGCCTCTTCGTTCCATGGCATTGATCTCCTGGAACTGGCTCTCTCCTGGAACCTGGCCAAGGAATACCAGAGCATCCAGGATATCACCCCCGGCGTGCTGAAGCGGTTTACCCAGTCGTATCTCAGAAAATGGGATATCCAGAATGTTCTCACCATCCTCAGGGGAAAAGCTCAGGGGATGAAGGCCGGCAAGATCAGGGAGATCCTTGTCCCCGCCGGTGAGCTGGACAAAACATTTCTCGACAGGCTGCTGACGGAGGACACCCCCGAACGAATAGTTGAGACACTCAAGGGTCAGTCTATCCATCCTGTCATCGCAGCTGGTATTGCCACGGCAATTGAGGAGGAATCCTTTGCGAAGATCGAGAATGATCTCTACAAGGAGTTCTATGAAAACCTCCTCGAGGAAGCGAGAAGTGGATTTAAAGGAGGCAAACAGTTCCTGGAATACATCCTCCTCGATATTGACATGATCAATATCAGGAATATGTTCAGGCTCAGGGCAGACAAACTCCCCGAAGACGCCAGTGCGATGGCAATACAGGGAGGGGCGTTTTCAGTCCGGGATTTCCAGGACCTCATCAGCATCGAGGACGAGAAAAGTTTCATTGATGGCCTGAAATCAAAAGTGACCTTAAAACCACTCCTGGTACTCCTCGATGCGATGAGTGGCGCAAAATCCCTCCGTGAGATCGAGATCGAATTGATCAAGGTGCAGCTCGCCCAGATGGAGTCTTTTTCCAAAAAGAGCCCGTTCTCGATCCACCCCATCCTTACCTACCTTGAGAAAAAGAAGTATGAGATCTTCAATCTCCGGGCGATCGCCAGGGGGAAGGAAGTCAATCTCCCGACTGACCGGATCCGCGGATACCTGGTGATGTGACATGGAGATAGCAGTTATCGGCAGCAGTGAGTTTGTCCTCGGATTCAGACTGGCAGGAATCAGGAGAACCTATACTGCTGAGACCGATGAAAAACTGGTCGAGCACATAACCAGAGCCCTCGATGATGGGACGATCGGAATCCTTGTCCTGCAGAGCAAGGACATGAACAGGATCCCGCGACGTCTCCAGACCACACTCGAGAATTCCGTGAAACCGACTGTTATCGCAGTCGGGGGCGAGGAAGGGGGATTGTCCATGAGGGAGAAAATTAAGCGATCAGTGGGTGTTGATCTGTGGAAGTAAAAGAGAAGACAGAAAAAGGCAGGACCGGAGTCCTCAAGAGGATTGCCGGCCCGGTCGTTACCGCGGTCAATATTGACGCACATATGTATGACGTGGTGAAGGTCGGGCACGAGGAACTCATGGGAGAGGTCATCAAGATCCAGGGTGACGAGACAATCATCCAGGTATACGAGGACACCTCAGGGATCAGACCCGGAGAACCCGTCATCAACACGGGACTTTCTCTCGCCGTAGAGCTTGGTCCGGGACTCCTGACCAGTATTTATGATGGAATCCAGAGACCCCTGTCGGTCCTTGTGGACAAGATGGGAGATTTTATCCAGCGGGGGGTTTCTGCCCCCGGGCTCGATCACCAGAAGAAGTGGGAATTCAGGCCGCTGGTAAAGGAAGGGGATAAGGTATCGCCCGGATCGATCATCGGCGAAGTCCAGGAGACAAATATTGTTCACCGGATCCTGGTTCCACCGAATGTCCGGGGCGGAACGATCACGAGTATCAAATCCGGTTCATTTACCATAGAAGAGACGATCTGCACACTCGATTCGGGAACTACGCTCACCATGATGCAGAAGTGGCCGGTGAGAGTCCCGCGTCCGGTCAGCGAGAAGATGAATCCGACCATTCCTCTCATTACCGGACAGCGGATTCTCGACGGCCTGTTCCCGATCGCCAAGGGTGGCACCGCAGCTATTCCGGGACCATTCGGGAGCGGAAAGACCGTTACCCAGCAGCAGCTTGCCAAGTGGAGTGACGCAGAGATCGTCGTCTACATCGGCTGCGGTGAGCGCGGGAACGAGATGACCGAAGTACTCACCGAGTTCCCGGAACTCGAGGATCCAAAGACCGGCAAACCGCTCATGGAGCGGACGGTGCTTATCGCCAATACGAGCAATATGCCCGTCGCTGCCCGCGAGGCATCGGTATACACCGGGATCACTATCGCCGAGTATTTCCGCGATATGGGGTATGATGTCTCCCTGATGGCGGATTCGACCTCGCGCTGGGCTGAAGCCATGCGTGAGATCTCATCGCGTCTTGAAGAAATGCCCGGTGAAGAGGGGTACCCGGCATACCTTGCCGCACGGCTCTCGGAGTTCTATGAACGTGCCGGCCTCGTAAAGACCCTGGGAGGAAAGAACGGTTCCGTCTCGGTTATTGGTGCGGTTTCACCGCCGGGTGGTGACTTCTCTGAACCGGTCACCCAGAATACACTCCGTATCGTGAAGGTTTTCTGGGCTCTGGATGCAAAACTTTCCCAGCGTCGTCATTTCCCGGCAATCAACTGGCTCAACTCGTACTCGCTCTATCTAGATACACTCAACGACTGGTACGACAAAGAGGTTTCTCCGGAGTGGAATGTCCTCCGCTCATGGGCAATGGAGGTCCTCCAGAAAGAGGCAGAGCTCCAGGAGATAGTCCAGCTGGTGGGATCTGACGCTCTCCCGGAAACCGAGCAGGTGACCATCGAAGTGGCGAGAATGATCCGTGAGATATTCCTCCAGCAGAATGCGTATGACCCGGTGGACACTTTCTGTGACATGTCAAAACAGTATGACATGATGAAAGCGATCCGGATCTTCTCTGACCAGGCCTATGCCGCACAGTCTGCAGGGGTATCTCCCCTGCAGATCATCGGGGTCCAGTCAAAGAATGATCTCCCCCAGATCAAATTCATCAAGGATTACCGGCCGGAGCTCGAAAAGATCCTGAAGGCCATGGATAGTGAATTCAATAAACTGAGGTCGTCGGTATGAAGGAGTACAGAACCATATCAAAGATCGCTGGTCCCCTGGTCTTCGTAGAGAAGACCGAGCCGGTAGGCTACGGCGAGCTGGTCAATATCTCCCTCTGGGACGGCAGCGTCAAGAGGGGACAGGTCCTCGATACCAGCGATGACCTGGTGGTCGTGCAGGTCTTTGAGACCACGGCTGGCATCGGGAAAGACAGCGGTGTCCGGTTCCTCGGTGAGACCATCAAAATGCCGGTCGGCCGGGAGATGCTGGGGAGGATACTTTCCGGGGGGGGAAAACCAATCGATGGCGGACCGGAGATCGTGCCGGAAAAAAGGCTCGACATCACCGGTGCTGCAATCAACCCCTATGCCCGGGCATCCCCCGAGGAATTTATCCAGACTGGTATTTCAACGATTGATGGGACGAATACCCTGGTCCGTGGCCAGAAGCTGCCGATCTTCAGCGGTGCCGGTCTTCCCCATAATAACATCGCCCTCCAGATAGCACGTCAGGCCAAGGCTCTCGGGTCAAAGGAAGAGTTTGCCGTGGTATTTGCCGCCATGGGTATCACCAAGGAGGAGGCCAACCACTTCATGCAGGACTTCGAGCGCACCGGGGCTCTCGAACGGGCGGTGGTCTTCCTGAACCTCGCTGACGATCCCGCTGTGGAACGAATTATTACGCCGAGGCTAGCGCTTACCACTGCCGAGTACCTTGCCTTTGATATCGGAATGCACGTGCTCGTCATCCTGACCGATATGACCAACTATTGCGAAGCACTCCGTCAGATCGGTGCAGCTCGCGAGGAGGTGCCTGGCCGGCGGGGGTATCCGGGATACATGTATACCGACCTTGCCAGCATCTACGAGAGGGCAGGAATTATCAAAGGAAAGAAAGGGTCAATCACCCAGTTCCCCATACTCACCATGCCGGGCGATGATATCACGCATCCGATCCCTGACCTGACCGGGTATATCACTGAAGGACAGATTGTGGTGAGCCGGGAGCTGCACCGGAAAGGGATCTATCCTCCCATCAACGTTCTCCCGTCCCTCTCCCGCCTTATGAACCTTGGTATCGGAAAGGATCATACCCGTGAAGATCACAAGAAAGTCTCCGATCAGCTCTATGCTGCGTATGCAGAGGGGAATGACCTGAGAGGCCTTGTGGCAATCGTCGGGAAAGATGCCCTCTCCGAACGTGACCGTATGTTCCTTGAATTTGCTGATATCTTCGAAAACCGGTTTGTCCGCCAGGGATACCGTGAAGACCGCACGATCTTCGACACGCTGGATATCGGCTGGAACCTGCTCGCAACCCTCCCGGTCGAGCAGCTGGTCCGGATCGATCGCGACCTGATTGCCAGGTACCACCCGAAATTCAGGCAGACCGCCAAGGCACCGGGGTAAGTTCACATGGCGCTGCGAGATATCAAGCCCACGAGATCAGAACTGATCAACCTGAAGCGGCGGATAGCCCTCTCCGAGCGCGGGTATAAGATCCTCAAGATGAAGCGCGACGGACTGATTATTGAGTTTTTCAAGGTGCTTGAATCGGCAAAGGACAGCAGGAGTGAACTTCTGGATAAATACACCCGGGCAATGGAGATGATGGCTTTTGCCGAGACCGTGGAAGGAGCCATCGGGGTAAAGTCCGCAGCCTTTTCGGTTCAGGAAGTGCCGGACATCACCCTTACCAGCAAGAATATCATGGGGGTTGTGGTGCCGGAAATCGATTCCACGAAGGTCAAAAAGAGCCTGGTCGACCGGGGATATGGCCTCCTGGGAACGACCTCGGCAATCGATGAAGCTGCATCATCGTATGAGGATCTCGTCGAGGCGATTATCGAGAGTGCCGAGATCGAGACCACCATGAAGAAACTGCTCGATGAGATCGAATCCACCAAGCGAAGGGTCAATGCCCTTGAGTACAAGGTAATCCCGGAGCTGAGCGAAGCACGGGACTTTATCAAGATGCGGCTTGATGAGATGGAACGTGAGGAACTCTTCCGGTTAAAAAAGATCAAGGCAAGGAATGTCTGAAGGGGGGCAAGGGTATGAGTGCAATCGGTGTGTTGAGTGATATACCCCGGGCAGGCAAGACCATTCTGCTCAGACTTGACCTGAACTCACCCATCGATCCCTCGTCCCGGACCATCCTTGACGACAAGAGGTTCCGTGAGCATGTCCCGACCATCCAGGCCTTAAAAGAGAGCAGGGTGGTCATCGTTACCCACCAGAGCAGACCTGGAAAAAAAGACTTTACGACCCTTGAGACTCACGCTGAAAAACTTGGACAACTCATTGGCAGACCTGTCAAATATATCGATGACATTTTCGGGCACTATGCCCGGGAATCCGTCAGGAAAATGCATCCGGGTGACGTACTGATGCTTGAGAACGTAAGGTTCAGCGCTGAGGAGAATCTCACCGTCAAGCCAGAGGATGCAGCAAAATTTCATATCGTCCGGGGACTGGCAGCCCTCGGCGACCTGTTTGTAAATGATGCGTTTGGCACCTCCCACCGGTCTCAGCCCACGATGGTTGGTCTTCCCATGGTCATGCGATCGGTCGGAGGCCTCCTTATGGAGAAGGAAGTGCTGACGCTTTCCCGGGTCTTTGAGAATGCACCAAAACCCGTCTGCATCGTACTGGGGGGTACCAAGGTCGATGACTCGATTGCCGTAGCATCTCACATGCTCAAATTCCATATCGCTGACCAGGTCATGGTAACCGGCGTAGTCGCCAATGTTTTCCTCGCTGCATCCGGACGCGATATCGGGAAACCCTCGCTGCAGCTGATCCATCAGCTGAAATATGAGCGGGAAATCGATCGGGCCCGCCAGCTCCTTGAGCAGTACAGGGATCGGATTATCCTCCCGGAATGGGTTGCGGTACGGGAAGAGGGCGGACGGGTTGAATATCCGGTGCATGCCATCCCGAAAGAGGCTCCCGTCCTTGATCTCGGTATCGAAGCAGTAATTGGCTTTTCCGACAGAATCAGGAACGCAGGAACGGTGGTGTTCAATGGTCCGGCAGGTGTCTTCGAAGAGAAGGACTTTGCCACCGGAACCTATGAACTCCTGAAAGCAGCATCAAAAGTTCCGTTCTCCATAATCGGAGGAGGCCACACCGCAGCGGTGGTACAGAAGCTGGGGATAGAAAAGAACTTCACCCACATCTCAACCGGTGGCGGTGCCTGTATCGAATTTCTTACCGGAAAAAAACTGCCTGCGGTCGCTGCCCTGGAACGGTCTAAGGAACTGTTCGGTTAACGGAAAGGAATGCTTCCTTGAGGCAGATGAACGGACAGGGGAGATGCCCCTGCTCCGTGAACCCTCATGCCGGGAATCCCGAAAACGATCTTTTTTCTCCGGGCTTCATTGCTCAGGAGGGGATATCCCGTTCCTGCCGGCCCTGGAACCCATCATCTTCAGGACTGCCATCGAGAAAATTACCGCGGTTGCTAAAAAGAGGACCAGGCCGGCCAGCAACGCGATGCCCCCGACCATCAGGCCCCTTGACGGCTGCAGGGCCATCCACGCGGCAGGGATAAAAAGCACCCAGGAGACAACCACTGAGATCCGGGTGAATTCACGGGGACTCCAGCGGGTCCTGTCCCGTTC
>Ga0209253_10004791_pt1 | contig 11760 bp, 13 predicted proteins | sample FrelakmetBRP12BR_FD_187145 | JGI IMG/M metagenome (GOLD analysis project Ga0209253, IMG submission 187145) | Freshwater lake sediment microbial communities from the University of Notre Dame, USA, for methane emissions studies - BRP12 BR (SPAdes)... | ecosystem: Environmental > Aquatic >...
GCCCGCCCTGCCACCCCTCCAAGGAGCATTCTCCCATGAATTCATCGCTCGATGCACCTTGGAAAGAAGGTAGGAAGCGAAGCGCCGAAGGGGGAGCTTGACTCCCCCTTGGAAGTGCCCCGGCTCTGCGAAATACTGGAACAAGTAATTTATGAGACGGGGCACTAGCGGATTAGCTTCAGCATCCGCCCCCATCTTGCTTTCGGCAGAAAGCTGACCAGCTTTTTCAGGCGATCCCGGGCGCTTGTCTTGAGGTAGGCGTCCCGCTCGGCCTTGTAAGAAAAATAGATGATCCAGGGCCGGCCTTTGACATAGTTCAGCGGCAAAAATCCCCAGTAGCGCGAATCGGCGCTGTTGTCGCGGTTGTCGCCCATGACGAAAATGTGATCGGGGGGGACGACGACCGGGCCGTAATTGTCCCGGATGTTATCGCTGTAATTGTAAGTATCGTTCTTGGCGATCACCTGATTGTCGCTGTGGACCTTGTATTTTTCCCCCAGCGGCTGGTCGTTGATGAACACCTGCTTGTTTTTGATCTCGAGCTTCTCCCCCGGCAGCCCGATGACCCGCTTGACGAAATCCTTGGCCAGGTCGTTGGGATATTTGAAAACGACGATGTCCTGCCGGCGGATGTTTTTCCTGGGAAGCAGGCCGGCCTCGATCGGCGAGGCCGTCCCGGCATAGACGAGCTTGTTGACCAGGAGAAAATCGCCGATGAGGAGCGTCGGCTCCATCGAGCCCGTCGGGATCTGGAAGGCCTGGACGACAAAGGTCATGACAAAAAAGACAAACACGGCCGTCTCGGCAATGAGCTCGAAATATTCCCGAAAAACGCCCTTGTCCCGTTTCTTCTTCGGCTCTTTCTCTTCGGTCATGGTTCACCTAAATAGAAGCGCTACTATAGCTAAAATCAAAAAATCTATCAACACCATTTTAAAGCGAGTCCCTTCCCGAAGCTCCGACCCTGAGCCCTTTCTCTTGACAGCCGGGGCGATTCGGGCTTTACTTAGTTCATGAATTTCACCCTTTTCGGCTATCCCAGGACGGGAAAAACCACGTTGTTCAATATCTTGACCGGATCGCATATCGAAGTGAAAGCCTATGAGGACGGGAAAAGAGAGCCCAATCAACGGACCTGCCCTTATCCCGACGCACGCCTGGACAAGGTCTGGAGCCTTCATCCGGAGAAAAAGAAGGTCGCGGCGACGATCGATTTTTTTGACCTGGCCGGGATTTCCTACGGTGAGGTCAAGCACAGCACGTTCCTGAACGCCCTGCGTAAGGCCGACGGCCTGGTCCATGTCGTCCGCGGCTTTCATGACCCTCAGATCCCCGATCCCAGGCCGATCAACCCGAAGGGCGACATGCGGACCATGGAAGAAGAGCTTCTCCTGGCCGACCTGGTCTCGGTCGAATCGAGGCTGGAGAAGCTCGACAAAGACCTCAAGAAAGCCAAGAGCCCCGACGGCGAGAAAGAGCAGGAGTTGCTGGGGCGCCTGCGCCTCCACTTGGAGGACGGTAAGCCGCTCAGAGAATTCGCCCTCACGGACGCCGAAGAAAAACAGATCAAGAACTTCGCCTTCCTCAGTCAAAAACCAAGCCTTCATATGATCAACATGGATGAATCGGGCGTGTCCGGGATTCATGCCTTGGAAGCCGAGGCCGCATCCGGTCGGAAAAACACGGCGGCGCTCGCCTTCTGCGGAAAAATCGAAGCCGAGATCCTGGAGATCGGCGATGAACAGGAAAAGCAGGTTTTTCTCGCCGAATACGGGCTGAAGGAGACGACGCCCGGACGTTTTTTTACGACGGCCATGGAGCTGCTGGAAGTGATCTTTTTCTTCACGATCGGCAAGGATGAAGTCCGGGCTTGGCCGGTCAAAAGAAATTCCTCGGCGCTCCAAGCGGCCGGCGCGATCCATACCGATATCGAGAAAGGCTTCATCCGGGCGGAAGTCATCTCCTGGCAGGAACTGGTCAAGCTGGGTTCGCTCCAAGCCGGCAAAGAAAAAGGGGCCATCCGTCTTGAAGGCAAAGACTATATCGTTCAGGATGGGGACGTCATCTATTTCCGCTTCGCCGCATGAAAAAATCTTTCGCCATTGTCGCCGCCGATCCCCGCTCCTCGGCCAGGGCCGGAATCATCCAGACCCCCCACGGGCCGATTGAAACTCCGGCCTTTGCGCCTGTCGCCAGCCAGGGCACGGTTAAGGCCTTGACCCATAGCGAATTGGAACGGCTCGGAGCCCAGCTCATCCTCTGCAACTCCTACCATTTATATCTACGGCCCGGGCTGGATGTCATCCGGAGCATGGGCGGACTCCACTCGTTCATCTCCTGGCCCAGGCCGATCCTGACCGACAGCGGCGGCTTCCAGATCTACAGCCTCTCCCCGCTGGCCAAGGTCAAAGAGGAAGGCGTCTCCTTTGCCTCGCATCTGGACGGCACGAAAATCCGGCTCTCTCCGGAAGACATTGTGGATCTCCAACTCGCCCTGGGCTCGGATATCATGATGGTCCTGGATTACTTCGTCCCCTTCCCTTCTCCCGACGAAAAATTGCGCGAGGCCGTGGCCATCACCAGCCGTTGGGCGGAGCGCTCGAGGGACAGGCTCCGCGAGCTCGACTCGGCGTCGCTCCTCTGGGGAATCACCCAGGGGAGCGTCAGCTGGGAGCTCCGCAAGCAGAGCACCGAAGACCTGGTCCGCCTGGATTTTGACGGCTATGCCCTGGGCGGCCTGGGGATCGGCGAAGCCAAGTCCCAGCTCTTCGAGATCCTGGAAAAAAGCGATACCCTTCTTCCCAAAGACCGGCCGCGCTACCTGATGGGCATGGGCTATATCAGCGACATCTTCGAGGCCGTCGAGCGCGGCATGGACCTGTTCGACTGCGTCCTGCCCACCCGCAACGCCCGGAACGGCTCCCTCTTCACCAGCCGGGGGGTCATCGTCATCAAAAACCGTAAATACGTCCAGGATAAAAGGCCGCTCGACGAAGACTGCCCCTGCTATACCTGCCGGAATTTTTCACGCGCCTATTTGCGCCATCTCTACGAGCGGGAAGAGATCAGCTCGGCCGTCCTCCACACCATCCACAACCTCTATTTTTATCTTGACATCTTTCGCAAAATACGGCAATCTATTCAATCAAATTCGTTTCAACAACTGAAACAAAGGTATTTGAATACATTAAAGGACGTGATACGATGATTTTAAGCGGATTTTTTTCAGTCGCCCAGCAAGCGAGCGGTCAGGCCGGCCGGCCGGCTGCGCAGGGCAGCATGCTCACGGCGCTTGTCCCCTTTATCCTCGTTTTCGTGATTTTCTACCTTCTGATCATCATGCCTCAGCGCAAAAAGCAGAAAAAACACTTGGAGATGGTGGATAATCTGAAGCCGGGAGACCGGATCATTAGCTCGAGCGGCATCTACGGCACGATCATGGGGGTCCAGAAGGACCGCCTGGAAGTCAAAATCGCGGCCAACGTGAAAATCGAGATGACCAAGAGCGCCGTGGGCGTCATTCTCGCCCCCGGCGCGCCGGCGCCGGAGAAGACAGAATAATTTTCTAATCGTCACCATATAAGGAAAAGGGTTCACATGAAAAAAGGACTGCGCTGGAAAATCATTCTGACCCTCGTCGTCCTGGCCGGGTGCCTCGTGATCTCCTATCCCGTCAAAGAGAAAATCAAGCTCGGCCTGGATCTCCGAGGCGGGATCCATCTTCGGATGCAAGTCATCACCGAGGATGCCATCACCATGGAAACGGACCAGGAGATCCTTCGCCTGCAGGAACTTTTTAAGAAGAACAGCATCACTTTCACCTCCATGATCAAGGACACTCCGGGCAAATTCGCCATCCAGGGGACGATCCCGGATCAAGAGAGAAAAATCAAGGACGTGCTCGACCAATACTTGAGAGATTGGGACTACATATTTGCCGGGACATCCGCTTCGGTCTCTCTGAAGCCGCTGGCCGTGCAGTACCTCAAAGACCAGGCCGTCGACCAGTCCGTGGAGACCATCCGCAACCGGGTCGACGCCTTCGGGGTCGCCGAGCCGATTATTCAAAGGCAGGGCAAAGAATGGATCATCGTCGAGCTGCCCGGAGTCGATAATCCGGACCGCGTCCAAAATATCATTAAGCAAGCGGCGGTCCTGGAATGGAAGCTGGTCAAAGCGGGCCCTGCCCCGGACGAGGAGACGCTCCTGAAAGACTACGGGGGCAAGGTGCCTGATGACATGGATGCTCTCAAGGGCGATCCCAAGCGAAGGGCCGAAGGCTGGTACCTCGTCAGCAAAGTGGCCACGGTCACCGGACAGGATCTCCGGATGGTCCGCCGGTCGGTGGATGAATGGAACAATCCCGCCGTCGCTTTTTCCCTCAAACCGGACGGAGCCAAGCGGTTCGAAGTCGCGACCGGTGAAAATGTCGGGAAACTCTTGGCCATCATCCTCGATGGCCGGATCCAGTCCGCGCCGGTGATCAACACCCGAATCAGCGGCGACGGCAGCATCGAAGGCCACTTCACCGTGGAAGAAGCCGAAGACCTGGTGCTCCTCCTCAAATCCGGCGCCCTGCCGGCGGGCATTAAGACTCTGGAAAACCGGACCATCGGCCCCTCCCTGGGCGCGGACTCGGTCCGGGCGGGCCTGCTGGCCTTCATGATTGCCGTCCTGTCCGTGATGACCTTCATGATCATTTACTATAAATTTTCCGGAGTGAATGCCGTCATCGCTCTCATCCTGAACGTGATCATCCTCATCGGCGCTCTGGCCTATTTCCGGGCCACCCTCACCCTGCCTGGCATTGCCGGGATCATCCTCGGCGTCGGAATGGCCGTGGACGCCAACGTCCTCATTTTTGAGAGGATCCGTGAGGAAAGCGCCCTGGGCAAGAGCATCATGAACTCCATCTCGCTGGGTTTTTCCCGGGCCTTCAGCGCCATTTTCGACTCGAACCTGACCACGGTCATCTCGGCCATTTTTCTCTTCCAGTTCGGAACCGGCCCGATCAGGGGATATGCCGTCACCCTGATCATCAGCCTTGCCGCCAACATGTTCACCGCCGTGTTCGTCTCTCATTGGATTTTTAACGTGACCGTCACCAAGAAAACCAAGAAGTTGAGTATATAGCCATGCCTCTCGTATTCCTCAAAACACCCAACATCAAATTCATGAAATACAAGTACGCCGCTCTGGCCGTCACCGGAGCGATCGTCCTGGCGGGGGTCCTGAATGTCACGGTCGGAAAAGGCCTCAAGCTGGGCGTAGATTTCGGCGGCGGGACCTTGATCCGCGTCATGTTCAAGACGCCGGCGGCGGTTTCGGACATCCGGCAAACCATGAGAGACGTCGGCCTGGGCAACAGCACCATTCAAGCCACGGGCAAAGCAGGACATGAGTTCCAGATCCGGACGATGCAGGTCATCAAGGGCATCGATCCGCAAAAAGAAGTCGAAGCTCATGAGCAGCTGGCCAACAGGGTCATCGAAGCGCTCAAGGGGGACGACGGTCAGGCCGAGATTCAGCGCGGGTTGAAGGACCTCAATACTATTGATACCCGGGAACTCACCTCTTTGCTTTCGACAGCCTACCCATCCGAAGCGGCTCAGTTGGCCGAAAAAATCGTCGGCCAGAGAGGCGCCCCGGCCAAGGGCATCTTCACGGATTATGCGGAGCTCTCGGAGGCCGGAATTCAGCCTGAGGTCATCACCTTCCTCAAGGACAAAACGTTCCTCGGCAAGCTGACCGTGATCAGCAAGGAGACGGTTGGACCTCAGGCCGGGGCGGATTTGCGCAGAAAGGCCACGCTGGCCACAATCTGGGCCCTCATCGGGATGCTCGTCTACATCGCCTTCCGCTTCAAGCTGGCCTACGGTGTCGCGGCCATATTCACGCTGACCCAGGATGTCCTTATCACCCTGAGCATCTATTCCTTCACCAACCGGGAAATCAACCTGCCGATCATCGCGGCCGTGCTGACCATCGTCGGATTCTCCATCAACGACACCATCGTCATTTTCGACCGGGTCCGGGAAAACACGAAAATCCTGAGGAAAGAATCCCTGGAAAACATCATGAACGTGAGCCTCAACCAGTGCCTGGGCCGGACCATCATCACTTCCGGGACTGTGTTTATCACCCTGTTGTCCCTCTACATTTTCGGCGGCGAGGTGATCAACGATTTCGCCTTCTGTATGCTGATCGGCGCCATCGAAGGCGTCTATTCCACGGTGGCTCTCTCCTGCCCGGTGGTGCTTTTCTGGCAGAATATTTTCAAGACCAAAACGGCCTTTAGAAAATAATTTGATATTTGGACTTGTCAAAAAAAATAATTTATTCTATACTTCTTAGCTGTGGAAATGTATGCCGTTCCTATGAGGTAATGTATGGCTGAACAACCCGATTCCAGAGCCAAAACAGCCGAAGATATTCCTGCACTATTCAAAGATTCTTTTTTCACCGGGTCGAGTTGAAATGAAATCCATAAAGCTATCTATGGCTTTCGAATATTAAAAGGAGGTACTTAAATGGAATTCGGTTTAGTCCAAATGTGGCAGTCCATGGGGAGTGTTGCGAGAGGTGTTGCATTCATCCTGATGGGTCTTTCCATTATTTCTCTCTACCTGTTTATCGAAAGATTGCTCACGTTCAGAAAAGCCAAAGCCCAATCGAAGCTGGTCGCCCCGAAACTTGCCGACATGCTGAAGAACGGTCAAATCAAAGAAGCCTTTAGCCTCGCTTCCAAGAAAGAAAACAAAGGAAGCCATCTGGCCCGTGTCACGGCGGCCGGGATCCAGGAATTCCTGGAAGGCAAAGAATTCAACCTGAGCTTCGAGGAACAGATCGAAACCGCCCAGAGAGGCTGTGCCAGGGCCACATTGATCTTCGAACAGGAATTGAAAAGAGGCTTGAGCATCCTGGCGACCGTCGCCACCTCGGCCCCGTTCATCGGTCTGTTCGGAACAATCGCCGGCATCATCAACGCCTTCCGGGCCATGTCCCTGACCGGATCCAGCGGAATCGGCGCTGTGGCCGCCGGCATCTCCGAAGCTCTCATCACCACGGCCTTCGGGATCGGCGTGGCGGTCATCGCCCTCTGGTGCTACAACATCCTCAACGCCAGGATCGAAATCTACGGCGCAGAGATGTCGAACACCTCGTCCCAGGTCCTGGACTTCTTCATCCGACGCCAGCAGACCAAATAAGAGAATTCGCAGCCTTTTCATTAAAGAGAAAAGAGGTTCATTATGTCGATCTCAATCAGGAGAGAAGAAAGCGTCAAATCCGAGCCCAATGTCGTTCCCCTCTGCGATGTCCTTCTCGTTCTGCTGATCATCTTCATGATCGTAACCCCCTTGGTTCAAAAGGGCGTGGACCTGAGACTTCCCACGGCCATGAACACGATCCGCATGCCCGAAAATCCGGAAGTCGTCCTCTACATTAAAAAGGACGGAACCATGTACCTGAACCAGGACAAGGTGACGCCCGATAAACTGCAGTCCATGCTGGAAGAAATGTTCATGAGCGCCACGGACAAGAAGCTCTACTTGAGAGCGGACTCGGACCTGGAATACGGGAAACTCGTCGAGGTTTACGAATTTATCCGCGGGGCGGGCATCGAAAGCATCGCCGTGATCGCGGATAAAAAGACCGAAAAAGGCGACTAGCTTTTGTCTTGACCCCAAAGCCGGGGGAAAAGCGTGTTCTCCACAGCCCGCTTTCCCCTCGGTTTCCAGGCTAATCCATCCCGCCAGATCTCTTCCCCTTCCATACAGAAATACAGAGGAATTTCTTTGCCGCCCCATTTCTTGACAAACCCGGCTACAGACCGAAGGAGTTCCAGCCTGAGAGGCCTGAAGTAGCGAAGCTTTCCATCCCGTCCCAGGATGAATTCGTCATAGATGATCTTCGTCTCGGGAAAACGGGCTTGGATGATCTTTTTTAGGGCCGGTGGAAACCTCAAGGCGCCCAGGCTGAGCCAGACGATGCTCGAGGCGGGAATGACCTGAAAGAGCTTGCGGACGACTTCCTCATATTCCCGTTCCCAACCTGGGAAGCGGACGAGAGGGTCAAAATGAAACCCGACGCGATATCCCTTCTTGACAACGGCCCTGGCAGCCTGGAGGCGCTCGATCACGGGGGGCGCTCCTCTTTCTTCCTCGCCGGCGATCTTTCCGGCGTTCAACGACCAGGAAACGACGATGTTGCCCGGCCTTTGGACCGCCGGCAGATCCCCGATGCCTGCGGTCTTGGTCTTGAGCTCAAAACAGACATTGGCTTTCCCTCGGAAATAAGAGATTAGGTCCGCCGAAAGTCCGGTGAAATGATCGAGGGCCAGGGAGTCGCCGAGCTCTCCGGTTCCGATGCGAATGGCCCGCCGGTTGTGTTTTTCCAGGAAATCGTCCAGCTCATGCCAGAGATCCTCCAAGTTGACGAAGACGGTCAGCCAGGGTTCGGCAAGATAGTGTTGAAGGATGCAATACGTACAGTCCAGCGGACACTGAAGGTTGAGATTGATGATGAAATAGCCGCAGCCGATGACGCGGGGAGTGCATGGACAGGGCTTGACAAACCGTCCTCTCTGGACCGTCAAATAGAGAATCCGCTTCCCTTCCCCGACCGGGTCTTCGGAACGGCGAACGGCCTCGAGAATCGCCTGCTTCCGGCGCGGGCTGGCCACGATTTCCTGAGGCAAGCCGTCCAAATGTTCCAGGATTCTCTCCGTCAGGGGAAAATCCAGTGCTTTTTTGTCGATATAAACCTTGTCCGGATAATAAGGGAGTGAAGCCACTAAATTTTTTCCCGGCCTTTTGTCGTCAGTCGAGGACGGGTAAAAATCTTTTGAAATTCCTGACGGGAAGAAACTTCCAGGAGCTTTCGGAGATGGGCCCTAAATTCTCTTTCGTCCCTAAACCGGAACGAAGCTTCCATGTCGTCCGTCTCAAAGTACGCCGCCGGCTCAAGGGAAATCCCCCTCGGCCAGCCGAGCTCCCGCAAGGCAGATTGAAAGCTCTCTTCCCAGGCTGTCAGATGGGGAAAACGCTCCCTTCGTAGAGCGAGGCGGACCCGCTCCGATTTTTGAACGGGCGGCCACTTTGAAGACTGGAGGATGGCCTGGATGCCTGGCGTTTCAAGGATATCCCGGGGAGAAACATTTTTCCTTTTGGAAATTTCCAAGAGGTCTTCCAACACCTCCTTTTGCTTGTTCTGGCCGAGCGGAAGGAGGAGCGGGATGATTCTTTCCAAATCCTCGGCCTGGAATTCCACCAGCATCCGGGCTATCAGAAAAGGCAAGTTCTTCCCAGCGATCGCTTTTTTTGCAATGGGATCCAGCTTGGATAGAGAAAGAAAGCTGTCCAGGTAAAAGGCCGTCGGCGGGACTTGAAGAAGAGGCAAAAGATTTTTCATGATCCCGGATCTGGCCATGCCGAAGGTATAAAGCCTTGATACAATCTCTGCCTTTTCCAGGAGGGGGAATTCACGCCCGGCCAGATTCTCGTAAAGCGTAAACAAAAATGCCTTGAGGTCGTCGGGCTCATCCAGGATGAGCACCGGCGCGCTGGAGATCCCCAACTTAAGGCAGGCAGACAGTCTCTTCCACCCGGAGACCAGGACGAACCGGCCTTCTCGGAGTGTCACCAGCAGTGGATGGAGGAGGCCTATTTTTTTTATGGAGAGGACCAGCCGGTCTGAAGAAAAAAATTCTGATATCCTGAACCTGGTATCCTCGATATCCAACTCATGCAGGTCCAGATGTCTTTGCTTAAAAATATTTTTCATGCGGGGATGCCGTTCTATTTTAATTTTTCCTCCCGACAAATTGCAATGCCGCCCCGATTCTGATATTTTTAACCTCCGCCATGCACGAATCCGGATCGATCGTCCCGCCCAGGCCTTTCAAAGATTTCCTCGTCGACCGGGTCATCTATGTGCCCGTGGATTTACCCTCGGGACTCATAAAAAAATATCTCCGAGAGCACGCCGGCAGGGAAAAACAGACCGATTGGGGCATCCTCTACAGGATTGAACGGACGGCCGTTCTGTTCCAGACTGTGGGAGCTCCGTTGGCCGTCCTCTCGTTGGAAAAGCTCGTCGCTTCGGGCGCCAAAGAGATCTTAATCCTCGGCTTCTGCGGCTCGCTGAATCCAGAATACAAACTGGCGTCTCCCGTCAGCGTCGCCAAAGCTTATTCCAATGAAGGCACCTCCTGCCACTATTGTCCCGGCCAAAAGGTCTTTCCTGCCTCCCCCGGTCTCCAAAAAGCCGTTGAGAAAAGATTGAAAGACAGAGAACTTCCCTTCCTGCGGGGCGCCGCAGTTTCGACGGACGCACCCTACCGGGAAACTCCGGCCTGGATTCGAAAAATGCGGCAGAGGGGAATCGATGTCGTGGATATGGAGGCATCCGCGGTCTTTGGACTGGCCAGTTTCCACAAACTTCCGGCCGCAGCATTGATGATCGTCAGCGACGAATTGTTCTCCGGTCGCTGGAAAAACGGCTTTTCAGATCCCAGGCTGGCGAAAACTGTCCAGGACTATTTCTTCCCCTTTCTCGGCAACCGGAGCATTGGATGAGGCCGAAGGCTTTAGTGACGCACGCGCTCCTTCCCGACGCTATGGATTTCCTGGCTCAGCATGTCGATTTTGAAATCGGAACGAGCGAGGTCTTCCTGCCGAAGCCCATCCTCCTCGAGAAGGTTGCAGACAAAAGAGGCCTTCTCGCCCTCCTGACCGTTGACATCGACCGGGACGTCATGGATGCGGCGCCCCTCCTTGAAATCATCGCCAATTGCGCCGTCGGCACCGACAATATCGACATCGACTACGCCAGGAAAAAGGGCATCGTTGTCACCAACACGCCGGGCGTTCTGACGGAAACGACGGCCGACCTGACCTGGGCTCTGATCCTGGCGGTTGTCCGCAAAATTCCCCAGGCCGACCGTTTCTTGAGGAACGGAAGTTTTGAGGGCTGGAAGCTCGACCTGTGGCTGGGCCGGGAAATGACCGGAAAAAGGCTGGGAATTATCGGCATGGGAAGAATCGGCAGGGCGGTCGCCGAGCGCGCCAAAGGGTTCAGGATGGATATCGTCTATTATGATCGCCGCCAGCTAAACGCAGATGAAGAAAGGGCGCTCGGGGCGGCGTCCCTCTCTCTTGATGAGCTTCTTCAGACTTCGGATATCGTTTCTATCCATGCTTCGATGACCGAGGGCTCCTACCATCTCCTGTCCAGGGAAAAGCTGGCCCTTATGAAAACAGACGCCGTTCTCATCAACGTGGCCCGTGGCCCGATTGTCGATGAGCGGGCCCTGGCCGATGCGCTGGAAAACGGCAGGATTTGGGGGGCGGGCCTGGATGTCCATGAGCGGGAACCTGCCGTCGAGGACAGACTCCTGAAGATGGACAACGTTGTCCTGCTCCCCCATATCGGAAGCGCCACCTACGATACCCGCTTGAAGATGGCGATGATGGCGGCGACAAACCTGGTCATGGCCCTGAGAGGGGAAAAGCCGCCCAATCCCGTGATCTAATATCAACGCGATATAAAGGCATCCCCCTACGGGCGGGGCATAGGCCGCCCATAGCCCCCGGGCCCCGGGGGAACCAGTCCCGTCGGACACTCTTCCAAGGCGCATCTGGCGATGAATTCATGGGAGGATGCTCCTTGGAGGGGTGGCAGGGCGGGCGGGTATTCCCGCCGCCTGTTGGAGGGGGACCCTGCGAAAGGGGCCTCCTCCAAGAGTGTCCGGGTCCCCCC
>Ga0209253_10004792_pt1 | contig 11759 bp, 16 predicted proteins | sample FrelakmetBRP12BR_FD_187145 | JGI IMG/M metagenome (GOLD analysis project Ga0209253, IMG submission 187145) | Freshwater lake sediment microbial communities from the University of Notre Dame, USA, for methane emissions studies - BRP12 BR (SPAdes)... | ecosystem: Environmental > Aquatic >...
CTTCAACGGGTTGGTGCGCCAGTATTACCTGCGCAGCGGCAGTGAAATGGGCGATATCCAGGTGAATCTGGTAGACAAGCACCACCGTGACCGCAAGAGCCACGAAATCGCGACCAGCGTACGTCCCGAAATTGAACGCATCGCTGCCCGGCATCAGGCCAAGGTCAAAGTGGTGGAAGTGCCGCCAGGCCCGCCAGTGATGTCGCCGATCGTCGCCGAAGTTTACGGGCCGGACTATGAAGGCCAGATGAAGGTGGCAAAGCAGGTGCGCGCCAACTTCGCTAAAACCGCCGATATCGTGGCGATCGACGACACCATCGAGGAGGACACGAACAAGTTTGTCCTGCGTGTCCTGCAAGGCAAGGCAGCGTTGATGGGCGTGGCGCAGAAGGACGTGGTGGCGGTGATGCGCATGGGGCTGTCCGGCGAGGATGTGACCCCTATGCATGAAGGCGAGTCCAAGTTCGAAGTGCCGGTGCGGTTGACGCTGGCGCCGGAGCGGCAAAGCAGCCTGGACGAGCTGCTCAAGCTCACCGTGCGGGCGCAGGATGGCACGCTGGTGCCGCTGTCCGAGCTGGTCAGCGTGACGCAATTCGCGCGCGAGAAATCCATTTACCACAAGGATCTGTTGCCGGTGGTATTCGTCGTCGGCGACATGGCCGGCAAGCTGGACAGCCCGCTTTATGGCATGTTCTCGATCCGCTCCACGATCAACGGCATGAAGCTGGCCGAAGGCGGGACTCTGGGGGATTATTTCATCAGACAGCCGGACGATCATTACGCCGGATACAGCATCAAGTGGGACGGGGAATGGCAGGTCACCTACGAGACCTTCCGCGACATGGGCATCGCCTACGCGGTCGGGCTGGTATTGATCTACCTGCTGGTGGTGGCGCAGTTCAAGTCGTACCTGGTGCCACTCGTGATCATGGCGCCGATCCCACTCACCATCATTGGCGTGATGCCCGGCCACGCCCTGCTCGGCAGCCAGTTCACCGCAACCAGCATGATCGGCATGATCGCACTGGCGGGCATCATCGTGCGCAATTCCATCCTGCTGGTGGACTTCATCAATATGCAGGTGGAGCAGGGTATGGCCTTCCAGGAAGCGGTGATCCGTTCGGCCAGTACGCGCGCCAAGCCGATCGTGCTCACCGGCCTGGCTGCCATGCTTGGCGCGCTGTTCATCCTGGACGACCCGATTTTCAACGGACTGGCGATTTCGCTGATTTTCGGCATTTTCGTCTCCACCGTACTGACTCTGGGGGTGATTCCAGTGCTGTATTACGCGTTCAACTACCGCAAGCATGCGTGATTTTGTTCACCGCGAAGGACGCGAAGGTACGCAAATAGAGAACCCATAATTATGGGTTACCTCGAGTACCTTCGCAGTAAAAGTTTTGTTTGTAACTTGTTGGAGAAGTGAATTATGACCATCAACCGTATCGTTCGTATCGTCGCCGGCTTTTTTGTGCTGCTATCGCTCGGCCTGGGTGTATCCGGCAGCCCGATTTTCGTCAACGCCAACTTTCTCTGGTTTACCGCCTTTGTCGGCGCCAATCTCTTTCAGAGTGGATTTACCAACCTTTGCCCGCTGGTTGCCATTCTCAAGAAGTTCGGCTTCAAGGAAGACTGCGAATCCTGCTGAACGCCAATGCATTTTTGCTGGTAAACTTCTCCGCTTTTAGACACAAAAAACGCAAGGAGCATGCGGGTGCAATTCATACAGAATAATTTCGCGATCATCCTGCTGGTTCTGGTCAGCGGGTTGATGCTGTTGTGGCCGTTGATCGGCAGCCGTATTTCCGGCATCAAGGCGGTCGGGACGCTGGAGGCGACGCAGCTGATTAACCATCAGAATGCCGTGGTGCTGGATGTGCGCGAGGACAGCGAATACTACGCCGGGCATATCCCGCATTCGGTGCATGTTCCGCTCGGTCAGCTGGCCAAGCATGCGGAACTGGGAAAGTACAAGAACCGTCCGGTCATCGCCATCTGCCGCAGCGGGATGCGCTCCGGACGGGCATGCAGCATGCTGCGCAAGAATGGATTTGAGCAAGTGTACAATCTGGCGGGTGGAATTACCGCCTGGGAACGGGCAAACATGCCGATGGAGAAATGAAGATGGCGAACGTGACGATGTATTGCACCGCTGTGTGCCCCTATTGCACGATGGCGGAAAAGTTGTTGATGGCCAAAGGCGTGAAGGAAATCAACAAGATTCGCGTGGATCTCGATCCTGCCCAGCTTACCGAGATGATCTCAAAAACAGGTCGTCGTACCGTGCCGCAAATTTATATCGGCAGCACCCATGTGGGTGGCTTTGACGATCTTTCCGAGCTGGATCAAGACGGCGGTCTGGTCCCCTTGTTGGCCAAGTGACACTGGATTCCACGCCACGATGAACATCGTCTGCCCCAAATGCCTCGCCACAAACCGGGTGCCGGATGAGCGTCTGGAGCAGAATCCGAAATGCGGGAAATGCGGTTCAGCACTTCTCGATGGCATACCGATCGAGTTGGCAGCCAACAGCTTCGGGCCATTTATTGCCAGGAACGAGTTGCCGGTTTTGGTGGATTTCTGGGCGTCATGGTGTGGGCCATGTAAAATGATGGCACCAGTATTCGCTCAAGTCGCTGCCGAGATGAAAACCCGGGTGCGCTTCGCCAAGGTCAATACCGAACAGGAGCAAGCCCTGGCGCAGCAGTTCGGCATTCGCAGCATTCCTACCTTGGCGCTGTTCAAGAATGGAGTTGAAGTAGACCGGGTCGCCGGGGCTCTCGATGCAGCAAATTTGAAAAGCTGGTTGATGCGACATTGATTTGGCTGGGCTGGAATTCTTTATTTAATTATTAGTTAGGGATCTTCATGAGCGACGAACAACAACAACCGACTTTCTCCATCGAAAAAATTTACGTCAAGGATTTGTCCCTGGAAATTCCTCACGCGCCGAAAGTTTTCATGCAGCGCGAAACTCCACAGATTGATGTGCAGTTGCATAATCAGGGAGGGAAGGTGGATGAGGGCGTCTATGAAATCGTGCTGACAGTCACTGTTACCGCCAAACTGGCCGAGGACAAAACACTGTTTCTGGTGGAAGTCGCGCAGGCCGGGATTTTCCAGATACGCAACATTCCTGAGGCAGACCTGGAGCCGATTCTCGGGATCACCTGCCCGAATATCCTGTTTCCCTACGTGCGCGAGACAATTTCGGATATGGTGTCGCGCGCCGGATTCCCGCCGGTGCTGCTGAATCCGGTCAATTTCGAGTTGATGTACCAGCAGCAGCGCACAGAGCAACCGGAAGCTGCTGCTGCAACAACTCACTGATTGTCATGATGTGCAGGACCCAGGCGCTGAGGAGATTTTTTCGCCTCGTCGGGTTGGGCCTGCTATTGTTTTTCTCCTCTTCGGGCGCGGTTCAGGCCATGGATTACCGTTCCATCGGCTCGGAGCGCGCCATTCTGTATGATGCCCCCTCGTTGCAGGCTAAGCGCCTGTTCGTGGCTGGCAAATATTATCCGGTGGAAATTATCGTCAACCTCGATCAGTGGGCCAAGGTGCGAGACAGTGTCGGCGACTTGGCCTGGGTCGAAAAGAAACATCTGAAGGATACGCGCATGGTGGTGGTGACGGTGGCTCGTGCGGATATTCGCCAGGCCGCAGACAGCAATGCGCCGCTGGTATTTCAGGCTGAGCGTGATGTCGCGTTGGAACTGGTTGAACACGGCTCAACCGGCTGGCTGAAAGTGCGCCACCGCGACGGCCAGACCGGCTTCATCCTGGCTACTCAGGTCTGGGGCGCATGAAGATCGCCGTGCTGGGTGCCGGCGCATGGGGAACGGCACTTGCCATCAGCCTCGCAGCACGCCATGAGGTGCACCTGTGGACACGCAATCCGGCCCAGTCTGCCGAGATGTCGGAAGAGCGTGCTAATCGACGTTATCTGCCGGGATTCCCTTTTCCTGACGCCTTGCAGATCGAACTGAAACTGGAACAGGCCCTCGACCAGGCCGATCTGGCCTTGGTAGTGGTGCCCACCGCGGGCTTCAGGCAGGTGGTGAGGCAGATCGCCGAGCTGGGCGCGAAGATGCCGCTGGTCTGGGCATGCAAGGGCTTCGAAGCGGGAACGGCCAAGTTGCCGCACCAGGTAGTGGCGGAGGAGTTGGGCGGCAAGGCGCAAAGCGGTGCACTGTCCGGGCCGAGCTTTGCCCAGGAAGTGGCCAAGGGGTTGCCAACGGCGCTTACCCTGGCCTCCCGCGACGAGCCCTTTGCCCACGCCATGGCGCTGGAGTTGCACAGCCCCAGGCTGCGGGTTTATTCAAGCCCGGATGTGGTCGGGGTCGAGATTGGCAGCGCAGTCAAGAACGTCATGGCGATCGCAGCAGGCATTTCCGATGGCATGGGTTACGGCTACAATGCGCGCGCCGCCCTGATTACCCGTGGGCTGGCAGAAATCGGTCGGCTCGGTGTGGCCATGGGCGGCAGGCCGGAAACCTTCATGGGGCTGACCGGCGCGGGAGACCTGATCCTGACCTGCACCGGCGACCTGTCGCGCAACCGCACGGTGGGCTTGCGCCTCGCTCAGGGGAAGGCGCTTGACACTATTCTGGCCGAACTGGGGCATATCGCCGAGGGCGTGCATAGCGCGCGCGAAGTGTTGCGTCTGGCAGCAAGCTTGAATGTGGAAATGCCGATCACCCACGCAGTATGTCAGGTGCTGTTCGAGGGGATGCCTCCCGGCAAGGCGGTGGAAGGACTGCTCAACCGCGAACCCAAGGCGGAAAACTAGCCGGTTATTTTCCGCCTTCGAACCCAATCTGGCGCCAGGCTTCGAACACCACCACGGCGACCGAGTTGGACAGGTTCAGACTGCGGCTTTCCGCCCGCATCGGCAGGCGGATGCGCCGGCTTTCATTGAATTGTGCTAAAACCTCTACCGGTAATCCCCGTGTTTCCGGGCCGAATACGAACACATCATCGCGCTGAAAAGCGACCTCGCTGTATCGCATGCTCCCCTTCGTTGTAAGCGCAAACATTCGCCTCCCGCTGAACTGCCCCAGACACTCTTCCCAATTCTCATGAGTTTTGACCGTGGCGTACTCATGGTAGTCCAGTCCGGCGCGCTGCAGCTGTTTGTCGTCCAGAGAAAATCCGAGCGGCTTGACCAGGTGCAGCCTGCAGCCAGTGTTGGCACTGAGGCGGATGATGTTGCCGGTATTGGGGGGGATTTCAGGCTGGTACAGGACAATATCAAACATTGTATGGTTACTTTAAAGCTTTCAATGGTATAGAATCGTAAACTGATAAATCACTCTAAATATGGGGGCGGTTATGCCAAGGCCGGAAAAAGTCCGCCTGGGTGAAATCCTGGTGCAGCAGAAACTGATTTCGCAGGAGCAGCTCGTCGCTGCACTCGATCAGCAAAAGCGTTCCGGGCGCAGGCTTGGGCGTGTTTTCATCGAAAACGGCTACGTCACGGAAGAGCAGATTTCCGAAGCGCTGGCGAAGCAGCTCGATATCCCCCACATCAACCTCAAATATTATAACGTTAATCTGGAGGCGGTCGGGTTTCTGCCGGAGACCCAGGCAAGAAGATTCCGTGCCATCGTCCTCGAGCAGCGTGTCGACAATAGTCTGCTGGTAGGCATGGCGGATCCTAGTGATCTGTTCGCTTACGATGAGATCGCCCGGTTGGTGAAGAAGGACATCGAACTGGCGGTGGTGAATGAAGGGCTGTTGCTGCAAACCATCGATCGGCTGTATCGGCGCACTGAGGAAATCACCGGCCTGGCACGCGAGCTGGAGCAGGATCTGGGCGATGTGAGCGTAGACTTCGGCGTTCTGGGCGTGATTGCCGGCCAGGAAGACGCGCCAGTGGTGAAGCTCCTGCAGTCGGTATTCGACGATGCCACCCAGGTGCGTGCTTCGGACATCCATATCGAGCCGCAGGAAAGCAAGCTGCAAATCCGTTTTCGCATCGACGGTGTGCTGCACCTGCAAACCGAGGCCGACATCAAGATCGCCTCTGCTCTTGCGTTACGCATCAAGCTCATGTCAGGCCTGGATATTTCGGAAAAACGCTTGCCTCAGGATGGTCGCTTCGCGATCAAGGTCAAGCAGCAACAAATTGACGTGCGCCTTTCCACCATGCCTACCCAGTATGGCGAGTCCGTGGTGATGCGTCTTCTCAACCAGGGCGGCGGCATGCTGGCGCTGGATCACCTCGGCATGCCAGCCGGGATGCTGGAAAAATTCCGCGCCATCGTTCATCGTCCCAACGGTTTGGTGCTGGTCACCGGCCCTACCGGCAGCGGCAAGACCACCACGCTGTATGGCGCACTGGCCGAACTGAATTCGCTGGAAAGAAAGCTGATCACCGTGGAAGACCCGGTGGAATATCGGCTGCCAGGTATCAACCAGATCCAGGTCAACGAAAAAATTGATCTTACTTTTTCCCGCGTGCTGCGCTCGACCTTGCGTCAAGATCCGGATGTCATCCTGGTGGGCGAGATGCGCGATCAGGAAACGGCTCAGATCGGTTTGCGTGCAGCAATGACGGGCCACCTCGTGCTATCCACACTACACACCAACGATGCCGAAAGCACCCCGATCCGCCTGCTCGACATGGGAGTGCCGCGCTACATGGTGGCGACTTCATTGCAAGTCGTGCTGGCGCAGCGCCTGGTTCGAGTGATTTGTGAGAGTTGCGCTCAACCTTACGCACTTAGACCCAATGAGCATGAGTTTCTGAAGCTCGAATTGGGCGAGGGGGTGGATCAGCATGCCTACATGCATGGCCGCGGTTGCTCGCGCTGCAACGGCACCGGTTACCAGGGCCGGGTCGGGGTATATGAAATGCTGGAAATGAATGAACACCTGGTAAATGCGATCAGCCACCACGATCCAGGCCAATTCGTCAAATCAGCCCGGCAGCAGATGGCAGGCGAGACGCTCCGGAGGCATGCCGTGGCTCTGGTAATTGCAGGCAAGACCTCGGTGGCCGAGGCGATGCGCATCAGCAATCAGTTAGAGGATTAACGTGCCCTTCTTTGCATACAAGGCGCGCAACGCGCGCGGCGAATTGGCTGAGGGAGTGCTGGAAAGCGCCGACAGCAGTGCAGTGGCGGATCAGCTGGTGAACAGTGGCATGACTCCGGTCGAAATCACCGCCACTATGGCTGCGGCGGGGAATAGCGCAAACGCCTGGCTGCAACGGCTGTTCGCGGAGAAAGTGGGGGCGATGGATGTGCAGTTGTTCAGCCGCCAGCTGTATACCCTGCTCAAGGCCGGTGTGCCGATTATGCGCGGCCTGGCAGGACTGCAGGAATCCACCATGAACAAGGCATTCGCCAAAGTGCTGCAGGACGTGCGCGAAAGCCTGGACAGCGGACGCGAATTGAGTGTTTCCATGAGCCGCCAGCCGCAGGTTTTTTCACCCTTCTACATCAGCATGGTGAGGGTTGGCGAAATGACCGGCATGCTGGACCAGATTTTTCTGCGGCTTTTCGACCATCTGGAATTCGAACGTGAAACCCGTGAGCGGGTTAAAGCCGCTCTGCGTTACCCGATGTTTGTGGTCATCGCAATGATCGGCGCGATAGTGGTAATCAACCTGTTCGTGATTCCTGCTTTCGCCAAGGTGTACGCTGGGTTCAATGCGGAACTGCCGCTAATGACTCAACTGCTGATCGGCGGATCCAATTTCACTGTTCGTTTCTGGCCGTTGCTCCTGTTGCTGGCTATTTCCGCTGTTGCGGGTTTCAGAGTTTATATCCGTACAATCGGGGGCAAGTACCAGTGGGACAAGTTCAAGCTGCGTCTGCCTGTCGCCGGCAAAATAATGTTGAAGGGCACGCTGGCGCGATTTGCCCGCAGCTTCGCTCTCGCCAGCAAAAGTGGCGTGCCGATAGTGCAGGGTTTGAGCGTGGTGGCGCAGGTGGTGGACAACGATTACATCGCCGAGCGCATCGATCAGATGCGCGAAAGCATCGAGCGGGGCGAGAGCGTGCTGCGTGCGGCAGTTGCCACCGGCGTGTTTACACCGGTGGTGTTGCAAATGATTGCGGTTGGAGAGGAGACTGGCGAACTGGACGACCTGATGCAGGAAATCGCCGAAATGTATGATCGTGAAGTGGACTATGAGGTCAAAACGTTAAGCGCGCAGATCGAACCGATTTTGATTGTCGGGTTGGGCATCTTGGTATTAATCCTGGCGCTGGGTGTATTCCTGCCGATATGGGATCTGGGCAAGGCGGCGCTGCACAAGTGAGGAGCAGACACACCGGCTTTACCCAGCTGGAATTTGCTGTGGTAAGTGTGGTGCTGGGCATCCTGGTGTTTATATTGCTCGATCGAATAGCCTACTATCAGGGCTTGGCCGAAAAGACCACGGTTGAAATGACCGTCATGAACATGCGCTCAGGTTTGCGCTACAAGGTGGCAGAGATGTTGATGCACGGGAAGGCGGCGGAACTTCCCGGTTTGGCTGGGAAAAGCCCTGTTAAATGGCTGGCATATCCACCTCCCCAATATCTGGGAGAAGCCAGAGAGTTGAGCTGGTCGGATATGCCCCCAGGAAGTTGGGGCTTTGACGGAACGCGCGGCGAGCTTCTGTATCGCGTCAGGGATGAACGGAATTTTGAGTCGGCTCGAAGTGGGGACTTGGGGTTGCGTCTTCGGGTGAAGTTATTAAAAGGTTTGGCATCGCAAACCGGGCAGGTGAGTGTGGTGGGGGCGGAAATCGTGCTGGTGGAAAATTACCGCTGGTTTTAAACGTGTCTTCCATGGGTATGGCTTTGAGATAAGGCTTTAGTAGTGGCAAGTTTTGCCGATATAATCCTTGGAAACAATATTTAAGGAAATGAGATGAAATCTAAGCAAACCGGCTTTACCTTGATTGAACTGATTGTTGTGATTCTGATTCTCGGCATACTTGCTGCGACGGCCTTGCCGAGACTGATCAATGCGCAACAAGATGCGCGTATTGCCAAGGCTCAGGGCATCTATGGCGCGATTCGCTCCGCGTCCGCGCTGGGCAAGGCGCGCTGCGAACTTGATCTGGGACGTGGACTGACCGCTGCTGGCACGTGTGGCAATGCCGCGCCACAAGTGAATATGGACGGTACGCTGGTCGACATCGTGAACCGCTACCCGGCTGCAACTGCTGCGGGGATAATTGAAGCTGCACAGCTAGGCGCGGCATCGGATGGTCTGACCATTGTCGCCGGCGACCCCATTTTAATCGAGGTGAACGGGGCCGCTACATTGGCGACCTGTAGTGTTTCCTATACGGCTGCGACGGTATCAGCTGCGCCGGTCATTACGGTCAATACGGCAGGCTGCTAGGATTTTACGGATTTTTCTGGTTTTTATACTCAAGGAGTGGTCATGAGCAAGCAACAAAAAGGTTTTACCCTGATTGAACTGGTGGTGGTTATCGTGATTCTGGGCATTCTCGCCGCCACAGCGCTGCCGAGGTTTGTGGATCTGAAGGGGGACGCGGCCCAGGCGGCTGTTCAAGGCGTCGCCGCAGCCGTCTCATCTTCTTCCGCAATCAATTATTCCAAATATCAGATCAGTGGCACTACAGCAGCAGAGCGGCTAAATGCAGCCACTCCATGCGCCACTCTTGTCCCTAGTACCAAGACCGGTTTGACAGGCGGCGCCAGTGCTCTGGCAAATGCTCATGCGACAATTGCGACCGATAACACTTGTGCTGCTGTGGCTGCAGGAGCAACGGTTTCCTGTGTGTTGCAAAGCACCGACGATACAACGAAGCAAGCTACAGCCACCATTATCTGTACGGGTTAATGGGAATCGTAGCCTAAGCCATCAAGCTTTACCTGCGCGGGCGGATGGTTGGGAATTGATGTGGCCGCCTGATGGGGTGTGTCGATTTCCGTGCAGAAGAAACAGTGACAAGGCTTGCTGGTGGAGACACTGGCAAGCCTTGTTTTTTTATTGCGCTGGCAATAAATACGGTTGAGGTGCGCCATGCAACCTGCTTTTGTTGTTTCACTGGCATCTTGAAGAATGTTTTCGTCTTGTGTCGGCGAGAGACTGTGTCTAATCCAATTGCGCTGAGTATCTGGCCTCTAATGCTGAAAAAGAATAAACCGGCGGCTGGCTTCACATTGGTCGAACTGGTGGTCATCCTGATCGTGGTTGGTGTCCTGGCGATAGCGGCGCTACCACGCTTTTTCGACCAGAATGATTTTTACGCCCGCGGTTTTTATGATGAAACGCTTTCCATCCTGCGTTATGGACAAAAAACAGCGGTGGCGCAACGTCGTGTGGTGTGCGCCTCTTTCACTGCTACAAGCGTTACATTGCGGGTCGCCACCAATTTCGGCGGTGTTTGCGACAAGGACTTAACAGGTCCGAACGGCGGCACCCCTTACCAAGTCAGCGCGCGTGGCTCGGTTCAATTTAGTCCTCTACCCTCTGCCCTTTCATTTAACCCTGATGGCAGCGCCAGTGCGGGGGCAAGCATTCAGGTAAGCGGCGCATCTGGTGTCATCTCGGTGATTAAAGAGACGGGTCATGTGTATTGATGGCCGTTCCCCACTTTTTTTGACTTCCATGGCGAGAAAGTGCCGGGAGTGGCGAAAAATCAACACCCAGTCTGGTTTGACCCTGATCGAGTTGGTGATTTTCATCGTAATAGTGAGCGTCGGTGTGGTAGGGATTCTTGCGGTGATGAACGTGACGACCCAGCACAGCGCCGACCCCATGGTGCGCAAGCAGGCGATCGCTATTGCGGAGTCCTTGCTGGAGGAAATCCTGGTCAAGGATTTCACTGATCCAGACGGCGTCACTGCGACAGAGGCGAGCCGTGATTTATATGATGACGTGGATGATTATTCGGGTTTTAGCGTTTCACCGGTGAAGGACATCAATGGGAACGTGCTTCAGGACGGCGCAGGCAACAATTTGAATTTTACCGCCACGGCAAGCGTGACGGCCCAGGCATTCGATGCGATCGCCAGTGCCGATGCAAAGCTCATCACTGTGACCGTGAGCGGTAAAGGAGAGACGATCACGTTATCGGCTTACAAGGTCAATTACTGATGATGCGCTGGAAAGAATCATTTTCGCACCAGCGGGGCTTTACCCTGGTCGAGGCGGTGATGGTGATCGTGATTACCGGCATAGTCTCAGCCATGGTGGCCGTCTTCATCAAGGCTCCGGTGGAGGGTTATTTTGACTCCGCCCGCCGGGCCGGATTGACCGATGCTGCGGATACTGCCCTGCGGAGAATCGGGCGTGATGTGCATATTGCCGTGCCCAATAGCGTGCGCATTCCCGCGCCAACTTGCCTGGGGCTTATACCGTCTTACACCGGAGGGCGTTACCGGCCGGACCAGGACTGTTCAGCCTATCCGGGATCGGCTTGCACCGGGGATGTGCTGGATTTCACCACGGCTGATGTGAGCTTTGACGCCAGGTTGACACAGGCTGCCGCCCCTGTCGCCGGCGATGTGGTGGTGGTCTATAACCTCGGCATTACCGGTGCAGATGCTTACAGCGGTGACAATACGTCTACGGTGGTTGCAGGGAGTACGGCGACGCAGATTAAGATTGCCAGCAAACAGTTTTCTCTTGCTTCGCCCGATGCCTATTTTCAGCTAATTCCAAAAAACGGCCCTGCGGTATTTTATCTCTGTGCCAATCCCGGGGTCGATGCAGTCGGCACCGGTACCGGCGTCCTTTATCGCTATACCGGGCACAGCATAGCAAATCAGCCCGTGAATTGC
>Ga0209253_10004793_pt1 | contig 11759 bp, 12 predicted proteins | sample FrelakmetBRP12BR_FD_187145 | JGI IMG/M metagenome (GOLD analysis project Ga0209253, IMG submission 187145) | Freshwater lake sediment microbial communities from the University of Notre Dame, USA, for methane emissions studies - BRP12 BR (SPAdes)... | ecosystem: Environmental > Aquatic >...
TGAACACTTCGCCCTCGCTCACTAGGTACAGAAGGCTGAGAAAGACCCGAATGACATCTAGCTGCGCCATTCCCTGAACGAATTCCATGAAGGAGAGGATGTGACCGTCCCGGCTTGCCTGAAGGAGCTTCTCATAGACTAGCTTCATGGACTTTGTCAATTCGACATGTGTACCGTCAAATTGAGCCGTAAGCGCAAGGGAGAGCCTCGGTGGAATGGGTGTCCGTTGTCGCCTCAGCGGGGGGAAAACGAGTTCTCGAAGAGCTTCTAGCAGTTCAGCAAACGAAGTCGGTCGAACCTGTTGCCGGAAGGGAGGGCGGATTGGCAGAAGAAAGACATCCTGTTCCAGCTCAATCTCGTTGAGAATCTCTTCTTCGCGACCGAATTCCAAGAGATACTCAGTCTTTAGCCGCAGCAGAATCGCGGCGGAGAGGAGGGCTCGCCCGCAAATGCGAAAGTCGATGTACTCCGCGGCAAGGAGGTGACCGATGAACCCGTTGACTAGCTCCGCGAGATTCAGCTCCCACGGACTGATCTTCTGAAGATCCAGTATGTCCGTGAGCACTCGCCATGGTTGGTGAAGCCAGAAGGGTTCGGAGCTACTTTCTGTCAATCAGCAACAAGCCCTCCTCAAACTTTACAGAGAATACCTGAGATATTCCATCGACTATGGTAACCCCGATTAAAGCATTGGCTCGTCGTATCGTGATCTCATTGTGAGAGATTATGATGAATTGAGATCCCCTTGACAAGTTCTCAAGGAGCTGCGCCACACGATCAGCGTTGGCCGGATCGAGCGCTTCGTCGATCTCGTCGAGAAAGAAGAAAGGTGCAGGCTGATGAAGCTGGAGAGCAAAGATGAAGGTGAGCGCCGTCAGAGCTTTCTCGCCCCCCGAGAGCGCATCGAGATATTGTACTTGTTTCCCAGCCGGACGCACCTTCATTCGAATTCCCCCGAGGAATGGGTTCTCGACGTTCTCAAGCTCGAGGTGTCCTTCTCCGGTTGTCAGCTGCTCGTAGATTTCGGAGAAGTGTCTGGAAATGCTGGTAAACGCTGCCATAAATACTTTGAACTTCTCCTCCTCTGCGCGTCGCATGGCATCAAGAATTGCCTCGCGTTCTTCGCGAATGCGGCGCTCTTTCTCAAGAATCTCTTCGTAGTCGTGCCGAACCTTCTCGAATTGCTCGATGGCTTTCTGGTTAATCAATCCAAGCGCATTTCGTTCTTGCTCCAATTCGGCGTAGCGTTTCCGAAGGCTGTTGATACTTGACGGATCAATCGGAGCGAGCGGCGGCTCTAGCCCCTGCACCTTTTCTCTTTGTGCAGCGCAGCGGTCCTCCCACAGCTCAATCCGCGCTTCCAGCTTTGAACGGTTCACCTGTTCCTCGCTGATCTTGCTAACCAAGCTGTCTGCCAGCTCGCCTAGGCGGGTTTGCTCTGCCTCACTGGTCTCCAATTGCTGCTCAAGGTTCTGAATCTCTTTTCGACCACTCGTCAGCGTGCTTTCCAGTTCAACCAACTGACCGTCAAGCGTCGCGGTTTCCTTGTTCCTTTGCGCCAACTCATCCTCAGTGCGTTTGAACTCGGCGGAGGTGGTTCTAAGGTCCTCACCGAGCCGTTTCTGCTCAGCACTGACATGGCGTATTTCGGCTGTCTTCTCAGTCAATTGAAGCTGCACCTGGCCAAGCTCCTTGTCTAAACGCTCAAGCTCGCCACGAAGGGCACTCAGCGTGGGGTCAAGACCGGTGTGCTCCAGCACGGTTAACTTGTCCTGCAGTTCTTGACGACTGGCGGCCAAGTGATCAATTGTCGACTGCTCCTGCGCCTGTTTCCCGACCAGCGTCGCTTTCGCGGATTCGTCGCCGTGGAGGGCTTCCTGCAGTTTGGTTATGCTTGCCTTGAAGACCGCGAGCGCTTCCTCCTTCTCGGTGACACCCTCAGTTGCTTTGTCGAACTTGCCCTCGAGGACCGCGAGTTCCTGCCGTGTCTTGAACAGCTGGGTCTCAACGCGGTCCGAATCCTTCTTCAGCTTCTGATAGTCGCTTTCCACCTTGGTTTCCAGTTCCTGCAGCTCCTTCAACTTGCGCTGCAGTTCAGGTATGCGGGCTTCTTCCTCAAGCGTCAAGGAAGACAGATGCTTATAGTAGCCTCCTGACAGCATGCGGTTAGGTTCGACGACATCACCGTCCAAGGTCACTTTCCGGAACTCTGGAGCGTTTAGTGCACGGGCGACAGCCAGGTTCTTGACAATGATGGTGCGACCGAAGACGTACTCGAAGGCTGGTCGATACTTCTCGTCAAAGGAGAGAAGATCGATGGCGTTTCCTACGACTCCCTTATCCTTCCCCTTGTACGTTGACGGCTCAGTCTTGATTGTGCGAAGAGGAACGAATGTTGCCCTGCCGGTTCTGGTGCTCTTCAGGTGGTCAATGCACTTAGTTGCTGTGTCTTCGTCGTCAACAATGACAAAGTCGAGCCTACCGCCACCTGCTACCTCCAGCGCGATTGCATGTTCCGTTGAAGTTTTTCCAAGACTCCCAAGCGTGCCATGAACCCCGCGGATTCGCTGCTCCTTGGCATATCGCAAAACAGCCTGTGCTGCAGCCTGGTGCGTCAAACCCAGCTTGTTGAACTCGTGGATGGTCTTGAGCCGCGTTTGGGCTTCCAAGAGTTGCTCCCGGGATGTTTGAACGAGCTGGCTGAGTTCGGTCTGCCTCTTTTGGCCCTCAAGTATGGAGGCCTGTATTCCCTGCTTTTCTGTCTCGATAGCCGCCAGCTTGCCCCTCGTCTGCTGAAGGCTGGACTCGAACGCAGCACGATGGGTCCGCGTCACCACCAAATCACGTTCCTGACCAGGAATCAATGCGAGGCTATCCGCAATCTGTCGCTGCAAATCGACGATGCCCTGCTCTGTCACTCGATGGAGCGCCACGGTCTCGCCCAGTCCACTCCGTTTCTGTTCAATAGCCTGTGTTAGAGTCGCAATTTCATTCCGTAGGGTGAGGTATTCAGCGTCTGGTTGGGAAATCCGTTCCGAGATTCGTTTAAGTTTGGCCTGGATGGGCCCCTTTTGCTTCGCGAGCGCCGACTCCTCAGCATTCAGTTTTGAAACCACTTCTGTCAGCTGAGACTGCTTTTCCTTCTCCTGAGCCTCCGCGGAATGAACATGCGACACACTGGCCGAGAGAGACTCAGCCCGGCGGGCTATGTTTGCCGTAGCGATCTTCAGACCGTTTAGTTTCTCGCGGAGACGAGTGATATCTATCTCCTTGGCGTGGAGCTCGCGGTCGAGAAGCTTTTGCTTTGCGGCGTCAGCCCTTGCGCCCTGCTCCAGTTCTATACGACGTGCTCTGGCCTGTTGCTTTTGCGCCTCGAGCTGCTGGATATTTTCCAACACCTTCGCGCACTCAGTTTTCATCTCCGCCAGGCGTTCTGCGAGGCGAACCATCTCGACGAAGGCTAGATCTCGCTCGAGGCGACCCATTTCGTTTGAGATTGCCTGCCAACGCAGAGCGTCACCCCGATCGCGCTCTAGCCGCCCATAGTCCCCTCGAATCTCCTCCATGCGCACTTCCACAATTCGGAGATTCGAATCGACCTTCTCAAGCTCGGCCTCAATCTGACGCTTCTTCTCGTCGAAAACTGAGATACCAGCCACGCCTTCGACAATCTGACGGATCTCGGCTGGAGACATCCCTACGATGTCAGCCAGTTCATTCTGCATCACAATGTTGTGTCCCTCAGGATGCAGACCCGCCACGCCGATAGTGTCGAGAACCTCGCCGCGGGTGCAACGTTTTCCGTTGATTCCATAGGCGCTCACACCGCTCGGATCAACCTCTCGACTTACTGCCACCTCACCCGCGTCGATGGGTAGCTGTCGGTCTGAATTATCAAAGACAATCGTCACACGACAAACCTTGGCAGGCGAATGGCTGCCGCCCCCGTTGAAAAGCAGGGAAGCGAAGTTCTCCGCACGCAGGGATTTGCTGCTCAAATGCCCGAGTACGAAGCATACGGCGTCTAGAACGTTGCTCTTACCACAACCATTCTCCCCAACGATGGCAGTGAGACCTTGACCAAGATTCAGAGTCACCTTCCGTGGACTGAACGACTTGAACCCACTGATCTCGATTCTCCGAATGAATGCCACAGAGAAACCGCCCACGGACATCCATAAATATCTTGGTCAGACGACTGGAAGTACTTCACGGCTTGGGGCGTCACCTGACGCTTAAAGTTTATTGCGCCCCTTTGGCTGGATGAAAGCCATGCCGGATGCGGATGGGCGCCTTGACAGCCGGACGACTAGCCAGCCCCGATTTTCTCCGCGGCCGCTCGCAAGTTCCGGATAATGAGACCCAAGCTGGGCGCCGCATCTTTCCCAGCGATGGCGACCACGAGAGACTTCGAGACGTCAACTGCCACCGTGTAGCCCTTTTCCGTCTCAAGGTAGAGCACTTGCGTTGCCCCTTTATCGACGGCCTTGTTGACAACCTTTGACTCCTTCAGAAGACCGGCAATACCTTCAACAATTGCGGCGTGGTCCATCTCCCGCAGCGTCTGACCGGCAACCACCTTTCCGGCAGAAGAGGCGGCGATAATGCCCTCAATTTCAGGGACAGTATCCATCACGTCAGACAGAATCTTCTCGACCGCTTTCTTGTTCAGCATTGCGAGCCACACCTGTTGCCTGAATCAGCATGTATTCTTGAACAGGGATTGTGAGCCATTCTTTAAAAACTGTTCTCCGAGCGCCAAGAATAGGATATCTTTATAACTTTAGCCAGAGCCAACTAGTCAGAGCTACAGAGCGTGGAGCACGATGATGGGCGGAAAGGCTCTGAAAGACTCCCTGAAGCGGCTGGGAGCACACGAAGGCGTCCGCGGAGTCATCATCACTAACATGGAAGGTCTTCCCATAAGCTCTAACCTAGGCACTGAGAAGACTGAAGTCATCTCGGCGCTGGTAACGTCTCTGGTGGGCAAGGCCAAGCGCGTCGTTGATGAGCTAGGCGAAGGCACAATGAACTTCCTGACGATCACCACTCAGAAAGGTGAAGTGATGGTCGCACCAGAAGCCGATTACATTCTCATCGTGCTCAAGACAGCACCAGAGACCAAGTAGAGCCGCGCCAAGTCTGCCGCAAAAAGGATTTAAGTTGCCAGCCGAATGGTAAAACCCCCAAGCCTCGGTGGAAAGGGATCAGACGTGCTAAGCGTTAGGCAGTTCGATGAAATTCTCTCCGATGTCATCAAAAGCGAGGCGGGTATCAAGAAGTGCATACTCACCGACCGAACCGGCCTCACTATTGCTCACGTCTCCAAATTCTCGTATTTCGCGGTCGACATTGATGGTATTGGAGCGATCGCTAGTGCCGTGTTCTGCGCCAGTGAGGAACAGGGAAAGAACCTTGACATCGGTGAGCTAGTCATTGTCACTTCGGAGTTCAACGAGGGGAAGATCTTCGCTGCAGGTGCCGGGAAAGGCGTGCTGTGTGTCATAACCGACCGGGAAGTCAACCTGGGAATGGTTCGGATGGTGATGAAGAAAGCCGCAGGCGAGCTTGCGAAGGTCTTGGATGAGTTTCTAGCAGAGAAGCCGCCAGTCGAGGAAGGTAAAAGCGAAGCAGAGCGAGAGGAACTCAGAGCCGCGCTCGGACAGTTGGAGAAGGGCTAGTGGGGACGGATATCGGGCTTACGCTAAGAGACAAGGAGCCGTCCTACATTGAGGAAAGACACACAGGGAAGGATACACTTCAAAATTGTCTTTTGGGGTCCGTCGCTGTCGGGAAAGACTACTGCACTTCGCTGGATTTATGATAATGTTGAGGGGTTGACTAAGGGTGGCTTCACTTCCGTAGCTGATGATACTGGGCGAACCTTGTTTTTCGACTATACGCCCATGCAGGCGACGGCCCAGGTCGTTTTTGACGTGTACACGGTTGCTGGTCAACGCCGCCACCGCGGTCAGCGCAAGGTAATCTTGACGGGCGTCGATGCCATTCTCTTTGTGGCTGATTCTTCTCCCGACCAGATGGAAGCCAATGTCGAAAGCACGACAGAACTGCGCGAGTTTCTTGGCGCTGAGCTTGGGCATTCGGTAAGTCTTGTGGTGATGTTGAACAAACAGGACTTGCCTAGCGCGATGAACAAGGATGTCATGCTTGCGAAGCTTGGTCTTGGCAATGTGCCGAGTTTCACGACCTGCGCTCTGACCGGCGACAATGTCAAAAGGGCATTTCGGCAGGTTACGCGCGACATTCTCATGTACCATCTGTACCCCCAGGCTACCGCAAAAGCGTCAGCGAGCTAAGCAGGAATTGATGATTCAGAGTTCCCCCAAAATCGACAAGATTCTGGAGAATCTTGCTCAGAAGAACGAGGCCATTGAGGCCGCCGCAGTCGTCAGCATCGATGGGTTGCCGATTGCAGCGAGGTTGCCTAGCGACTTGGATGACGCACTCCTGTCAGCCATGGGTTCCGCCCTACTCACCGTTGGTGAACGGGCGGCGTCGGACCTTGAGAAGGGTGCGCTCCAGCAGGTCTTCGCGCAGGGCGCAACCGGTGCGGTCATCATGGTCTCGGCGGGCCCGGATGCCGTTCTTATGGTGAGCACGAATACCGCTTCGCTTGCTGGCCTCGGACTGGTCTTTCTGGAAATGGAACGGGCAGCGGCGCAGATCGCCAAGCATCTTCGGACCTGACCAAAAAACGTCCCTGACTAGACGAAAGATTAAATAGCGTCGGTCAATGGCACTACCCGATGATTTGAAGGTGGGCAATCTTCTGGGTCCGATCTACCACGTGTATTCTTGGTATCTTTGGCGTCAGGTAAAGGACCGACCGATGCCGAGACACGTAGGTATCATCCTTGACGGCAACCGTCGATTCGCTCGCCAACAGAACGTGGATCTCACGATTGGACACGAAATCGGAGCTAGGCGGATCGACGAGGTTCTCGACTGGTGTTTTGACGCAGGCATCAAGGTCGTGACGATCTTCGCCTTCTCAACAGAGAACTTCAGTCGCTCCAAACGTGAAGTCGCCAAAATCATGGAACTGGCGCAGGAACGGTTTGAGGCGGTTGCCAGGTCAGAAGTTGTTCATCGTCACAGAGTGCGCGTACGAGCCATAGGACGGTTATCACTTCTCCCACCCGAGGTTCTGGCTGCAATTCGAGCAGCCGAGCAGGTAACGGCGCAGTACGACAGGTTTCAGCTGAATGTTGCCATCGGTTACGGCGGACGAGCAGAGATTGTGGATGCCGTTCGGCGAATCGCCCAAAAAGTCAAGGATGGACAGATTGAGCCCCGTGAAATCCGCGATTCAACGATTGAAGACCACCTATATACGGCCGGGATTGCCGATCCCGACCTTGTCATCCGCACTTCAGGCGAGGAGAGGCTGTCCGGATTTCTATTGTGGCAGTCCGCCTATTCAGAGCTCTACTTCGCAGATGTGTTCTGGCCTGAGATAAGGAAGATTGACTTCTGGAGGGCATTACGCACTCTACAACTGCGAGAGCGGCGATTCGGCAAGTAATCGGGGGACGAGAAGGTGCGAGGCGGCAAAGAGAAGGCGTTGGCAATACTCGTCGATAGCACGATCTCGACACCGTATGCCACGCTTCTTTCTCGCCTTCGGCCCCTCATGGAAAAAGTCGGACGAGTCAAGATTGCGAAGGTAGTATTGCTGCAGCGTCAGGCACAAGAGTGCGCCAAGGAAATATCCAATGAGGGCTTCTTGCCGGTTATTGTTCATGACGATCTGGATGTTCATTTCGCCCTGGAGACCATGGAACTGATCTACAACGACAAGATCCAAAGCCTCGCCATATTGACTGAGAACGAGAATTACCTCCCGCTCTTCGGTCGGGCACGTGAACTCGGCAAAGAGGTCATTTTGATACAGACAATAGGAAATGCCGGTAAGGGGCTCCAGAAGGCGGCGGATACCGTGCTTCCTGCTGGCAGCAAGCCAGCTTCGCTATAGAAGACCGCGCTTCATCAGCAGCGAGAACTCTTCCATTGTAAGCCGTTCGCCGCGCTTGAACTTCTCTAGTGCCGTGGAAGTTTTTTGCTCGAGCCGCTCCTCCAAGGCTTGCAACTTCTCCACTCTCTGCCGTATCTTGGCTTCGCCGAGCTCCTTGCGGAGCTTACCATCCTCTTGACGAGCTTCTATGTAGCGTTTGTGAGTCTCATCGGCTTCCCGCCGCGTTTCCAGATACCTTCTATGGATTTCGTCAGCTTGTTTCCGTAGATTGTCAACCTCAGCGTATGCTTCAATCATCCGCTGGTTCTCTTCTTGGGAACGCTGAGCGAATTCCAGCACGGAATTATGATGAGCGTTCATGAGGAGTCGGAAATCCTCAATCTCGCCACGTGCGCGAGCGCTCTCCTTCCGCTTTTTGGCGACCTCCTCAGCAACATCGAGATCGCCTGCCCATTGGGCAATCTCCTCCGTAATCTCGCGCTCACGTTTCAAATCCAAGACAGAGGTTTGCAGCGTCCATTCGAGCTCTCGAATCTTTCTGCGAAGGACGTGCGCGGGAGTGCCAACATTGTCTCGAATCTTGTCCGCTTCTTCGTCGGTGTCCTGCCGTTGATCAACCCTCTCCTTGAGCTGCTGGAAGACCTCTTCTCGCTTTCCTTTGAACTCAGCGACCTTCTGGTTGTATTCGTCCCGCTTTTCTCGGTGCTCCCTGGCTTTCGCTAGCGATTCGGCAACCTGCGCATTCAGCCGGTCACGTTCCTTGACCAAATCCTGCGCTTCGGCGTTAAGCCGGTCCCTTTTTTCCCGGAGGGTTTCGGTAGCCTTGCCCACTTCAGCAAGTCTGAGAACCGCGTCCTCAGTCACTGAACCACCTTGTTACACTAGAAAGCGACCAGTAGGGCTTCCCGGAGTGAGAGGCTCTATGCCACATGCACTTTTAAGATTAACGCAGAACACTCGCGGTCTCTAACCCCGAACTGGGCTAACCAGCCCGACAGCAACATTTCGACGGATGTCGGGAATCAGGCGGATTCTAAGAGTGACTGCTTCTATTGAGCGTCCTTTTCCTCGAGGATAATCCTGGCGTCGACACATTTCGCGCCTTTCGGATACGAGAAGACCGGGTTGAGGTCCAGTTGGCTAATCTCAGGGTGTTCGGTAACCAGCTTAGAGACTCGAAGCATTATCTTAACAAGCGCGTCGATGTCGGCGGCTTCTTTGCCGCGCGCCCCGGCAAGAATGGGAAAGCCCTTAATCTCCTTGATCATTTCCTCCGCATCGTAGGCCGTGATTGGCGCAACGCGGAAACTGACGTCCTTGAGAACCTCGACGAAGATGCCGCCGAGACCGAACATCAGAGCAGGACCGAACTGGGGGTCCTTGACCGAACCTATGATGACCTCGATTCCAGCCGGAGCGAACTCCTGTACCACGACCCCGACAATCCGGGCGTCTGCTTTGTACTTGCGAACGTTGGCGAGGACAGCTTTGTAGCCAGCACGCACCTCCTCGGCTTTTCTGAGGTTAATGAGCACGCCACCGGCATCGCTTTTGTGAATTATATCAGGGCTCAGAATCTTCAAAACGACGGGGTAACCAATTCGTTCCGCTGCTTGGACAGCGGCATCTTCTGATTCCGCGACCTCGAATTCTGTGACAGGGATTTTGTAGGCTCGCACGATGGCTTTGGATTCGTTTTCAAGGAGGTAGGTTCGCTTTTCGCTGCGTGCCGTCTCGACGATTTCCTGGACGCTAGGCATCTGGTTCACCCATCAGAAACTAACGCCCTAACAAACTGGCGAACTGAATTAAAGCTTTGCAGTGAAGCGAACTCATCGAAACACCTCGAAGCCTTCGCCACCTGTAAGCGCATTAGAAATCTGCGTAAAGAGAAGGTCCAAGTTCTCCATTTTCTGTGCTGAGACCGGAACCACGTCGGAGCCTGAGAAAACGTGTTGGATGGCGCGGTATAGCTCACTCGTCAATTCGCTCTGAAGCTCATTCCGGGTCGCCTGGGCATCGTAGATTAGCGCGTCTATGTCATCCAACCAGCCCATGATCCGCTCCAGTTCCTCCTCCGTCAGTAGGTCCGCTCTAGATAGTACATTGACCTCGGGCAGATTGAAGCGAACGAGCGCCGAGGCTGCCAGTAGGAGCGAAGACACGAAGCCGGCGGGAGTCTTCGCCAGGGCAGCGTCGACCAGATAGATGAGCAGTCTGCTCTGCCCACCCAAGTGGGACACTATTAGAGGTCCGGTCTCACGGAAGGCGAAGAGCTCAATTTGACCGGGTGCATCAAGCACGACAAAATCGGCGGCTATGTCGTCGATTTCCTTTTCCACTGCGTCGACATGACCACTGATTAAGTCGATTGCCGCGACTAGACCTCCGTTCGGGCCGAGGTTGTACTTCTCCATGACATTTGCGAGTGACACGTAGTCCCGGATGTCCACGTCGGGCATGTACGGAAGGGTTTGTACTCCGGGATCCAGATTCACGGTCGCGACGCTTAGCTTGGCGTTTTGCAGCCATGTCGCCAAAGCGCCGGTCAGCGTGGATTTTCCTGAACCAGCTGTGCCGACTATATAGAGAGCATGCAACTCGGATGTCACACCTCAGGCTTGAAGGTTCGCAGCTTCCGTACGAGGCTTTCCGTATCTTCGATGGTGGAGAGATACAGGGGGATTCTCTCAACTTCGGCGATTTTGCAGGCTACCGGATCGACCTCCTTGGGACCGTGAAGAATGACAATAGATGGGCGTACCCCAGTTCCCAGGCCAATCTGGGAGGTGCGAATCGCTACCATGGGAGACCGGCCTGTGCTGACGTGTGTGAAGATTGCTGCGCGGTGAGGCGTGGCCCCGTACAATTTCAGCATTTGCTCGGGCGTCAGCTGAAGGATTACGCGCAAACTGTCGATTGTGGTGTATCCGAAGATTTCTCGGTCAGGAACTACGTCTTCAACGACTGTTTTGCATGCCAGATGGTCTGTTAGCAGCTTAGTGGGGATGGCTTTCGGAAACTCGCGAATGTCCAGCAGAATGTCGGACGGTATCTCAGCCCCCAAAAGCCTGACGAAGGCGCCAACGATTTGGCCTCCACGGCTTTCATCGATGGCAACGAGGCTTTCAGCGAATTTGCGAATGGTTTCAACCCTAGGGGACCTGCGTCGCCCGCTTTCGTAGTCGCTTATTACTGATGGTGAGATGCGAAGACGAACAGCTAGCTCGTGTTGCGCAACGCCGAATTGCTCGCGCCATTTACGCATTACTCGACCGGGATTCTCGGCGAGCGTAATCTCGCCAGCGATGCTCTTGAGGAGGTTTTCCCGGCCGCTTTGATCGCTTTCGGTCATTGAGAATCTAACCACGTTTGAGCAATCTCCTGCAATCCCCAGCTACTATTTAAGCATGAAAGTAGGAAAAGCGCCAAGACTACCACGGGGGCGACGAACCATGCAGACCGCATTCCCTACACTTGTCGATTTGATTGTACTTGGAATTGCGTACGTGTGGGTGATAGCTGTACTCGGCTTTGGCGAGGCGCTTCGACGTGCCAAGCACTACTCGCCTGCTGTCACACGTAAGGTCATCCATTTGGGCGCCGGGTTTTCCACGTTCACCGTTCCATTCTACACTCACGCCTGGGCCGCTCTAATCGTGGCTCTTTCCTTTGTTCTGCTGATTTTTCTTTCGTCGCCCAAGAGCCCTGTGAAGAGCCTGCGCACGATGTTCACGGTCATGGCTCGTAAAGAAGACTACCT
>Ga0209253_10004794_pt1 | contig 11758 bp, 23 predicted proteins | sample FrelakmetBRP12BR_FD_187145 | JGI IMG/M metagenome (GOLD analysis project Ga0209253, IMG submission 187145) | Freshwater lake sediment microbial communities from the University of Notre Dame, USA, for methane emissions studies - BRP12 BR (SPAdes)... | ecosystem: Environmental > Aquatic >...
GCGGCGGGTGGTGCCCGCTGGTTGGTGGTGAAGCAATTGGGCGCAGGTGGTTGGAGTTGTGGTGCCGCAGCTGTGGGCGCAGGGTCTGCGGGCGCATGCCGCACCCTAAGACCGCAGACCCTGCGCCCACAGCTGCGGCGGGACGAGAGGGTGTAGGCAACGAAGAACCGGGCGAATGATCGCGCGGTTGTTCAAAAGGTGAAGCAATGCAGAACCAGAGAATACGCATCCGTCTCAAGGCGTTCGATTACAAGCTGATCGACCAGTCGGCGATGGAAATCGTGGAGACCGCGAAGCGCTCCGGCGCCGTCGTGCGCGGCCCGGTGCCGTTGCCGACGAAGATCGAGCGCTACAACGTCCTGCGCTCGCCGCACGTGAACAAGACGTCGCGCGACCAGTTCGAGATCCGGACGCACCTGCGGTTGATGGACATCATCGACCCCACGGACAAGACGGTCGACCAGCTGATGAAGCTGGACCTGCCGGCGGGCGTGGACGTCGAGATCAAGCTGAAATGAGGTGGCCGGGCGCGAGCCGTCGGGCGGGGGGCGCAGACGTGAGCGCGCGCACTGCCGGACGGCCGATGCCCGGCTGATTGAACTGCCGGCCAATTGCAGTCGGCCCCGGAGCGATCCGGGCATGAAAAAAGAGAGATGAACATGGCACTGGGACTTGTCGGTCGCAAGATTGGCATGACGCGCATTTTCACCGATGACGGCAAGGCCGTCCCGGTGACCGTGCTCGACGTTGCCAACAATCGCGTCACGCAGATCAAGACACCCGAGACCGACGGCTACGCGGCCGTCCAGGTCACCTTCGGGAAACGGCGCGCCTCGCGCGTGTCCAAGCCGCAGGCCGGCCACCTCGCGAAGGCGGGGGTCGAGGCGGGCGAGCTGCTGCGCGAGTTTCCGGTCGCGCCGGAGGCGCTGGCCGAGCTCAAGGTGGGCGGGACGCTCGGCGCCGCGACGTTCGCGGTGGGGCAGCTCGTCGACGTCACCGGCACGACCAAGGGCCGGGGCTTCTCGGGCGTGATCCGCCGGCACAACTTCAGCTCGAACCGCGCGTCGCACGGCAACTCGCGTTCGCACAACACGCCGGGCTCGATCGGCATGGCGCAGGACCCCGGCCGCGTGTTTCCGGGCAAGCGCATGGCCGGCCAGTACGGCAACGTGACGCGCACCGTGCAGACGCTGACCGTGGTCCGCGTCGACGCCGAGCGCGGCCTGCTGCTCGTCAAGGGCTCGGTGCCCGGAGCGGACGGCGGGCACATCATCGTCCGGCCGTCGGTGAAGGCGCCGGCCGCGAAGGGGGCCTGACGATGGAACTCAAGCTGATCGACGACAAGGGCCAGGCGCAGGCGACGGTGGCCTGCTCGGACACGCTGTTCGGGCGCGACTACAACGAGTCGCTGGTGCACCAACTCGTCACCGCCTACCAGGCGAACGCGCGGACGGGCACCCGCAAGCAGAAGAGCCGCGGCGAAGTCAACAAGTCGCACAAGAAGCCGTGGGCGCAGAAGGGCACCGGCCGCGCGCGCGCCGGCCAGGCCAACAGCCCGCTGTGGCGCGGCGGCGGCAAGATCTTCCCCAGCCTGCCCGACGAGAACTTCGCGCAGAAGGTGAACCGCAAGATGTACCGCGCGGGCATCGCGTCGATCCTGTCGCAGCTGCACCGTGAGGGGCGGCTGTCGGTGATCGAGGCGCTGGCCGTCGAGTCGCCGAAGACGAAGCTCTTCGCGCAGAAGATGCGGGCGCTGGGCCTGTCGGGCACCGTGCTCGTCGTCACCGACAAGCTCGACGACAACGTGTTCCTTTCCTCGCGCAACCTGCCGGACGTGCTGGTTCTGGAGACCCGCGAGGTCGATCCCGTGAGCCTGGTGCGCTTCAACAACGTGCTGCTGACCCGGGGCGCGGTGTCGCAATTCGAGGAGATACTCGGATGAGCGCGGCGGGCGAAGCCCAGGCCCGAAGGGCGTGTCGCCGCGCGATTCCGGGAGGCCGACGCGTGGATAGACGGATAGCGCAATTGGTCCAAGGAGGCCGAGGATGAACGCCCCGATCGAGCAGAAGGCCCGGCAATTCAATCCCGAGCGCCTCGCCGTCGTGCTGCTCGCGCCGGTCGTGTCCGAGAAGGGCACGTACCTCGCCGAGAAGCGCGACCAGGTGATCTTCAAGGTGGCGCCGGATGCGACCAAGCCGGAAGTGAAGGCGGCGGTGGAAGCGATGTTCAAGGTGCAGGTGGAGAGCGTCCAGATCGCCAACGTCGGCGGCAAGGTCAAGCGCTTCGGGCGCTTCACCGGCCGGCGCCGTTCGTGGAAGAAGGCGTACGTCTGCCTGAAGCCCGGCCAGGAAATCAACTTCGCGGCGGAGAGCTGAGATGCCACTGCAAAAAGTGAAACCGACCTCGCCGGGGCGCCGCGCGATGGTCAAGGTCGTCCATCCGCACCTGCACAAGGGGCCGCCGGTGGACGCGCTGACCGAGAGCCAGAAGCGCGGCTCGGGGCGCAACCACAACGGCCACATCACGATGCGGCACAAGGGCGGCGGCCACAAGCAGCACTACCGGATCGTCGACTTCAAGCGCAACAAGGACGGCATCGGCGCCAAGGTCGAGCGGCTCGAGTACGACCCGAACCGCAGCGCGCACATCGCGCTGCTGCTCTACGCCGACGGCGAGCGCCGCTACATCATCGCGCCGCGCGGGGTCGCGGTCGGCGCGCAGCTGATGTCGGGCTCGGAAGCCCCGATCAAGCCGGGCAACTGCCTGCCGGTGCGCAACATCCCGGTCGGCACGACGATCCATTGCGTCGAGATGACCCCCGGCAAGGGCGCGCAGATGGCGCGTTCGGCGGGCGCCGGGGTCCAGCTGCTGGCGCGTGAAGGCGCCTACGCCCAGGTGCGGCTGCGCTCGGGCGAGATCCGCAAGGTCCACGTCGACTGCCGCGCCGTGATCGGCGAAGTCGGCAACGAGGAGCACAACCTGCGCTCGATCGGCAAGGCCGGCGCGAACCGCTGGCGCGGCATCCGGCCGACGGTCCGCGGCATCTGCATGAATCCGGTCGACCATCCGCACGGCGGCCGCTCCAACGGCGGCGGGCACCCGGTGTCGCCGTGGGGCACGCCGACCAAGGGCTACAAGACGCGGCGCAACAAGCGCACGGACTCGATGATCGTGCGCCGCCGGCACGCGACGAAGGGATAACGCACCATGGCACGTTCGATCAAGAAGGGTCCGTTCGTCGACGATCATCTGTTGCAGAAGGTGGATGCGGCGCGCGCGACCAACGACAAGCGCCCGATCAAGACCTGGTCCCGCCGTTCGACGATCACGCCCGAGTTCGTCGGGCTCACGATCGCCGTCCACAACGGCAAGCAGCACATCCCGGTCTACGTTTCGGAAAACATGGTCGGCCACAAGCTCGGCGAGTTCGCGCTGACGCGCACCTTCAAGGGCCACTCGGCCGACAAGAAGGTCGCGGCGCCGCCGGCGGCGAGGAAGTAGGGGGATCGCGATGGAAACCAGTGCAATCCTGCGCGGCGTGCGGCTGTCGGCCCAGAAGGGGCGGCTCGTCGCCGACCAGATCCGCGGCCTGCCCGTGGACCAGGCGCTCAACATCCTGAACTTCAGCCCGAAGAAGGGCGCCGGCATCATCAAGAAGGTGCTGCTGTCGGCGATCGCCAACGCCGAGCACAACGACGGCGCGGACGTCGACGAGCTGAAGGTGAAGACGATCCTGGTCGACAAGGCCGAGAACCTGCGCCGCTTCACCGCGCGCGCGAAGGGACGTGGCAACGTCATCCTGAAGCAGACCTGCCACATCCATGTCACCGTCGGTGACGGCAAATAGGGAGCGTCATGGGACAGAAAATACATCCGACAGGCTTCCGCCTCTCCGTCACGCGGAACTGGACGTCGAAGTGGTTCGCGAACAGCAAGCATTTCGCGCCGACGCTCAAGGAAGACATCAAGATCCGCGAATACCTGAAGAAGAAGCTCGGGCACGCGTCGGTGGGCCGGATCACGATCGAGCGCCCGGCGAAGAACGCGCGAATCACGATCTATAGCGCCCGCCCGGGCGTCGTCATCGGCAAGAAGGGCGAGGACATCGAGACGCTGCGCTCCGACCTGCGCCGGATGATGGGCGGCGACGTCGGGCTCAACATCGAGGAGATAAGGAAGCCCGAGATCGACGCGCAGCTGATTTCGGACTCGATCTCGCAGCAGCTCGAGAAGCGGATCATGTTCCGCCGCGCGATGAAGCGCGCGATGCAGAACGCGATGCGGCTCGGCGCCCAGGGCATCAAGATCATGTGCGCGGGGCGGCTGAACGGCATCGAGATCGCGCGCACGGAGTGGTACCGCGAAGGCCGCGTGCCGCTGCACACGCTGCGCGCCGACATCGACTACGGCTTCTCCGAAGCGCGGACGACCTACGGCGTCATCGGCGTCAAGGTCTGGGTGTTCAAGGGCGAAGTGCTCGCGCACAACGCCGAGCCTGCGGCGGCGCCGGCTCCGGCGCCCGAGGCGCCGAAGCGGCCGCGTCGTTCAGGACCGGGAGTGAAGAATGCTGCAGCCAGCTAGAAGGAAGTTCCGCAAGGAGCAGAAGGGCCGCAACAAGGGCGTCGCGACCACGGGGAACAAGGTCAGCTTCGGCGAGTACGGCCTCAAGGCGACCGGCCGCGGCCGGCTCACCGCGCGCCAGATCGAGGCGGCGCGGCGGGCGATGACGCGCCACATCAAGCGCGGCGGCCGCGTCTGGATCCGGATCTTCCCCGACAAGCCGATGTCGAAGAAGCCCGCCGAAGTGCGGATGGGCAACGGCAAGGGCAACCCCGAGTTCTACGTCGCGGAGATCCAGCCGGGCAAGGTGCTCTACGAGATGGACGGCGTCGAGGAGTCGATCGCCCGCGAGGCGTTCGCGCTCGCCGCGGCGAAGCTGCCGATCCGGACGACCTTCGTCCACCGGCTCGTGGGCTGACGGAGAAGAGACGATGAAGCGATCGGAAACCATGAAGGCGCTCGCCGCCAAGTCGCCGGCCGAGCTCAAGACCGAGCTGGGCGCGCTGCTCAAGGAGCAGTTCGGCCTGCGCATGCAGAAGGCGACGCAGCAGCTCACCAACACCGAGAAGCTGAAGCAGGTGCGGCGCAACATCGCCCGCGCGCGGACGCTGATCCACCAGAAGGGGACCCAGGCATGACAGGGATGACCGAGCAGCCTCAGACGACGGCGAAGGCGCAACCGGCGCCGCGGAAGGCGATCATCCAGACGCTGACCGGCCGGGTGGTCGGCGACAAGATGGACAAGACGGTCACCGTGCTCGTCGAGCGCCGCGTCAAGCACGCGCTCTACGGCAAGTTCGTGACCAAGTCGCGCAAGTACCACGCGCACGACGAGAACAACGAATACAAGGCCGGCGACCTGGTCGAGATCGTCGCCTGCCGGAAGCTCGCCAAGACCAAGGCGTACCGGGTGAGCCGGCTGATCGAGAAGGGAAAGGCGGTCTGACGGCGGTGTCCGCCCGCGGTTTCGGCCGCGCCGCGACGCCGCCACAACGCGTTGATTCTTAAAGAGGCTTGCAAGGCACCCGCATTCCTGTCATAATTTCCGTTTTCGTCTTCCGCGGTCCGCGGGGCTCGTCCCCACAGGCGGATCCTCGCCGAGCGGCCGCGGTCACTCCCCGAACGGGGTCCAAAACTGGCCGCGGCAACGTGCCGCGACCGCAGCGGAAACGCCAACGCGGCCGCTGCGGCGCGCAACGCGGATAAAGTTGGAGAAGCAACAATGATCCAGATGCAGTCGGTACTGGACGTCGCCGACAACACCGGCGCCCGGCGCGTCATGTGTATCAAGGTGCTCGGCGGCTCGAAGCGCCGGTACGCGCACATCGGCGACGTGATCAAGGTCACGGTCAAGGACGCCGCGCCGCGCGGCCGCGTCAAGAAGGGCGAGATCTACAACGCCGTCGTGGTCCGCACGCGGCACGGCGTCCGCCGTGACGACGGCGCGAAGGTGCGCTTCGACACCAACGCCGCCGTGCTGCTCAACGCCAAGCTCGAGCCAATCGGCACCCGCATCTTCGGGCCCGTCACGCGCGAGCTGCGCACCGAGCGGTTCATGAAGATCGTCTCGCTGGCGCCGGAAGTTCTGTAGGGGATAGCGATGCGCAAGATCAAGAAGGGCGACAACGTCGTCGTGATCGCCGGCCGCGACAAGGGCAAGCGCGGGGACGTGACGCGGGTGCTGGCCGACCACCTGCTGGTCGCCGGCATCAACCAGGTGAAAAAGCACCAGCGGCCGAACCCGATGAAGGGCGAGCAGGGCGGAATCGCGACCATGGAAATGCCGATCCACGTCTCGAACGTCGCGATCTGGAACCCGGTCACCAGGAAGGCGGACCGCATCGGCCTGCGCACGCTCGAGGACGGCCGCAAGGTCCGCTTCTTCAAGTCGAACGGCGAGCTCATTGGCGCCTGATTACGGAAACGCGAGAGAGATGACGATGGCCCGCCTGAAGGAAGTCTACAAGAAGGACATCGTGCCCGCGCTGACGAAGCAGTTCGGGTACAAGTCGGCGATGGAAGTGCCGCGCCTGTCGAAGATCGTGCTCAACATGGGCGTCGGCGAGGCCGTGGGCGACAAGAAGCTGCTCGAGAACGCCGCGGGCGACATGCAGAAGATCGCCGGGCAGAAGCCCGTCGTCACCAAGGCGCGCAAGGCGATCGCCGTGTTCAAGATCCGCGAGGGCTACCCGATCGGCTGCATGGTGACGCTGCGCGCCAACCGCATGTACGAGTTCCTCGACCGCCTCGTCTCGATCGCGCTGCCGCGCGTGCGCGACTTCCGCGGGGTGTCCGGCCGCTCGTTCGACGGCCGCGGGAACTTCAACATGGGCGTGAAGGAACAGATCATCTTCCCCGAGATCGACTACGACAAGATCGACGCGACGCGGGGCATGAACATCACGATCACGACGACCGCGAAGACCGACGCCGAAGCCAAGGCGCTGCTCGCCGCGTTTCGTTTCCCGTTCAGGAACTGAGGGCCCCATGGCGAAACTGTCTCTGATCAACCGCGAACAGAAGCGGCGCGCGCTGGTGAAGAAGTTCGCGAAGAAGCGCGAGGAGCTGACCGCGATCGTCAACAACGCGAAGGCCTCGGAAGAGGTGCGCTACGCCGCGCGGCTCAAGCTCCAGCAGCTGCCGCGCAACGCCAATCCGACGCGCCTGCGCAACCGCTGCGCGCTCACGGGGCGCCCGCGCGGCTACTTCCGCAAGTTCGGCTTGAGCCGCAGCAAGCTGCGGGAGTACGCGATGCGCGGAGAAGTGCCGGGAATCGTCAAGGCGAGCTGGTAATGACCAATGCAGGTGAGGTGAAAGCATGAGCACGCCGGGCCGACCCAAGTGCGAATTACTCCCCCTCGGGGGGACGGCGCGCAGCGCCAAGGGGGCACACAAATGAGCATGACTGACCCGATCGCCGACATGCTGACGCGCATTCGCAATGCGCAGATGGTGGAGCAGGCTGTCGTCGCGATGCCGTCGTCCAAGGTCAAGCTGGCGATCGCCAAGGTGCTGAAGGACGAGGGCTACATCGACGCGTTCAAGGTCTCCGGGGACGGCGTGAAGCCGCTGCTCGAGATTGCGCTCAAGTACTACGCCGGCCGCCCGGTGATCGAGAAGATCGAGCGCGTGTCGAAGCCGGGGCTGCGCATCTACAAGGGCAAGGACGACATCCCGCGCGTGATGAACGGCCTGGGCATCGCGATCGTCTCGACGTCGCGCGGCGTGATGACGGACCGCAAGGCGCGCGCCACGGGCGTCGGCGGCGAAGTGCTCTGCATCGTCGCCTGAGATGAACGGCCCCATGCTCACTTACGTTCGCTGCCCCCGAGGGGCGCTCAGTGCCCTTCGGGCGGCCGGGCGGGCACTGAGATGAATCCGAGGAATCCGCAATGTCGCGCATAGGCAACCATCCGATCCAGCTGCCGGCCAAGGTCGAGGTCAAGCTCGCTCCGGGCGAGATCACGGTCAAGGGCCCCCTGGGGACGCTGTCCCGGACCTACGGCAGCGACCTCACGATCGAGCAGACCGGCAGCACGCTCGTCTGCAAGGCGGCCACCGAGGCGGCGAAGCCGATGCACGGCACGCTGCGGGCGCTCGTCGCCAACATGGTCAAGGGCGTGACCGACGGTTACGAGAAGAAGCTGACGCTGGTCGGCGTGGGCTTCCGGGCGCAGGCGGCCGGGGACAAGGTCAACCTGTCGCTCGGCTTCTCGCACCCGGTCGTGCACATGGCGCCGAAGGGCGTGAAGATCGAGACGCCGGTGCAGACCGAGATCGTCGTCAAGGGCATCGACAAGCAGCAGGTCGGACAGGTCGCGGCGGAGCTTCGCGCCTACCGTCCGCCCGAGCCGTACAAGGGCAAGGGCGTCCGCTACTTCGACGAGCGCGTGAAGATCAAAGAGACGAAGAAGAAATAGCAGCGTAGGGGAATGCGATGAACAAGAGAGAAGCTCGCGTGCGCCGCGCCCGGAAGACCCGGGTGCGCATCGCCCTGCAGAGGGCGACGCGGCTGGTCGTCAGCCGGTCGAACAGCCACATCTACGCGCAGATCATCGCCCCCTCCGGGGACAAGGTGCTGGCCAGCGCGTCGACGCTCGAGGCGGAATTGCGCAAGGATCTCAAGAATGGCGGCAACAAGGCCGCCGCGGCGATCGTCGGCAAGCGCATCGCCGATCGCGCGAAGGCGCTCGGGATCGAGACGGTCGCATTCGACCGCTCCGGCTACCGATACCACGGTCGCGTGCAAGCGCTGGCCGACGCCGCGCGCGAAGCCGGCCTCAAGTTCTGAATGGGCCCCCAAGCTCACTTCGTTCGCTGCCCCCCGAGGGGGATGCAGGCCTCCCTTGGGGCGGCCCGGCGGGCGGCCTGAAGCGGCACGGATAGAGAAGGCAGATCATGGCGAGAATGCAGCAACGGCAGCAGCAGCAGGACGAGCGCGGCGACGGGTTGCGCGAGAAGATGATCAGCATCAACCGCGTCACCAAGGTGGTGAAGGGCGGGCGCATCCTGGGCTTCGCGGCGCTGACCGTGGTCGGCGACGGCGACGGCCGCATCGGGATCGGCAAGGGCAAGGCCAAGGAAGTCCCCGTCGCGGTGCAGAAGGCGATGGACGAGGCGCGCCGGCGGATGGTCAAGGTGCGCCTGAAGAAGGGCACGCTGCACCACGCGGTCGAGGGCCGGCACGGCGCGACCAAGGTCTTCATGCAGCCGGCGGCCGACGGCACGGGCGTGATCGCCGGCGGCCCGATGCGCGCCGTGTTCGAGGTGGTCGGCGTGACCAACGTCCTCGCCAAGTGCCACGGCTCGACCAACCCGTACAACCTCGTGCGCGCGACGATCAACGCGCTCGAGAACTGCAGCGCGCCTGCCGACATCGCCGCAAAGCGCGGCATGACGGTCGAGCAGCTGACGGAGGCGTGACCATGGCGGCGCCGAAGATGGTCAAGGTCACGCTCTTCAAGAGCGTCGCGAGCGCGAAGAAGGGCCACCGCGCGACGGTCCGCGGGCTCGGCCTCAGGTGGACGAATCACACCGTCGAGGTCGTCGACACGCCGTCGACCCGCGGGATGATCAACCAGGTCAGCTACATGGTCAGGGTTGCCGGTTAAGGACAATGGAGCACGCGATGCGTCTCAACACGATCAAGCCGGCCGCGGGTTCGAAGAAGGCGCGGCGCCGCGTCGGCCGCGGCATCGGCTCGGGCCTCGGCAAGACGGCCGGCCGGGGCCACAAGGGCCAGAAGTCCCGCTCCGGCGGCTTCCACAAGGTGGGATTCGAAGGCGGGCAGATGCCGCTGCAGCGGCGGCTGCCGAAGCGCGGCTTCGTCTCGACGACGAAGAACGACACGGCCGAAGTCCGGCTGTCCGATCTCGCGAAGCTTCCGGTCACGGACATCGATTTCCTGGCGCTGAAGGCGGCCGGCGTCGTGCCGACGCTCGCGAAGGCGGCCAAGGTGATCAAGTCCGGCGCGCTGACGAAGGCGGTGAAGCTCACCGGGGTCGGCGTGACGAAGGGCGCGAAGGCGGCGATCGAAGCCGCCGGGGGCAGCGTCGCCTGAACGGCGGCCCTGTAGACAGAGGAAGAAGCCTTGGCAACCAGCAACCCGGCCCTCAAGACAGGATCCAGGTACGCCGACCTCAAGCGGCGGCTGTGGTTCCTGCTGGGCGCGCTCGTCGTGTACCGGATCGGGACCCACATCCCGGTGCCGGGCATCAACGCGTCCGTGCTGGACGAGCTGTTCCGCCAGCAGCAGGGCGGCATTCTCGGGCTCTTCAACGTGTTTTCGGGCGGCGCGCTGCAGCGCTTCTCGATCCTCGCGCTCGGGATCATGCCGTACATTTCGGCGTCGATCATCATGCAGCTGTGCACGGTCGTCATCCCCTCGCTCGAGGCGATCAAGAAGGAGGGCGAGGCCGGACGCCGCAAGATCACGCAGTACACGCGGTACGCGACGCTCGGCCTTGCGTTCTTCCAGGCGCTGGGCATCTCGATCGCGCTGCAGCAGCAGCCCGGACTGGTGCTCAACCCGGGCCCGACGTTCCAGTTCGTGTCGGCGGTGACACTGGTCACGGGCACGATGTTCCTGATGTGGCTGGGCGAGCAGATCACCGAGCGCGGGCTCGGCAACGGCATCTCCCTCCTCATCTTCGCCGGCATCGCGGCCGGGCTGCCCCACGCGATCGGGCAGACGCTGGAGCAGCTCAACACCGGCGCGTACTCGATCCCGCTGGTGCTGGGCATCGCGGCGCTGGTCGTGGTCGTCACCGCCTTCGTGGTCTTCGTCGAGCGTGCGCTGCGCAAGATCCTCGTGAACTACGCGAAGCGGCAGGTCGGCAACAAGGTGTACCAGGGCCAGAGCTCGCACCTGCCGCTCAAGCTCAACATGGCCGGCGTGATCCCGCCGATCTTCGCGTCGTCGATCATCCTGTTCCCCGCGACGCTCGCGTCGTGGTTCGGCCAGGGCGAGGGGACGATCTGGCTGCGCGACCTCGCGGCGGCGCTCGGCCCCGGCCAGCCGGTGCACGAGATCCTCTACGCGGGCGCGATCATCTTCTTCTGCTTCTTCTACACGGCGCTGCAGTACAACCCGAAGGAGACGGCGGAGAACCTCAAGAAGAGCGGCGCGTTCATCCCGGGCTACCGTCCCGGCGACCAGACGGCGAAGTACATCGAGAAGATCACGCTGCGGCTCACGCTGCTCGGCTCGCTCTACCTCGTCGTCGTGTGCTTCGTCCCGAATTTCCTGATCGCCTGGAAGAACGTCCCGTTCTACTTCGGCGGCACGTCGCTGCTGATCATCGTGGTGGTGACCATGGACTTCATGACGCAGGTGCAGGCCTACATGATGTCGCAGCAGTACGAGAGCCTGCTCAAGAAGGCAAATTTCAAGGGTGGGTTGCCCACGCGCTGATGTCGAAGGAAGACACGATCCAGATGCAGGGCGAGATCCTGGAAATGCTGCCGAACGCGACATTCCGGGTGAAGCTGGAGAACGGGCACGTCGTACTGGGGCACATCTCCGGAAAGATGCGGATGCACTACATCAAGATACTGCCGGGCGACAAGGTGACGGTCGAGCTGACGCCGTACGACCTCTCCCGGGCGCGGATCATCTTCCGTGCGAAGTGAAGTGAGAGACACATGTCAGTTGCCGGCCGGGGACACGGGGCCGGGGACCGCGAGGGGTGAGAGATGA
>Ga0209253_10004795_pt1 | contig 11757 bp, 9 predicted proteins | sample FrelakmetBRP12BR_FD_187145 | JGI IMG/M metagenome (GOLD analysis project Ga0209253, IMG submission 187145) | Freshwater lake sediment microbial communities from the University of Notre Dame, USA, for methane emissions studies - BRP12 BR (SPAdes)... | ecosystem: Environmental > Aquatic >...
TAATGCTGAAACGATTGTCATCGGAGGCGGGATCGTCGGCAGCTCCATCGCATACCGACTTGCCGAGAAAGGCCAACAAGTCATTGTATTGGAGAAAACACGAGTCGGCGAGGAGGCGTCCGGCAGGAACGCTGGCTTTGTCGTCCTGCCGGAACGAGTTAACAATCCCGGGGTAATGGCTCTCGGCATCGAGTCAGCAAAACTCTGGGCCAGCATGAATGAGGAGCTAGATTGCGATGTTGGCTACCGCCGTGTGGGTTGCGTGAGAGTTGCTCTGTCAGAAGAACAGCTTGAATCCTTGCGTGAAAGGATGAAACGACAACAGGCGATTGGCCTCGACGCGGAGATGCTCTCGCCCGAAGACACTCGACGGCTCTCACCCCACATCCCTAGCGACTTGGAGATCCATGGTGCGAAGTACTCTCCCATCGATGGCCATGCCAATCCGCTCCTTGTGGTGAAGGCCATTTGCCGGGCCGCACGCCGCAAGAAAGTTCAGATCAGGGAACATGAGCCAGTTAGGCGAGTGAAAACCGAAGTCGGCCGGGTAACAGCAGTAGTTACCGATAAAAGTGAATATCACGCCTCCACCTTTGTCATTGCGGCTGGCGCCTGGTCCAGGGGGCTTTGCAACACGATCGGCCTTGATTTCCCTGCGGTTGTCGAGAAAGGCCAGGTGTTGGTCACAGAGGTATTGCCCGCGATCTTTGACCAACTCATTGTCATAGAAGATCTCCTATGCCGCCAGGCCCTGGAAGGAAATGTCCACCTGAGTCGTCTATCATCCTCTGTGAGGATGGGCAGTTTTGATAAAAGCACCCTCCTGTCCGACTTTCGAGAAATGAGGAAATTTCTGGCGTGGCTGTCACCTTCCTTACTGAATGTGAACCTGATCAGGGCATTCACGGGTCTGGACGACAACACTCCGGATGGGGTGCCCATCCTTGATAGAGCACCGGGTTTTCAAAACCTTTTTGTTGCAACGGGGGCTTCCGGCTACGGATTCAGTTTGGGACCAGCCACCGGCAAACTGATTGCCGAATGGATCACGGAGGGCCAGAGTTCTATTGATCTGAGTGGTATGCGCTGGAATCGCTTCGATGGTATGCCTCATCCAGAAAATTTCAATTTCAGGGCTACTGCATAGGCCATCGGTAAACCGGATCAGTCGCACTGGTCAAAAGCCAGCGTCGTTTCCTACAGTGAACCTTGGCTTAAGGGAGTCAAGCAGTTTGGAGAGAGTTAATAACACAAAACTATTATGAGAGAAAGTTGGCCTCAACCATAACTCTTTCCCATCTGCCCAGGAACTGGAAGGATGCAATCGGTTAGCTGCGAGAGGTGCTCAATAACGATCAATCCACACCTCGTAAACGCAAAAGTGGAATGGATGAATGCATTTGGACTTAAGGGGGGAAAGCCTTAACACTGGACACGTGCGAAAGAGCCGAAGGCCCGGGCATTTGAGTGAATCTGCGCTCATGGATGTCCATCGGTACCTACCGGTTCTTCCGGGGAATGCCGGGCATGGAGAGGCTCAGGATACGGACGAAATTCAGTGTAGAGAAAGGGTGGAGAGGAAGGAGTCCTGAAGGTCCCGCCTGTCGGGCTAATCAGGTCAATGAGTGTTCATCTTGGTATAATAATTCAAAGAAAGGGGGAGAATTTCAATGAGTTCAAGAAAGAAGCAGGGAATCAACAGAACTAAGTTTGTGAAGGTCGTGGCGATCGCAGTGGGTATTGTGTGGGTCAGCTGGCTAACGATGGGGTCCGAGATGTCTTGGGCCGACAAGAAAACAAACAGCGTCATCATCGGCATGACCACGGAGATGAGTCAATTTAACCCAATCCTCTGGGGAGACGAAATTTTCGAGGGACTACCCAGCTCTCTGATGTTCGATGCGCTGTGGGATCCTAGACCAGACGGCTCATATTCTCCCGACCTGGCCGTCAGAGTGCCAACCGTTGAAAACGGAGGCGTTTCGAAAGACGGTCTGACCTGGAAGATCGAGCTCAGAAAGGACGTCAAGTGGGAGGATGGAACGCCCTTCACGGCCGCTGACGTGGAGTTTACCTGGCAGGCGATCATGAATGAAAAGAATAATGTTCGGGCTCGTACGGGATTTGACCAGATCAAGGAATTCAAGGTGATCGATGACCATCACTTCGAATACACACTGTCCGCACCCTTTGCACCGATGTATGTGATGTGGAGTGTGCAACGCATTATCCCAAAGCACATTCTGTCCAAAGTCCCTGACATAAACACATGTGAATGGAATTCCACAGGGACGTTTGGGACGGGTCCCTTCAAGATGGTCGAACGTGTTCCCGGAAGTCACTTAATATTCAAGCGAAACCCGAACTACCATTTGGGCGCACCCAAGCTGGAGACCGTCGTTCTCAAATTTATACCCGACCAGACCGTACTCTACACTCAGATGAAAACAGGTGAGATTGATTTTCTGGGGATCACGGGCATTCCAGCCGAGAGATATGAGGAGGCGAAGAAACTTCCGGATGTGGATATCATGCTTACACCCACAGTCATTGTGGAGAGTGTGCTACTGAATTGCTATCGGCCATACTTCCAGGACAAGCGCGTGCGTCAGGCAATTTATATGGCCATCGACAAACAAAATATAATCAGAGATGTTTACTACGGCTTGCCGAAATCGACGCTGAGTTACTTGGGCCAGGAACATTGGGCTTACAATCATGAGATCAAAGAACCATATAACCCGAAAAAGGCGGCCCAACTGCTCGATTCCCTCGGGTGGAAAATCGGGCCAGATGGCATACGAGCCAAGGACAATCTCAAACTAGCGTTTACCTTCTCGTGCACTGCGGGCAACAAGGAACGGGAACAGGAACAACTGATCATCCAAAAGAACCTCAAAGACATCGGCATATCTGCAGAGATAAAGAACTATACTCCTGCGGTAATGTGGGGGGCCTTCTTTGAGGAGACACAATACGACGCGATTCTCATTGCCGGCTCACCCGATTTGGTGACAGACCCAGATCTCACCGCGTCCGCGCACTCAAAGAGAGAGAGATGGCACTACCACCCCGGAACCCCGGAAATGGATAAGCTACTAGAAGAAGGAGTCAGGACTCTTGACAACGCGAAGCGGAAGAAGATCTATGCTCGTTTTCAAGAACTGTATCATGAGGAAGCCTTTTTTCTTCCTTTATATGTTAGAACTCAAATCAATGCCAAGAAGAAAGGCCTGAAAGGCTACACGGTTAATCCTACCAGTCCGGATCTCGGCAGGTTCGTCCGGGAATGGTACTGGGATTGAAGTCGTTCATGGGAGACCTGTAGAACAGAGAGATGGCAAGTGAGCGACTACCATGGCCGCCCATTTGTCGTCTCTTGAGCGGGTCGTCTTTCGCATGCTGCAATGACATTCTAGGCATGCTTAGCGGCATTGGAATCAGCGGTCAAAGGAGGAGTCAAATGAAGGTACTGGGGATCATGGGAAGTCCAAGAGTGGGTGGAAATAGCGACATTCTGCTGGACCAAGCATTGGCAGGAGCGAGAGACGCGGGTGCGGACGTCGAGAAGGTTGTCCTTTACGAAAAGAAGATCTCAGGATGCCGGAACTGCGAGACCTGTAATAAGACAGCGATCTGCGCCATCAGGGATGATATGACAGAAATCCAGGCAAAGATCCTGGAGGCGGATGCAGTGATCCACAGTGGTCCCCTCTACTACTGGGCGATGACTTCACAGATGAAGGCCTATCTTGAGCGATGGACTGTTTTCTATGATGCGGAGTGGAAAGTGCATCCAACCTACGCTGACAAGATAAATGGGAAGAAAATCGGTCTAATCACCGTTTGCGGTGACCCGAACGTCTCTGCGGCAGAGCCCATTGTACGGAGTTTCAAGAACACGAGCACAGAAATGGGTCTGACATGGCTCGGTGCTGTGCAGATTTCTGCGGTGGCAAAGGGAGAGGTAGCCCAGAACAAAGCGGCAATAGAGGAAGCATACCATCTCGGCAAAACGAGCGTCTCGAAAGGCTGAGGCTGCTTTCGACGGTAAGGCCTACGGCTTGAAAAGGTTATTTTCCACCCGAGGAGGGTGGGTGGACACTGAAAAAAGAAGAGGATGAAATAACAATGTCTATTTCACCCAATGCAGGAAGAGTTCAAACGGTTCTGGGTCTTGTTGATCCGAAGGATTTAGGGATCACCCTGATCCACGAGCATTTGCTGTTGGATATGTCTGCCTGGTTTGTGGAGCCCACCTTGGCCTCTGAAAAGGCACTTGCATACCAGCCGATCAGCATGGAAAACCTTCACTGGCTGCACTATCATCCGTCAAGCAATCGAGACAACCTACGAATGTTGGATGAAGAGGTAGCCATAAAGGAGGCCCTTCGCTACAAGTATGCTGGAGGAAAAACTATCGTTGATGTAACCAATATCGGTCTTGCCCGCGACCCCCTGGCGTTACAACGTATTGCGCGGGCCACGGGACTCCAGATCGTCATGGGGTCCGGATACTACATCGAACCCAGTCGCCCCTCCGGTCTAGCCAACAAAAGCGAAGAGGAGATCGCTGAGGAAATCGTTCAGGATATTACGGTGGGTGTTGGCAACACTGGCGTACGGGCCGGACTTATCGGGGAGATTGGTTGCTTCCATCCATTGACGGAAGGCGATCGTAAAATCTTGCGTGCGAGTGCCCAGGCCCAACAACGCACAGGTGCTCCTCTTACAATACACCCTGGGCTCCCCTATGCGGACAGTCCTTTTGAGATTATGGATGTGATTGGCGAAGCGGGTGCTGATCTCAGGCGTACCGTTCTCTGGCATATTGCCCTTATGCTCTCTCTGGATGTTAAGGCAATTGGCAGAATTGCTGAAGCGGGTTGTTACATCTCCTATGACCTTTTCGGACGCGCCCCTGGAGCTATCCCCTGCTCCGGTGCTACCGGGGCCCCGGCTTTTCTTGACATTCCCCATGATGGATGGTGGATCGATCAGATTAGGGAGCTCATTGACCTAGGCTATCTAAGCCAGATACTCATCTCCCATGATGTCTGTGTCAAGATACGGCTTCATCACTACGGCGGATCTGGATATGATCATATTCCCATCTATGTTGTTCCTCAGATGAGAGCCAAGGGTATACCTGAGGAACATATTCACACCATTCTTGTTGAGAACCCCGAAAGGATTCTAGCGCTGGCATGATCGGACCATCGCGCTCAGGCTTTCATGTTTTCAGGAGACAAACGAGATTCATTGCGAGAGGCTGCGGAAGGAAATGGCAAACCAGTCAAGCGTTTTGATTGCATACAAGAGGGTGAACAGGACCAGATCTTCTTCGCGGCCATAGGGCGCTCGGTATATCAACAGCGATCAAGAACCTTACTCCGGCAGTCATGTGGGGCGCTTTCTTCGAGGAAAACTAGTATGACATGATCATGATTGGAGGCCGACCCGACTTGGTCACGGACCCGGATATGAGGTCATCTACCCACTCCAAGAGACCACGGTGGCACTATCACCCGAGAACCCCGGAAATGGATAAGTTATTGGAGGATGGGGTCAGGACGTTTGATATGGAAAAGCGTAAGGCGATCTATGATCGCTTTCAGAGAGTGTTTCTCGACGAATCCTTCTTCCTCCCCCCTCTTGGGCAAGGTGGACATTTACACCAAGAAAAAAGAACTTGCGGGTTATGAGATGAATCCTTTTGGTGTGCACGTCGCCAGGTTCATCCGGGAATGGCATTGGACTTAATCGGTAATTGCAGGCGGAATTGAAAGGAAAGGGAACGACGGCTACCTGATATCGGGCTGTTATTGCCTTTCCTTTTCGATGCGGTCATCTCACCTGTGATAATCTCCTGGTTGTTAGTTGATCCTCGGCTTACTCAAGCGGGCAAGTTCATCGCAACAGTGAAATACCCGTGTCTACGTGAAGGCAAGGGTTGAGAGATGACAGAGGATGAATCAAAGAAAGCTTCGAATCTGATTCACCGTCTTGCGAAACTTGATACGTGCGACTACCAAGGAATTCAAGCGCGCACAATATGTCCTTCTGCGTTGTCGATCGACCGAGGCCGGGATTCGCTACTAGGCTTCGGTGAGGTATGGCGTCATGAAATACAATTTTGATGAATACGTTGAGCGAAGAAACATGCATTCGGCAAAATGGTCGCCAGAGATCTTAGAAGACAATGATGTTCTGCCTTTGTGGCTGGCAGACATGGATTTCAGGTGTCCCCAACCTGTTATCGACAGCGTAGTGAGAATGGCTGCACATGGAGTTTATGGATATAGCACGAGACCCGAGGCCTACTACAGTGCAATCATAAATTGGAATAGGAAAAGACACGGATGGCACATTGAAAGAGACTGGATCCTATTTTCACCTGGCGTTGTGCCAGCACTCAGTCTTCTGGTTCAGACATTCTGTGCGCCAGGGGACAAGGTCATTATTCAAAACCCGGTTTACTATCCTTTCTACGATATTATACGAAACAACGGATGCCACCCTGTAATGAACCCGTTGAGACCTGAACAGGGCAAATATCGCATGGATTTAGGTTCTCTCGAAGAACTAGCTAAGGATCCCAAAGCTAAACTCCTGATGCTCTGCAGCCCACATAATCCTGTCGGAAGAGTGTGGACCCAGGATGAATTAAGCGAACTGGGAAAGATAGCTCTCGGAAACAACCTGTTGGTTGTATCGGATGAAATTCATTCGGATCTCGTATTCAAGGGACACAAGCATATCCCCTTTCAGACTGTTTCAGAAGACTTCGCACAACACTCAATCGCTTGCACCGCTCCCAGCAAAACCTTCAATATCCCGGGGCTTCGAGTGTCCAGTATCATCATCCCCAACGAAGGGTTAAGACAACAAACTGCTCAAGCTTTTGAAAGAGTGGGTGCCCATGTCTCAAATGGTTTTGGTATCGGCGCAGCAACGGCCGGTTATGAAGAAGGCGAAGAATGGTTAGAACAGTTGTTGAGTTACCTGGAAGACAATTTAGATTTTCTTGGAACCTTTATCGAAAAGAAGATGCCCGAAATAAGCCTCACCCGGCCGGAGGGAACCTATCTGGCGTGGCTTGATTTTCGTGCCATTGAACAAGAGGGGAGAAAACTTGATGAGTTTCTCCGAAAGGAAGCCAAAGTCGTTCTAGACAAAGGCCATGTTTTCGGTGAAGGGGGCGAGGGGTTTGCAAGGTTGAATTTTGCCTGTCCGAGAACAACACTCGCTGAAGCTTTAAAAAGAATCCAACAGGCGGTAAAGGGAATTTCTCTCCAGACTTAAAGGGTCCTCAGGATCATTCTTCCGGAAACTCATGCCCGACCCCGACCCGTGTCGAGGGGGCTTCCTCCGGAACCAGTCGATCCTGAGAATAAAAACAGTTACCTTCTCAGGGTCAACTCTCCCCATCAGTTGGAATTCTCTTACAGTGAGGGGTAACGGAGGGATCAAGAGATGCTACTGCGAATTCAAGAGAGACTCATGGAAGAAGTCGATTGCAGGAAAAATGAGATCATCCAATTCCTTCAAGAACTCGTGAGAATACCGAGTTTCTTAGGACAGGAACGGGACATACAAGCCTTCATTGGGGAAAAACTGCGAGATATGAAAATGGATGTTGATATGTGGGAGCCTGATCTCGATGCACTCAAGAAGGATCCATGGTTTACAGACTATCCACTTCTGGATAAGGTGGGGTATCAAGGACGACCCGTCATGGTTGCTGTCTCCAAGGGGTCAGGAAATGGAAGGTCGCTCATGCTCCAGGGTCATGTGGACGTGATGCCCCCAGGAGAGGTACCTTGGAAATACGATCCATGGAGTGGAGCCATCGATGGAAACCGCCTTTATGGACGAGGCACTTCTGATATGAAGGGAGGGGTGGCTGCGATGATCATGGCTTTGGACTGCTTTCACCGGGCTGGGTTCAGGCTCAAAGGGGACGTTCTGATTGAGACTGTGATTGACGAGGAGATCGCACCGAATAGTGCACTCGCTTGTGCCTTAAAGGGTTATAGGGCTGATGCGGCCATCATCACAGAACCAACGGAGTGTAAGATAGCGGCCGCATGCGGGGGCTATGTTCGAACGAGAGTAAGAGTCAGGGGGAAAACCGCCCATGCCTCCGTCAGACATGAAGGGGTCTGTGCCATCGAGAAAGGAATGAAGATATATCAGGCAATCAGGGATCTGGAAGCTCATCGAGAACAGGAAGCCAGCCATCCCGCCTTTGACAGGAGGGAATATCCCTTCCTCGTACCTCTCAACGTGGGCGTATTTGACGCTGGGACATCGACCGGGTTCGTAGCCGATGAAGCAAGGCTGGAGTGCACGGTCCGTTTTCTGCCCGGTGAAGATCCTGATCAGATCTATAAGGAATTTTCCGATCATTTACGGAAAGCCGCGGAGCTCGATCCCTGGATGCGGGACCATTTGCCACAGGTGGAGATGATGGGACCAGCCTGTGCTGCCTCTGAGATCCCAATCGATCATCCCATCATTGAGAGCTTGAAATCTTGCCTGAAGGCAGTCACTGGATCTGAACCTAGGGTGATTGGGATTCCCATGGGCACGGAACAGTCTATTATTGTTAAAAGGGCAAAGACGCCTTGTGCCGTCTTTGGACCCGGAAGCCCTCGGATGGCTCACATGACTGATGAATGCCTTGGCCCAATCGAAGATCTAATAGTAGCTGTCAAGACGTTGGCTCTTACGCTAGCCGATTGGTGTGGAATCGAATCATCCTGAGAAAAATAAAGGCATAAAGGCTGTTGCCCGAAGCCATGATTTTCATATTTAATCGTACCAAAGAGCAGCGTGCGACGGGCTTGCCTATGGAACTCTGCCCTGCGGTACGATTAGCCAAAAACGAGATTAGGCAGCCATAGCACGAATTCATTCGGAAACACCATCACCAGCCCAAGACATATCAATTGAAGGCCAATGAACGGGACAACCCCGCGATAAATGTCAATCATGGTTATATCTGTACCGGATGTGATTGCCCTCACAAGGAACAGGCTAGAACCGTAAGGCGGTGTCAGCCAGGCTACCTGCATATTCACCATGAAAAGAACCGAAAACCACACCAGGTCAAACCCCAGCGATTTGACGATTGGGAAGAAGATAGGGACGCTGAGCATCATGATCGCGAGGTCATCCATAAAGCACCCCAAAACAAACCACATCATCTGTATCATGATGATGACGACAAAAGGACCCACCGCGAGCATATCGACAAACTTCTGAACCAGCTGCGGAGCGCCAAGGACAGTGTAGACATTGGTGAAGCAAGTCACACCAATAATCATCCAGATGAGCATTCCGGTAACTTCCAATGTCATCCAGACAGCCTTTTTGACTGAAGACCAGTTCAAGGACCCTGTCAGCGCAGCGTAGATGGCCATCGACATGGCTCCCACACCCCCCGATTCGGTGGGAGTGGTTATGCCCGTGTAGATGCCCCCCAGGACGGCGACCACAATCAATACAGGGGGGATCACGCTTTTGATGGATATCAACCTTTTGTACCATGGAGGTAAATCTTTCGCTGAAGTGGCCGGTCCTAGATGAGGCTGCAGATAACATCGAACCCCAATGTAGATTACGTACAGTGCGGCCAGAAGAAAGCCAGGCACGAACATGGCAAGATACAACCTACCCACTGACTGGCCAGATATACTACAAAGGATGATGGCCAATATGCTCGGTGGAATAAGAAAGTCAATGACCCCTGACACACATATCGTGCCGAGAATCAACCTTTTTTCATAGCCATGTTTGCGCATTTCTGGAATGGCCAATCTCCCTATGGTCACTGTCATGGCTGAACTGGAACCAGAAAAGGCGGAGAAAAGACTCGCCATCCCAACTGTCCCCATCGCTAGGGAGCCTCTTACCGAACCTGCCAAATAGTAAACGGAATCGAACACGTCTCTGGCGATGCCGGTCTGGAGCATGATATTTCCCATTAAGATGAATAAGGGTACTGCGATCAGTACTTGGGATGTCAAAGCGCCATACGCATTCGCTGCCAGCATGAAGATATGAGAAGGCCCCCAGAGTGCGAGTGCAAAACCTACTGCCACAATGAGTGACGTAAAAGCAACAGGACAACCAATCGCCATAAAGGAAAAAAAGGCACCCAGTATCAGCGCTGTCAACAGAACGGGATCCATTAGACCTCCCCTTTCTCCGTGGGATCTTGCTCTCTGAAAGACCGGAATCTCCGATAGGCATAAGCGATCGCCTGCAACAGTAGCAAAAACACACCAATAAGATAGACTGTCTTGATCGGGTAGAGGGGTGGTGAAAAAAGGCTCCAACTTCGCTCTTTCATCCGCCACGAAGCCCAGGTCATGTCTGCCAACTGCCAGGTCAACAGGGCGAGGCAGAGGATGGTCAGCGTAAAGCTGATCAAGTCAAAGATTGCTTTTGTCCTTCGACTCACTCGGCCATATAAAACGTCTACTCTGACATGGGCGTCATGCAAAAGGACATAGCCGCCCCCCAGTATGCTAACACCCATGAATAGCTGGGCGTTCACGTCCCATGCCCAAATCGTGGGACTACTGAAGATGTACCGGAGGATCACCTCCATAACCTGGATGAACAGGATCGCTACATATCCGAAGGCCGCTACTCGTCCCACCCACTCATTCGTATTGTCGATCGTCTGCAGAATCTTGCCCTCTTTCATGCTTTTATCTCCCGTCATTGAATTGGCCTGGCCGATGATCATCGAACTGTTAGACACTTCTTAGGCCTAGCCATTCGCTCTGTAAAATCGTAGGACGGGGCATACCGGTCGGTATGGATCCGACGAGCACACCCCGTCCCTTTTCATTCCATTGCTTATTCTAACTTTATCCCTTTGGAAGCGAGGAAATCCTTCAGCATTTGGACAGTCTTGGGAGCCCGAGGGCTTCTCTTTGCAATCTCGTCCCATACTTTCAATGCGGCGGGCCTTAGTCTCTGCACTTCGCTGGGGTCCATCGTTATGACCTGAATACCAGCCTTCTTGCCTCCTTCGATACCTTTCACGGATAAGTCATCAAAGCATTCATATATTCCCGGAAGTAGCTCTACAATGCTGTTTTCAAATGCCTTTTGGACGTCCGGAGGAAGATTCTTCCACGTCTTGAGACTGACCATAAATGACGCATTAGCAGAGGACATGATGGGTGGCAAATTCACATATTTTACGACCTCCCTAAGGTTCATGGCTTCCAGATCACTGATCCCAGTAACACATCCATCTACCGTCCCCAGTTTCAAGCCCATGTAGATCTCTGCAGGAGGGAAGGTCACGGGTACTGCTCCCAGGTTTTTCATGAAGGCAGCCACAGTCCCAATAGACCATATTTTTTTCCCCTTGATATCCTCAAGTTTACGAAATGGGAAGTTGCCCATAACAGCAATGTCTCCAAATGAAGAGGGGCAAACGAAGTAAACATCCTGCTCGGCATGCATCTCGCGCATATATTTCAGGAACCCAAATTTGTAGAAAAACTCCATGTCCATGTCGTATCCTTGCCATCCCATCGGCAACGCAAAGCCCACAATCCCATCCGGTATGAAGCTCTGATACCAAGTCGGAGCCATATAAGCAGCATCATAAACTCCCCTTTTGAGGGCATCAAACATCTCCTCTTCAGGAACAATCTGTCCCGCCATATACAGGGTCATATGAAGTTTGTCCTTCAAACGGTCATTGATGCCCTTCACAATGGCGGG
>Ga0209253_10004796_pt1 | contig 11756 bp, 9 predicted proteins | sample FrelakmetBRP12BR_FD_187145 | JGI IMG/M metagenome (GOLD analysis project Ga0209253, IMG submission 187145) | Freshwater lake sediment microbial communities from the University of Notre Dame, USA, for methane emissions studies - BRP12 BR (SPAdes)... | ecosystem: Environmental > Aquatic >...
GCGATGACGGGCGTCCGCGACACGCCGCTCGAGATCGTCGTTGCCGACAACGCCTCGGCCGACCGCACGCCGCTCGTCGTCGCCGACGCGGCACGCCGCCTGCCGGCGATCCGCTACCTGGCCGTGCCCGAGCGCGGCAAGAGCCGCGCCCTCAACCAGGCGATCCGTGCCACCGGCGCGCCGGTGCTCGCCTTCCTGGACGACGACGTGGAGCTCGATCGCGGCTGGCTCCTCGCTGTCCACGGCTACTTCGCGCGCGCGCACGTCGCCGCCGCCCAGGGCACGATCCGCCTCCCGCCCGAGGCCGCGCGCGACCCCGCGATCGTCGCCGCCGTCGAGCGCTGGCGAACGATCCCGCGCTGCGACCTCGGCCTCACTGCCAGGGAGTCGCGCTCGCTGATCGGCGCCAACATGTTCGTGATGCGGGACACCTTCGCGCGCGTCGGCCTCTTCGACGAGCGCCTCGGACCCGGCGCGGCGGGGGCGTCCGAGGATACCGAGCTGGCGCGCCGCATCCGCGCCGCCGGTGGACGGATCGGCTACGTGCCGGACGCGGTCGTCTACCACGCCGTCGAGCCCGACCGCCTGAGCGCGGTCTCCTTCCGTGCCCTGCACGAGAGCCGCGGGCGGAGCCGCGTCTACTACAAGCGCAGCGGCCTCGCGACGCACGTGCTGCCGAACCTCGCCGCGGCGGCGCTCCGCCTCGGCGCCGGCGCGCTGAGCGGTCGCGCCGAGACCCGGATCCGGGCGCTCGGTCGCTGGTATCACTACCGGGCGATGCTGGCGGCACGCCGGGCGCCGCGCCTTCCGGGCGGCATCCCGAGACTCGCGGGGACCTAGGAGCCTGTGGGAGACATGGGCACCGGCTGCGAGGCGCCATCCATCCGCGAGCGACGGCGTCGCCGACCCCTCGACGTATCACGCAGATACGCGGTCGGGGTTGGCTCCTTGCGCTCGCGGTGGCTGGCGCTTCTCGCTTCGGCGCTCATGTCTCCGACAGGCTCCTAGGAGGGCGCCGTGCCACGGGTGTCGCTCGTCATCCCGGTGCGCGACCAGGCGGCGTACCTCGCCGACAGCCTGGCGAGCGTGTTCGCGCAGCCCTACCGCGACCTCGAAGTGATCGTGGTCGACGACGGCTCGGAGGAGGATCTCGGCCCCGCCCTCGATCCGTACGCGGGACGCATCCGCCTCGAGCGCCAGGCACCCGCTGGCGTGGCGGCGGCGTCGAATCGCGGTGCGGCGCTGGCGAGCGGCGAGATCCTCGCCTTCCACGACGCCGACGACCTCGTCGAGCCCGGGCGCATCACGCTGCCGCTCGCGCGTCTCGACGCCGAACCCGCCTGCGCGCTCGTCTTCGGCAACGGCATCTGCATCGACGCCGCCGGAGTGCCGCTTCGGCCCGTGATCCCGCGGCGCCAGGCGCGCAGGCTCGTGCGTCGGGGGCTCCGCCTCGGCGAGCTCGTGCGCCGGAGCCTGATCTACCTGCAGGCGAGTCTCGTCCGGCATGCGGCCTTCGACGCCCTCGGAGGCCTACCACCCTTCGCCGCCGGCGCCGACTGGGGCTTCGCCCTGCGCTGCGCGCTGCGGCACCCGGTCGCGTACGTGGACGCCTCCCTGTTCCGCTACCGCCAGCACGCCGCGAGCCTCACGGCCGGGAGGGTCGGGATGGCCGCCGCCGCAGTTGCCGTCCTGCGCGACTTCGCTGCGCGCGAGCCGGAGGCAGTCGCCCGCCTCGGCCGGCGGCGCTTCGACCGGGCGCTGGCGCGCCGCCTCGCCCGGCTCGCCGCCCAGGAGCTGCGCGCGGGCGAGAGGCGTGCCGCCCGCGCGCACCTGGGGAGCGCGGTCGCGCTCGCGCCCCACGTCCTCACGTACCGGCTGCGGCTGCTGCGCCTGCGGCCGCGGCCAGTCGCGTAGCACCGTGGAGGCACGCGGGCACACCACGGCATGGGCCGCGATCATCCCCGGCGTCTTCCTCGCCGGGCTCGCGCTGGTCCTCGCCACGACGGTCTTCGGCGAGATCGCGCTCGCGGCCGGCACGCTCCACCTGCGCGTGACTTACAAGACCCTCGCGCGGCTCGTTCCTCTCGCCTGGCTCGCGCTGCTTGCTCTGCCCCGCGCCCGCGCCGGGCTTCCCTACCGCCCCGCGTCCGCCGACCTGCCACTTGCGCTCTTCGCTGGCGTCGCTGCGCTGTCGGTGCTCTGCGGCGGCGGCCACTGGGGGGACGTGCGGACTCTCGCCGCCGCGATCGGCATCGGCGTCCTCGCACGATCGCTGTTCGGCGACCCGGCGCGCCAGCGGCTGCTGCTCCACTACCTGGGATGGACGGTGGTGCTCATCGTGGCGCGCGAGCGTGCGACGTACGCGGATCTCGTCCGGGCACACGAGCTCGCGCGCTACGGTCTCGTGACCGCCAACCCGAACGTGCTGGGCTTCCTCTTCGCCATGGTGACCCCGCTCTTTCTCGCCGAGACCATCGCGGCGCGCGGGCCGCGGCGGATCGCCGCCGCCGGCTACCTGCTCGCATCCCTGGGGGGCACGCTCGTGACCTTCTCGCGCACTGCGGTCTTCGGTCTCGCGCTCGGCACGCTGATCGTCGCGCTCTGCTGCGAGCGGCGCCGTCAGGCGCTGCTCGCGAGCGGGCTCTTGCTGGCGGCCATCCTCGCCGCGCAGCGACCGGATCTCTGGACCCACACCCGCCATGCCGGCGACATCGACCGCCTGCGCATCATGCACACCTCGCTGACCCTCGCCATGGAGCGGCCCGTGCTCGGCATCGGCTTCGGCATCAACAACCTCGAGGAGCGGTTTCCCGCCCGCTACGAGGAGCTGTACGGCACGCGCCTCTTTCGCTTCCACTCGGCGAACGTGATCGTGGACCTCCTGGTCGGCACCGGCCTCGTCGGCACCGGCCTCGCCCTGTGGTGGGCCGGACGTGTCGGTGCCGGCACGTGGCGTCGCGTGCGCGCCGCTCCGTCCGGCGCGGTGCGCGTGCGCGCCGCCGGCAACCTCGCCGCGCTCGCAGCCATCGCCGCCATGAGTCTCGCCGAGCCGCCGCTTTCTCACGGCAAGCTCCTGCCGGTCCTCTTTCTCGTGCTCGCCTACGTCGAGCTTCCGGTCCGCGACGAGCCTGACCGCGATGCCATCCGTGGCGCAGGCGCCTAGACGAGCGCAAGCCCGCGCCGGCGGGGCCCCGGGCGGCGGCGCGGTCGCCGCCGCCGGCGTGCGCCGGGCGGCGTGGCGGCTTCCGTGGCGGCGCCGGCCGGTGGCGAGGGGCGCGCGGCGGCGAGCGGTACCGTGACGCGAACCTCGGTGCCGCCGTCGTGCGCCGAGCGCACGGAGAGCTCGGCGCCGAGGATCTCGGCGCGCTCGCGCATGGTGACGAGCCCGAAGCCGGAGCCCGCCTGGAGGGCTCCGGTGTCGAAGCCGACGCCGTCGTCGCGCACGACGACGAGCAGGGTGGAGCCCCGCCGCGTGAGGCGCACCGTCACCCTGCGCGCCTGCGCGTGGCGGGCGACGTTGGCGAGCGCCTCCTGGACGATGCGGTAGAGGTGCAGCTCCTGCTCGGGAGGCAGGAGTCCTGCGACCGGGACGGTGGCGAGCCGCAGCTCGAGCTCGTGGCGCTGCGTGAACTCGCAGACGTGCGCGCGCAGCGTCTCCTCGAAGCCGAGGCCGAGGAGCTCCGCCGGATGGTGGTCCCGTACCAGGCGCGCGACCGACTCGGTGATCTGCCGGATCGTACCCTGCATCGCGGTCAGCGCCGGTCGCATCTCCTCCGCGATGGCGCCCGGCCGCTGCTCGAGCGCGTGCAGCAGCACGCCCACCGTCGCCACCGCCTGGCCGACGTCGTCGTGCAGCTCGCGGGCGACGCGCTGGCGCTCCGCCTCGAGGGTCTTGAGCAGGCGCTGGGCGAAGCTCTTGCGGGAGGCCTGCAGCTGCTTGCGCTCCGTGATGTCGCGCACCACGCCGAAGAGATAGGGCGCTCCCGTCACCTCGATGCGTGCGACGCTGAGCTCGATCGGGCTGATCACGCCGTCCTTGCGTCGCAGCAGGGTTTCGAACGGCGCCATCGGCGCCTTCCCCAGCGAGGCGACGAACTCGGCGAGGCGTGGGGGGGGAAACTCCGGGTTCACGTCGGGGATGCGAAGGTTGAGGATCTCCTGCCGGCTGTAGCCCGCGAGTGCCACCGCGCGGTGGTTGACGTAGAGGAATCGCCCGCGGCTGTCGGTGAGGAAGAAGGCGTCGTTCGACATGTCCGCCATCTGGCGGAACACGCTCAGGTCGAGCGCCGGATGGATCGGCGTCCCCTGCGGCTCGTGGCTGGACGCGAGGGCCACGCTCTGACGCTACTGCCGCGGCCTCGTCGCGGTCAAGGCTCGAGCCAGACCCACGCCGGTCCCGTCCTGCCTCGAGCAGTCAGCAATGCTGTCCGCGCTCGAGCGGCCAGCGGCCATGTCTGCCCAGGAGCTCACTTCTCGATCGTGATGACCCAGTGGCCGGTGGCCTCGTGGCTCGCGGCGACGTGATGGCCCTCGGCCTCGGCGGCCCGCGGCAGGTCGCGGGCGCCGCGCGGGTCGTCGAGCACCAGCTCCAGGAGATCGCCGCGCGCGAGCTCGGCGAGGACGACCTTGGTCTTCGCCCAGCTGAGCGGGCAGGGCACGCCGCGGAGATCGAGGGTGCGGTGGCGAGCCATCACCCCCGCTTAACAGAGGCCGCGGCGGGGCGCGAGCTTGACACCCCGCGACCCGGCCGGGATAGTCTCCGGATGACACAGAGCGGCATGAGCGCGGGGGGTCCGGGCGCGGCCGAACCGCGCGCCACCCGTACGCTCCGGCCGGACGTGCGCAACATCGCCATCGTGGCGCACGTCGACCACGGCAAGACGACGCTGGTCGACGCGATGCTGCACCAGAGCGGCATCTTCCGCGCCAACGAGGTGGTGGCCGAGCGCGTCATGGACTCGGGCGACCTGGAGCGCGAGCGGGGCATCACCATCCTCGCCAAGAACACCGCGGTCCGGTACCGCAACGTCACGATCAACATCGTCGACACTCCCGGCCACGCCGACTTCGGCGGAGAGGTCGAGCGCACGCTGGCCATGGTGGATGGCATCCTGCTCGTCGTCGACGCCTCGGAGGGACCGCTGCCGCAGACCCGCTTCGTCCTCAAGAAGGCGCTCGAGCGCGGCCTGCCCGCGGTCGTGTGCATCAACAAGATCGACCGTGCCGATGCCCGGCCCGCCGAGGTCCTCGACGAGGTCTACGATCTCTTCATCGACCTCGATGCCGACGAGGCGCAGCTCGAGTTCCCGGTCGTGTACACGAACGCGCGCGCCGGTCTCGCGCTCGCGGCGCCCGATGCCGGTGCGACCGATCTGCGACTGCTCTTCGACGCCATCATCGAGCGCCTTCCCGGCCCCGAGTGCGATCCGGCGGCGACGACCCAGTTCCAGGTGAACAACCTCGATTACAACGACTACGTCGGTCGCCTCGCGATCGGGCGCGTGGTCGCGGGGGAGCTCGTGGCAGGCGGGCAGTACGCGCTCTGCCGCGCCAACGGGGCGCGGGAGCCCTGCAAGATCACCCTGCTCTACGCCTGGCACGGTCTCGAGCGGCGCGAGGTGCCCCGGGCCCGCGCCGGCGACATCGTCGCCGTCGGCGGCATCGAGGAGCTCGCCATCGGCGACACGATCGCCGACCGCGAGGCGCCAATCCCGCTGCCTCCGATCCGGGTCGAGGAGCCGACCATCGCGATGATCTTCGGCGTCAACACCTCGCCCTGGGGCGGGCGCGAGGGGCAGCACGTCACCTCGCGCAAGATCCGGGAGCGGCTCTTCGCCGAGGCGCGGCGCAACGTCGGCCTGCGGATCGAGGAGACCGGCCTGCCGGAGACATTGCGCGTCGCCGGTCGCGGCGAGCTCCAGCTCGCGATCCTCATCGAGACCATGCGGCGCGAGGGCTACGAGCTGCAGGTCTCGAAGCCCGTGATCATCAGCCGCGAGGAGAACGGCCAGACACTCGAGCCCATGGAGCTGATGCTGATCGACGTGCCCGAGGACTTCATCGGGATCGTGTCGCAGCTGCTCGCCCTGCGCAGGGGCGTGATGACGGGCATGGAGCACGAGGAGTCCGGCCGCGTGCGCCTCGAGTTCAGCGTGCCGTCGCGCGGTCTGATCGGCTTTCGCTCGTCCTTCCTCACCGCGACGCGCGGCACCGGCGTGATGAACGTGCTCTTCAACGGCTACGGGCCGTGGCTCGGCCCGATCCGCGGCCGCATCAACGGCGCCCTCGTCGCCGACCGCGAGGGTGTCGCGAGTGCGTACGCCATCTTCCACCTGCAGGAGCGCGGGACCATCTTCGTGAGGCCCGGGACACGCGTCTACGAGGGCATGATCGTCGGCGAGTACTCGCGCGAGAACGATCTCGACGTGAACCTCACCCGGGAGAAGAAGCTCACCAACATCCGCGCCGCGGGGCACGACGAGGCGCTCATCCTCACGCCGCCGCGCGAGATGGGTCTCGACGCGGCGCTCGAGTGGATCGCCGAGGACGAGCTCGTCGAGATCACGCCGCAGAGCGTGCGAGCGCGGAAGAGGGTTCTCAAGAAAGGCATGCGCGGGAAGCCGCCGGGCTGAGCTGAGGCCGGATCGGGTCGGCTGCAGGAGCCCGTCGGGCAGGCTCCTCGCACCCGCGTCGGTGTCAGGAGCAACGAGCGTCGCCGCGTCAGGTTTGTGACGCGCGCGCAGGCGGTCGGCGCGCATCGACCGGCACGCCCGCACTCGAAGGCCGCACCCCTGGCCCCGGCGCTGGCGCTTGGGGCTGCGAGAGGCCGCCTCGGCCCGGCACGGCACTTGCTCTTCCGAGGGCAGTGCCAGCTCTCCGCTCGCTCCGCGCAGCGCTCGCCCGCCTCAACACCGGCGTTTTCGATCTGCCCGCGGCGGAGCTCGTCGCCGTCAACCGCTGGCTCGCCTTCACGCGCGTCCTCACGGTCGTCCTGCTGATCGCCTTCAGCGTGGCGATGAAGCTGGCCCTGCTGCCGGATCTGCGCCTCGCCTGGGTCCTCGGCCCCTGCCTCGCCGAGCTCACGCTCGCCGCGCTCTACCGGCGCTGGCTCGCGACCGGCCGCGCGCTCGGTCTGCTCATCTACACCCAGTTCGCCGTCGACATCGTGCTCGTGACCGTCGCGCTCGCGGGCATGCCGGAGGTGCCGCCGCAGTTCCACTTCCTGTACCTGCTCATGATCGTGCCATGCTCGCTCTTCTCCCCGCTCTGCGGCCTGGTGATGGTCGCGCTCGCGAGCGCGGCACACGTCGTCCTCGCCGTGCGCGCGACCGGCGATGCCGGCATGCTGGATCTCGTCGCTCCGGTCTTCCTCTTCCTCCTCGTCGCCAACCAGAGCCGCTTCTACAGCCGGCGCCTGGCGGAGAAGAACCGGGAGGCACAGGACGCGGCGGTCGTTGCCGCCTCTCTTCTCGGGGTCGCGCGCGCGCTCGCGACCGAACCCACGTCGGGCTCGGTGCTGCAGCGGCTGACGGAGCTCGCCCGTGAGCTCGTCGGGGCGCGCTGGTCGTGCGTGGTGGCGCGCGACGCGGGGGGCGGTCGCATCCGCATCATGGGGCTGGCGTCGCGCACGGGCCTTCTCGACGAGGAGATCAAGAGCGTCGAGTTTCCACCGGCGGTGTTCGAGCGCGTGCTCGCGATCGGCGGGGAGGATGGCTGCGTTGCGGTGCGCTCCGCAGACGAGTCGCCGCTGCCTCGCGGGCTGCACGAGCGGTGGGCGATCGGGCCCTTTCTCGTCGGCGTCCTGCAGCGCGCCGGCGCGCCGTTCGGCCTCCTCCTGGTAGGGCAGGACGATTTGGAGAGCGCGTTCCGCCCCGTCGCTCGCCGTCTCGTCGCCGGCATGGCCGACCAGGCGGTCCTCGCGCTCGAGAACGCGCGCCTGCTCGACGAGCTGCGCGCCGCCAGCACGCTCAAGTCCGAGTTCATCGGCACGATGTCCCACGAGCTGCGCTCGCCGTTGAACGCAATCATCGGCTACACCGACATGCTGCGCGAGGACGCGGGCACACCGGGGGAGCCACCCCCGGACGAGCGCCGCGCTCTCCTGGGTCGTGTGCGCGTGCACTCGCTCCAGCTTCTGGAGATGATCGAGGCCACCCTGGACGTGAGCCGCCTCGAGGCAGGCCGCCTCCCCGTGCAGGTGGCCGCCGTGGATCTCGAGGAGCTCGTTGCCGACCTGCGGGCGGGGATTCCGCCGCACTGGATCAGGGCGGGCGTTGCGCTGGTCTGGCAGGTGCGTGGCCCCCTTGACGTCGCCGAGACCGATGCCGGCAAGCTGAAGATGATCGTGCGCAACCTGGTGCACAACGCGCTCAAGTTCACGGAGGCCGGGCGGGTCTCGGTGCGCATCGAGCTCGAGCACGAGGCGCACGGGACCGGCGATGGCCACGCCGCGACCCTGTCGATTGCCGTCCGGGACACGGGAGTCGGGATCGGTGCGGAGCAGATGCCGGTCGTGTTCGAGATGTTCCGGCAGGGGGACGGCTCCGACAGCCGGCGCCATGGCGGCGTCGGGCTCGGCCTCTACATCGTGCGGCGCCTCGTGCACGCCCTCGGCGGGACCGTGCAGGTCGAGAGCGCAGCCGGGAAGGGGAGCTGCTTCACGGTGACCGTTCCGGTCAGGCTGGCGAGCGCGCGCCACGCGCTCGCAGCGCACGGCTGACGGCTCGGCTCCGCGGGCCTGCGATCCGGTCCCTCGCCGTCATCTCGCGCGCCGCGCAGGTGGCGCACAGGCCCGGCGTCGCACTCGGCTCACCGAGCATTCGTGCCGTCCTCCCTGCAGGGCAGTGCCCGCATGGTACAAGGGGGGCTCGCGCCTTGCCATCGCGCGGCGCTGCGCCGCGGATCGGCTGCCCGGCGCAGGGAGGGATCTCGTACCGCCTCTCAACCGGCGAGACGCGGCAGCGCGGCGAGGAAGAGGCGCGCGAGCTCCTCGTAGGGGAGCGAGAGCGCCTGGCGCAGTGCGGCGTCGGTGCTCTCCGCCGTGGCCATCGCCTCGAGCAGGCGGCGAACGTTGTAGCTCCCCCTGCTCTCGAGCAGGTAGCGCGCCGCGAAGTAGGCCTCGGCGTAGGCGAGGCTCGCCCGCGCGCGGTCGAGACCCGTGAAGCCCCCCTCGAGCGCGGCGAGCGGGATGAGATCGCCCGCGGCGAGCGCCATGCGCACCCGGTTGGCGCGCCCCTCGTCCCCGGTCTCCTCGGCGACCTGCGCCAGGCCCTCGTTCAGCCAGACGGGCGCGCGCCCGCGGCTCAGCGTCACGATGGCCGCGTGCGCATACTCGTGCCGGAGCGTGCGTGCGAGCCGCTCGCCGCCGCGCGCGAGGCCGCCGATCGGCAGCTTGATGCGGCCGTCGTAGATGCCGCCGCTCCAGTGCGGCGAGTCGGTGACGGCGCGGAAGGTCTCGTCCGGATAGACGACCACCTCCAGGCGCTCGAGCGGGTAGTACGCGAAGCGCGCACCGACCCGGCGGTGGGCGTCCTCGAGGGCGTTCGCGACCAGGCGGGCGGCGGGCGCGTGCTCGCGTCCCTCGAACTTGACGACGAAGTGCGAGCTCGCGAGCGTCTCGTACGTGCGTTCGGTCTCGGCATCGCGCCGCAGGCGGGCGACCGTCTCCGCGAGGCCCGGGGGCGCGGCGCCGGCGGCGAGGGCCTCCTCGAACAGCGCGAGCGCGCGCCGCTGCTCGCGGCGCTCGAGGTAGATGCGCCCGAGCGTCACGAGCGTCTCGCCATCGGCGGCGCCCTGCTGCAGGGCCTGCTCCAGGCTCGTCCGTGCGAGATCCAGCCGGCCGAGACGGTAGTAGGTGTGGCCGAGACCGCGGCGGATCTCGCCGCGGTCGCCGAGGGCGAGGGCCTCCTGCAGGCGTGCCACCGCCACCTCGAGCTGCGCGCTGTCGATGGCGGCGAACCCCGCGTTGATCAGCGCCGCCTGGAGATTCCGTGCGTAGAGGTCGTTCTCGGGCGCGAGCGCGTGGGCCTCGCGGAGCAGCGTCACGGCGGCCTCGGTGTCGCCGGCGGCGGCGCGGTGCACCGCCCCCCTGTTCCTCTCCTCGGCGGGCGAGAGGGCCTCGGCCGTCGTCGCCGCCGGGGTTTGCGCAGCGCGGGCCCCGGCGAGGGTCGCGACGGGTGGCGCGGCGAGCGTCGGGTCGCGTGCCAGGGCGAGCGCGGGCAGCCGGTCGGCCCCCGGCTCGCCCCGCGCGGCGACGCGGGACCCCCCGGGAACGCGGGGCCGCGCGGCGAGCTCGGCACCGGCGCCAGTCGCCGGGGAAGTGGCGCCAGGGGGTGCGGCAGCCGGGACGGTTGCGCGCGCGCGATAGCCCGCGGCGGCACCGAGCAGCGTCACCAGGGCGAGCAAGCGAGCGCGGTGGGTCATCCAGCACCGTCCCGCGGCGTCAGCGGTGGTGCAGAAAGTCCCGCACCGAGCCGGGCGGTCGGGCCGCAGGAAGCGCAAGGCGCGACGACGAAGCCGTACCTGCAGGTACGGCGAGGAGAAGCAACGCGGCGCCGCGGAGCGGCCGGCCGGCGACGGGAGCGGGCGTTCTTCACGGCCTCTTCGGTCAGTGCAGGTGGCGCGGCAGATCGGTCGCCTCGGAGATGGCTCCGAAGCTGGCCTCGTAGCGCTGGATGTTCTCCTGGAGCGCGCGCACGATGCGCTTCGCGTGCTCGGGCGTGGTGATGATGCGCGCGCGCAGCGTCGCTGCGGCCTGTCCCGAGGCGAGGTGCTGCGGCTGCACGAAGACGAAGTCGAGCACGAACTCCTCCTTGCGGTGGCTCACCATCATCATGTTCGAGTAGACGCCGACGCTGGTGACCGGATCGGCCTGCACCGCCAGCGGGTGGCGGTGCTGCGGTGGAGCCTCGTTCGCGATGCGCTTGTCGTCTGCCATCATCTGTCCCCGTCGGATCCGAGGAGCGCCGCGAGCTGCGACGCGAAGCGCGGGCCGGTGGCCTGCTCCTCGTGCTTGAAGTAGACGAATGCCTCGGCCCAGGGCGCGCTCGCGATGCGCTCGATCCAGGCACGCAGTGTGTCCTCGGCGTAGTCGCCGCGTCGCAGGCGCAGGTATCCGAAGGGTGCCGTCGTCTCGAAGGGCGTGCCGTGCTCCTCGCCGTCGGTGATGCAGAGCGCGACCCCGAACCGGTGCAGCACCTCGTAGGTGTCGTCGGCGAGCCAGGACGGATGGCGGAACTCGAGGGCCGGGCGGAGAGCGGTCGGCAGGTCGTGCAGGAAGACCTCGAGAAGCTCGACGTCCTTGCGCAGGAACGGCGGCAGCTGGAACAGGAGCGGACCGAGCTTGGGGCCGAGCGTCTCGCAGAGCTCGCAGAACGATGCGACCGTGTCCTCGACGCCGCGCAGGCGCTGGTCGTGGGTGATGCGCCGCGGTGCCTTGAGCGCGAAGCGAAAGCGCTCGGGTGTCTCCCGCGCCCAGTTCGCCAGGATGCGCGCCGCCGGCATGCGATAGAAGGTGTAGTTGATCTCGACCGTGGTGAACCGTCCAGCATAGTAGGCGAGCATCTGCTTCTCGGAGACGTCCTCCGGGTAGAAGGTCCCGCGCCATTCCGGGTAATTGTATCCCGAGGTTCCGATCCAGCACTCCACCGTCGCGCCCCGCCGCCGTCCGATCGCGGAAAACGCGCCGGCCGGCCACCGCCGTCCGGCTGCCGTCGCTGATGCGCCGGCCGGCCGCCATTATTGACGCCTGCGCCGGC
>Ga0209253_10004797_pt1 | contig 11753 bp, 9 predicted proteins | sample FrelakmetBRP12BR_FD_187145 | JGI IMG/M metagenome (GOLD analysis project Ga0209253, IMG submission 187145) | Freshwater lake sediment microbial communities from the University of Notre Dame, USA, for methane emissions studies - BRP12 BR (SPAdes)... | ecosystem: Environmental > Aquatic >...
TACGGGGAGGCGAACGTGTTGTCCACCACGACCGCGGCCCCGTGGCGGCGGCCGAGGGTCGCGAGCGCCGGCAGGTCGGCGACCGCGATCGTGGGGTTGGAGATCGTCTCGAGGTAGAGCAGCCGGGTCGGCGCCGCGGCGAGGGCCGCCTCCACCGCGCCGTGGTCCGCCGGATCGACGAAGACGGTCTCGACCCCCAGGCGCGCGAGGACCCGGGTGAAGAGGGCGCGGGTGGTGCCGTACAGGTTTCGGGTGGCGACGATCCGGTCGCCGGAGCCCACAAGCGAGCCGACGGCGAGGTGGATGGCCGCCATCCCGGTCGCGGCGGCGAACGCGGCCTCCGCGCTGTGGAGCTCGGCGATCGCGTCCGCCAGTGCGTCGACCGTCGGGTTGCCGAGGCGGGCGTAGACGTAGCCGTCGACGGCGCCCGTGGTGACTGCGCCGAGCTCGTCTGCGTCCGCCGACGAGAAGGTCGCCGCCTGGTAGATCGGGACCGACGTCGGCCGCTGGTTGACGCGGGGCGTGCGCGATGCGGCGCGGATCGCCCGCGTCGTGAAGCCGTCCATGGGCGGCGATCGTACACCGCGTCGCGCCGGGGGCCGGTCGCTCCGCGTCGCGCCGGCGCCACGACCGGCCAGCAGCCGCCGGCCGTCAGGGCCCGGCCGTCAGGGCCCGGCCGTCAGGCGTCCTCGCCCCACGGGCCGGGAGCCGCGGCGACGCCCCGACCCGGCGGCGCCGGGACCAGCCCGGGCCCGACCGCCGTGAGCGGCACCCTGCCGCCGGGGCCACGGCCGCCGCCCGGCCCACGGCGTGTGAACCGTTTCACGTCGTACATCGCGTCGTCCGCGGCGGCCATGATCTCGTCCAGCGAGCGCCCGGGGGCCCACTCCCCGAGGCCGATCGAGACGCCGAGGCGGATCGGCTCCCCGTTGTCGGCGACCGTTGCTGCCGCGACGCCCTGGCGGATTTTGTCGGCCACGACGCGGGCGCCTTCCCGGTCCGTCTCCGGGAGGAGCACCACGAACTCGTCGCCACCGAGGCGGGCCGGCGTGTCGATGCGGCGGACGTTCTCCCGGATCACTGCCGCCACGGCCGCCAGGGCCCGGTCGCCGACCCGGTGGCCGTGCGTGTCGTTGAGCTCCTTGAGCCCGTCCAGGTCGGCCATCAGCACGCAGAAGCCGTGCCGGTAGCGAGTCGCGCGATCGATCTCGCGCTCGACCGCGGCCAGGATGTAGGCCCGGTTCGCCAGCCCCGTGAGAGCGTCGATCGTGGAGAGGCGCAGGGCGGCCTCCCGCGTCCGGCGCTGCTCGCGGGCCACCACCATGGCGACGTAGGTGAGCAGCACGAGCGCCGTGAGGTTCACGGCGACAAGGGCCAGAAGCCCGGCGTCGAGGGTTGCCCCGCCGGCGGCGACGAGGACGGTGACCAGGTAGCCCCCGATCGCGACGGCGGCCAGGGCCACGGCCGGCAGCGGCCGGATCACGAGCGCCGCCCCGGCCACGACGAGCGGATAGGCGTAGAAGAACGGGCTGGCCGCCCCGCCGGTCAGGGCGACGATGATCGAGACGAGCGTGATGGCGACGGCGCCCTCGACGACGAAGCGGCTCCCGGCGAGCATCCGGGCGGGGACGACCTCGTGGGCGACGAGGACGAAGACGGCGCCGATTGCGAGGACGAGGAGGAGCGCCGCCTCCGCCTCGGGCCACAGCCCCGTGGCGTAGACGACGACGGCCGTCGAGAGGAGATATCCCCAGCTCGCGACGCGGACGACGCGGTCGTAGGCCATGGTCGGATCCCCGTCGGTGAGCGCCGACAGGGGGTCCAGCGCGGCGATCGCCCGGATGTCGAGCGCGCCTCCATCGCCGCCGCCGTCACGCCGGCCGGCGCCCCTCTCTTCGAGCCGCCGCGCCAGCGCAGGGCCGAAGAGGATCCCCAGGAGCGCGAGATCTAGCGCCACGACGACGCCGAGCCCCGCCGCGAGCCAGGCGTTCGTCACGGTTCTCCTCACCCCGGATGGCGTGCCCGGCCACGCGGGTCAGTCGCGATGATTCCGGCCGCATTCTGGCACGCTGGCAGGCGAACGACGAGGGGGGTCCGACCCTCGTGGTGGATACGTGCGCTCCGCGGCGCGAGGAGCGGTGCGTCCGCGCACCGGGGGCGCCCTCGCGGGGCTTCCGCCGCCGGCGGCGGGGCGACCGTTGCGTCCCGCGGGATTCGTTGTCGCGCCGCCCTCGGTCTGCTACGGTCGCCCGATCCCGCGCGCCGCGCGGGCCCGCAGAGGGAGGCGTGGTCGAGTGTCCGGGCAGCGGCGGACGAGAGCCAACGGGGGGGCGGCGGGGGTCGACATCTCCGAGCTCGACAAGAGGATCATCGAGCACCTCCAGCAGGACGGCCGGCGCCCCTTCACCCGGATCGCCGCCGACCTCGGCGTCTCCGAGGCGGCTGTGCGGGCCCGCACCAACCGCCTGATCGAGCGGGGCATCCTCCAGGTCGTCGGCGTCACCGATCCGCTCAAGCTGGGCTTCCACCAGCAGGCGATGATCGGGGTCCGCTGCCAGGCGGACCGGCTCATGGAGGTCGCCGAGGCGGTCGCCGCCTTCCCCGAGGTCGACTACCTCGTGGTCACCGCCGGCTCGTACGACATCCTCGTCGAGGTCGTCTGCGAGGACAACGACGCCCTCCTCCGATTCCTGACCGAGCGCCTCCGCCGGGTCGAGGGGGTCCGGGAGACGGAGACGTTCGTCTACCTCCGGATGGTCAAGCAGGTCTACGCCTGGGGGACGCGCTAGCGGCGCAGCCGGCGCCTCGGGGCTACACCGACGGCACTTCGACGCCGACGGGCGCGCCGACCCGGCGCTCCACCGCCGGCAGCGGCTTCCCCGATTCGGCCAGCCAGCAGGCCGAAGCGCGCCCCGCCCCCAGGTCGATAAGCGGCGGCTCCTCCGTCGAGCACCGCTCCATGATGCCGGCCTGCTCGGCGAGCGGGCAGCGGGGGTGGAAGCGGCAGCCGCTCGGGATGTGCGCCGCGTCCGGCGTCTCGCCGGCCAGGATCACCCGGCGGGCGCGTTTGCCTGGCTTCGGCGGCTCCGGCGAGGGCATGACCGAGACGAGCGCCCGGGTGTAGGGGTGCCGGGGGTCTCCGATGACCTCCTCGGCGCCCCCGAGCTCCATGATCTTGCCGAGATACATGACGGCGATCCGGTCGGCGATGACCCAGGCCACCGAGAGGTCGTGGGTGATGAACAGGTACGTCAGGTCGCGCTGGCGGCGCAGATCGAGCATCAGGTTGAGGATCTCGGTCCGGATCGAGACGTCCAGCATGCTGACCGGCTCGTCGGCCACGACGATCTTCGGATCGAGGACGAGCGCCCCGGCGATCACGACCCGCTGGCGCTGGCCCCCGGAGAGCTCGTGCGGGTAGCGGAAGGCGAAGTCCGTCGCCGGCCGCAGGCCCGCAACGTCGAGCGCCTCGAAGACCCGGCGCTCCTGCTCGATCGCGCCCCCGCCGTCGCCCTGGATGACGAGGGGCTCCGCCACGAAGTCGTGGATCGTCTGCTTCGGATCCAGCGTCTCGTAGGGGTCCTGGAAGATGAGCTGGACACGGCGGCGGTACTGCTTCAGCTCCGAGCGCTTCCACAGGCCGGTGACGTCCTCGCCGTCCAGGAACAGGCGTCCCGCGCTCGGCTGCGTCAGCTTGACGATCACCCGGCCGGTCGTCGTCTTGCCGCTGCCGGATTCGCCCACGAGACCCATGACCTCGCCCCGCCGGATCACGAGGTCGATGCCGTCCACCGCGCGCACCCAGCCGACGGGCCTTCGCCGGATGGCGTCGAGGAAGCCGCCCTGGATCGGGAAGTGCACCTTGAGGCCGTCGAGCCGGATGAGCTCAGCCGGGTCGCGCACGGCGCCGCTCACGTCGGCGACTTCGCGGCCGCCGCGAGCTCGCCGGCCACCGGCACCACGCGCGGCGTGCCGTCGCTCGAGGGCGGATAGAGGTGGCAGGCGACCCGCACCCGGTCGGCGAACGTCACCTCGGGCGGGACCTCGGTGCGGCAGGCGTCCAGCGCCACCGGGCAGCGCGGGTGGAACCGGCATCCGGGGGGCGGGGTGCGCAGGTCGGGGGGCGCGCCGGGGATCGTGCCGAGGTCTCGTCGACCCGCTTCGACGTCCGGGAACGAGCGCAGGAGCATCTGCGTGTAGGGGTGGCGCGGCGTCGCGAACACCGGCCCGACGGGCCCCTCCTCCGCCACCCGTCCCGCGTACATCACCATGACCCGGTCGCAGGTCTCCGCGATCACCGAGAGGTCGTGGGTGATGAGGATGAGCGAGAGGCCCAGCTTCTCGCGAAGATCCTCCAGCAGCTCCAGGATCTGCGCCTGGACCATGACGTCCAGGGCCGTCGTCGGCTCGTCGCCGATGACGATCGCGGGATCGCAGGCGAGGGCCATCGCGATCATCGCCCGCTGGCGCATGCCCCCGGAGAGCTCGTGCGGGTAGGCCGGTGCCCGTGCGGCGGGGATCCCGACCAGCTCCAGCAGCTCGCGGGCACGCACGAGCGCCTGGTCGTGGGGGACGCCCAGCCGATGCTCGATCGGCTCCGCGATCTGCTCGCCCACCCTGCGAACGGGATTCAGGGCGTTCATCGCCCCCTGGAAGATGATTGATATCTCGCGCCAGCGGAACCGCCGGAGCTGCTTCTCGGTCTTCTGCTGGAGGTCGATGCCGAACAGCCGGACGCTCCCGCCAACGACCTTTGCGTTCGAGGGCAGGAGGCGCAGGAGCGACAGGGCCGTCGTCGTCTTGCCGCACCCCGACTCCCCCGCGATCCCGAGGGCCTCGCCGTCGTCGAGGCGGAACGAGACACCATCGACGGCCTTCACGACGCCGGACTCCAGGGTGAAGTACGTCCGCAGGTCGTCGACGACGAGCAGCGGCGCGTCTGGGTCGGCCCCCTTGGGCAGGGCCAGCTGGCGCCGCTGGCGGACGGGCACGAAGGCCGGCGCTGGCGCCTCGGCCGGCGTTGGCGGCCCGGGCGTGGTCGGCGGCCCGGGCGTGGTCGGCGGCCCGGGCGTGGTCGGCGGCCCGGGCGGCGACATGGCCGGCGGCAGCGGCCCGCTCACTTCCGACCCGTCCGCTTGGGGCTGAGGACGTCGTCCAGCGCTCCTCCGACCAGGGTGAAGGCGAGCACGACGAGCACGATCGAGGCGCCCGGAGGCACGAGATACCACCAGGCCCCCAGGCCGGGCGCCCCGGCCTGGTCCGCCGCGTTGAGGATCTGGCCCCACGACGGTTGGAACGGGTCGCCCAGGCCCAGGTAGGAGAGGGCGGTCTCCGTCAGCACCGCCCCGGCGAACACCAGCACGGCGTTCGCCACGATGAGGTTGATCACGTTGGGGAGGATGTGCCGCATCATCGTGTGCACGGGACCGGCGCCGATGACGCGCGCGCGATCGACGAACGCCCGGCCGCGCAGGGAGAGCGTCTGGCTCCGGATGATCCGGGCAGTCGACGCCCAGCTCGTGATCCCGATCGCCACGACGATGACCAGGAGGCTGACCCGGATCCCGAAGATCTCCCCTCCCCCGCCGAGCGCATCACGGATCACCGGCGTCAGGACGAGCGCCAGGACGAACGTCGGCAGGACCAGGAAGAAGTCGGTGATCCGCATCAGGATCGTGTCGGTCCGGCCGCCGACAAACCCGGAGATGACCCCGAGGACGACGCCGACCGACACCGTCACGACGGTCGCGAGGAACCCGATCATGAGCGAGATCCGCGTCCCGTGGACCGTCAGGTTCAGCATGTCCCGGCCCAGCTCGTCCGTGCCGAAGATGTGGGTGGGGCTCGGCGGCTCCAGGCGTCCGCCCGAGGCGGTCACCGCGGTCTCCAGGGGCCCGACGAAGAAGACCGGGGCCAGGGCCAGGAGCGTGTACACCGCCAGGATGGCGACACCGATCACGCCCTCGCGGCGGCGCGAGAACCGCCGGAGGAAGTCGCGCCAGCCCTGGGCCCGGAGCGCGAGGCGTTGCCGGCGAAGCTGCCCTGCCGTGAGGACCTGGGTCGTCACGTGCGCACCCGCGGATCCAGCCGGCCGTACAGGAGGTCGGCGATGAGGTTGGCCACCACGACGGAGATCGACAGCAGCAGGAAGATCCCCTGCAGGACGGGGAAGTCGCGGGCCTCCAGGGCCTCTACCGTGAGCGTCCCGAGGCCCGGCCAGTTGAACACCTTCTCGGCCGTGATCGCCCCCGCCACCACGTAGCCGATGTTGACGGCGATGAGCGTGACCGCCGGCAGCAGCGCGTTCGGGAGGGCGTGGTGGCGCAGGACCCGGCCGTCGGTGAGGCCCTTGGCGCGGGCCGTGGTGACGTAGTCGTCGTTCATCGTCTCGACGACCGAGGCCCGCATCAGGATCGAGTACTGGCCGATCAGCCCGATGGCCACGCAGGCCAGCGGCAGGGCGAGGTGGGCGAGGATGTCGACCACCTGGTCCCAGGTGGAGTCATACGTCGCCCCCGGCGTCACCATCCCGTAGGTCGGGAACCACCCGAGGCCGGTCGCGAAGATCACGAGGAGGCCCATGCCGATGAGGAAGTACGGCATCGAGTACAGGATCAGGGAGATCCCGTTCCCGACGTAGTCGACGGCGCCCCCGCGGCGCCATCCGCTGTAGGCACCGATGGAGAGGCCGGCGACGATCGCGATCAGCTCGGCGAGGCCGAAGAGGAGCAGCGTCGGCCCGATCCGCTCGGCGAGGACGTCGGCCACGGGCTTGCCCCGGTAGACGTACGAGTATCCGAGGTCGCCCTGAGCCGTGGCGACGACGTAGGCGACGAACTGGTCGGGCAGGAGCGGCTTGTCCAGGCCCCACCGCTCCTTGGTCTGCTGCAGCGCCTCGGCGGTCACGTTGGGGTTGCGCCCGAGCAGGATCCGCTCCGGCGATCCCGGCATCATCCGGAACAGGATGAAGTTCAGCAGGACGATCATCATGATCGTCAGGGCCGCCTGGGCGACCTGCCGCAGGATGTACCGGTTACCCATGGCGGTGGGAGCTCGGGCGCGGGACGGGGGCTGGCCCGGCAGTCGCGATCAAGCGGAGGGCCGGCAGCGACTGCCGGCCCTCCGCGGGTTCGGGCGACACGGCGACGGTCTCGCCGCTCGCGCCCCGGCTGCTACTCCTCTTCCTCGCGGGCCTGGCGGCGCCGGAAGACGTAGGCCAGGATGATCCCCGCGACCACGATCACGGCCACGACGATGCCGATGTAGAGCGCCGAATTGTCGGCGGCGGTGTCGCTGCCGTCGGCCGAGGGCACCGGGGTGGGCTCGGCGCTGGCGCCGGGCTCGGCCGAGGCGGCCGGGGTCGGGGTGGCGGCTGCGACGGCCTGGAGCCCCCAGTAGCCGAACGAGCCTTGCACGAAGAGCGGCTTCCCGTTCGCGGCCGGCTGGTTCTTCCAGTTGGTGAACTTGTCCGTCCGGTACGCGTCGAGGTCGCTGCTGTAGTCGAGGACGTGGTACGGGGCTTCCTTGTAGATGAGCTCCTGCATCTGGGTCAGGAGCTCCTTGCGCTTGGCCTCGTCCGACTCCTGGCGCTGCAGGTCATAGAGCTCGTCGTACTTCGGGTTCTCGTAGAAGCTGTCGGAGGAGGCGCCGATCTCCTCGGCGAGGAAGAACTTGAGGAGCGAGTTGGGGTCAGGGTCGCCGACCCAGCCCCACAGGAACATGTCGAAGTCGGCCTTCCCCTCGGCCTCCGGGGGCAGGAGCTGGTCGATGAGCTGGCCTTCCTCGGTGACCGAGGCGTCGACCTTGATGCCGAGCTCCTCGAACCAGGACGCGATGAACTGGGCGTAGGTGCCGTTCTCCGGCACCGAGTCTGGCCAGGTCAGGCGCAGGTTGAGGGCCTTGCCCTCCTTGTCGAGACGCCTGCCCTCGGCGTCGAGCTTGTAGCCGGCCGCGTCGAGCAGCGACTTGGCCTTCTCGATGTCGAACGTGCGCGGGTTGGCCGGCGGGACGTGCCAGCGGGCGTGGAATGGCGGGATGATCGTGTCGCCCGGCAGGCCGTAGCCGTCGAGGACCTTGTCGACGAGCACCTGATTGTCGATCGCGTAGCCCAGGGCATCGCGGAAGGCCGGGTCCTGGAGGGCCTTGGTGGAGGCCCCGCCACCCTCGATGACGCCGCCGTTCCGCGAGTAGCAGTTGAAGGCGAGCTCGTTGTAGCCGTTGGAGGCGCCCTCGACGGTGACGATGTTCGGCTCGCCCTTGAGTGCCGTGAACTGGTCGGGCTGGACGCCGCGGGCGTAGTCGATCTCGCCGTTGCGGAGCGCCTGGACCATCGTGTCCGTCGAGGCGAAGGTCGTGAGGATGACCTCGTCGGCGGCCAGCGGATCTCCGCGCCACTCCGGGTTCTTCGCGAACCGGGTGAAGTTCCCCTCCTTCGTCTCGACGGCCTGGTAGGGGCCCGTGCCGACCACCGGGGGCGGGTTGGTGAACGCCCCGGACGCGATGTCGTCGACCGGCACCTTCTCCCAGACGTGCTTCGGGAGGATGGGCGCGTAGACGTACAGGATGAGCGTCGAGGGGAACTCGGTCGTGATGACGACGGTTTCAGCGTCGGGGGCCGTGACGGAGGTGACGCCGGCCGCCGGGAGGTAGCCGTCGAGATACCCGGACCCAAGCGTGAGCTCCGCGGCGACCGCGTCGAGCATCGTCTGGTACGTCCAGCGGACGTCCTCGGACGTCGCCGGCGTGCCATCGGACCACTTCATGCCCGGCTGGATCTTGAAGGTCCAGGTGTTCCCGTCGGCCGACTGCGTCCACGAGGCCGCGAACCCGGGCACAGGCTCGTTGTTCTCGCCGAAGTTGACCAGCAGGTCGTAGTTGAGGGTGAACGCCTCGTACTCCGCGACGACGACCGCCGTGTACGGGTTGAGCGACTTGATCTTCTGGTCGGTCCCTGCCCGGAGGACCAGCGGATCCGCCGCGAGCGCGGGCGCAGCGAGGGCGGGCAGGAGCAGGGCTCCCACGAGGCCCGTCGCAGCGAGCAGGCGGACGAAGCGGTGGCGGACGGGTGCGCGCATCGGTGCTCCTCTCACGCCGTCCCGGCTCCCGTCGGGACTTCCCCGGGGCGAGTCCACCCCCACTGCCCCGTGCCACTCTAGGCACGGGCGGGCTGCCCGGTCAACTCGGGGCGCGGGGAGCGGACCGCGCCGCGCCCAGCGACGGACCTGCGGGCCCGGCGACCGGCCACGGGTCAGGCGGCGGGCCGCCCGGTCAATGAGAGCGCGCCGCGGTCACCGCGACCGGCGCCGTTTCGACCGGGAGGACCACCACGAACGAACCGTTGAGGATGCTCCCCGTCCGCCGGGGGCCCCGCTGGAAGAGGACGAAGTGGCGGGTGAGCTCCGCCGGCGTGAGCTCCGTCCCCGGCGGCAGGGTCCGCCCGCGGCTGCTCACCGGTCGCGGCCACCACGGATCGCTGACCACGAGCCCGGCGATGCGGAAGCTCCGCTGCGTCGCGGGATCGGCCGTGGCCCGGAAGCCGCTCACGACCCACGCGTGGGCCCCGCCCCAGACCAGGAGCCCGGCGGGCCGGCCGGTCGCCCGGATGGCCACGGTGACGGCGCGCAGCGCTTCCATCCGGGACGGGAAGGTCCGAACCCGGTACGGGCCTCCGCCCAGGCGTCCCAGGGCGTACGCCCACCCCATGGCCGACGCGCCCCCGCCGGACCGCTTCACGTAGACCGGGTTGCTCCGCTGCTGGGCCGTGCGCTGGGCGAGCCGCTGCGCGGCGCGGGAGGTGTCGGCGCCCTCGCGGACGATGTTGACCATCGTCTGCACGCTCGCCCCAACGCAGGTGACGTCGGTGTATTGCGTGACGAAGTCGCCCGGCTCAAGAAGATCGAGGCGGTACTCGCGGTCCGCGGCCGCGACAGCCGGGGGAGCGGCCGTCGCCGGCGGCGCCGCCGGGGTAGCGACCGCGGCGGCGAGCGCGACGGCGACGAGGAGGCGCAGGGGCCGGCGGGGACGCATGGCGCCATGATCGCCCAGGCGGCGCGATCCGTCACCCGGGCGGCGCAGCTGGCCTCTGGCCGCTGGTTGCTGGGCGCTGGCAGCTGGCAGCTGGCCGCCCGCGCCGGCCGCTGGTGCTGGCCGCTGGCGGTATTCCCGGGGTGGATCGGCGCGGCAGCGTGCGAGCGGGAAACCCGCCTCTGAAGGGCCGGACCGGCGCGGCTGCGCGGGGGTTCCGTGCGGCGACTGGGCCGCGATGATCCCGGACAGGATCACCGGGGCGGCGGGGGCCGGCGGGGGCCGGCGGGGGCGGTCGTGGACGGGCGAGCCGTCCCCTACCCTCGGTCGAGGTCCTCCAGGGCCGGCGCCAGTGCATCCAGCGAGGCGAGCGTGATCGGGTCCACGACGAGCTGGACGTTGGCGATCCCCTGGGCGGCGAAGGCGCGCAGCGTCGCCGCGATCTCGGCCGGCGTCCCCTCCACCGGCGGGATCGCGTCGTTGGCCGTCTCGCCCTGGACGCGGCCGCGACCGCCCGGAAGGCGCACCAACACGGCCACCGTCCGCTCGATCTCCGCCGGGTCCCGGCCGGCCGCCCGCGCGGCGGCGTCCACGCGCTCGCGGAGCGGCGCGATCCCCGCCGGCCGGTTCCCGAACGCGTCGAACCAGGCGTTCCAGGCGTCCACGTGGGGCGCCGTGATCTCCAGCATCCGCGGGCCCGTCGAGCCGATCATCAGCGGGGGACCGCCCGGCCGCGGCCGCGGCACCAGCTCGCAGTCGCGCGCCGTGTAGAACTCCCCCTCGACGTCGATCGCACCCTCCCGCAGCAACGTCCGGACGATTGTGAAGGCCTCGGCGAAGCGGCTGATCCGGCGGTCGAAGGGGAAGCCGAAGGCGGCGAACTCGACCTCGTTCCAGCCGGCGCCCAGGCCCAGGACCAGGCGCCCGCCGCTGATCTCGTCCACCGTCGAGGCCATCTTGGCCAGCATCGCTGGGGCGTGGAAGGCGGTTGCCGCCACGAGCGGCCCGATCGTGATCCGCGACGTCACGGCGGCCAGGCCGGCAAGCGTCGTCCACGCCTCCCACGGGCCGCGCGCCCGGTCGTCGCCGGGGCGCCGGTAGAGGAGGTGGTCGCCATACCAGAGCGAGTCGTAGCCCAGCTCCTCGGCCCGGAGCGCCAGCGCGCGGAGATCGGCCCAGCGGGCTTCCCACTCCACCTCGGGCAGCTGGACACCGACCTTCAGGGCTCGAGCGGGCATCGCGACCTCCTGCCCGGATCGTACGGCCATCCGGCGGGTAGGGCCATCCGGCCGTGGCGCGGCGTTCGTCCCCGGTCGCATCATCGGTCCGCCCGGCGGTCCCCGTCCGACGATCGGACGTGGGCGCCCCACCGCCCGGCTCGGCCCGACTGCAGCGGGGATCGGACATGACGCTGAGCACACCCGGACGCGCGGCCACTCCCTCGGGGCCGACACTCGTCTGCCGCGACCTCCGCAAGCGCTACGGCGAGCGGCTCGCCGTCGACGGAGTCGGCTTCGAGATCGCCGCCGGCGAGACCTACGGCCTGCTGGGGCCCAACGGCGCCGGCAAGACCACCTCCATCTCGATGATCTGCGGCCTGCTCCGGCGAGACGGCGGGGAGGTCCTCGTGGCCGGTCGGCCGGTCGACATCGGGGCCACCGACGCCAAGGCCGCCATCGGCTACGTGCCCCAGGACCTGGCCATCTACCCGGACCTGACCGCCCGCGAGA
>Ga0209253_10004798_pt1 | contig 11751 bp, 10 predicted proteins | sample FrelakmetBRP12BR_FD_187145 | JGI IMG/M metagenome (GOLD analysis project Ga0209253, IMG submission 187145) | Freshwater lake sediment microbial communities from the University of Notre Dame, USA, for methane emissions studies - BRP12 BR (SPAdes)... | ecosystem: Environmental > Aquatic >...
TTGTGCAAGTGTATTGACAAGATAAACCATGCGCTGCGTAGCATCTTTGTAATAGCGGCTTTTCGGATAGCGCTCGGTTAGTTCTTTAAAAGCAGCAAACGAGAGTTTAAGCGCCTTTGGATCGCGGTCGCTGATTTCTTGGGCGGTGGCTTTTTCGATAATACCGCGCTCATTAAAGCTGGAAAGACCTTTTAAATAATAGGCGTAATCTACATTAGGGTGATTTGGATGCAACTTGATGAAACGGTCGGCTGCTGCAACACTTGAAACCGGGTCATCTTTTTTATAATACGCATAAGCAATTTCCAGTTGCGCCTGTGTTGCATATACGCCATGGGGAAAACGCGACTCTAATTTTTGAAAATAGCCAATGGCTTTATCATAATCTTTGTCTTGCATTTTTTCTTCGCCGGCTTGGTAAATGCGCTCGGCTTGCCAGCCTTTAGTGTCGTCTAACTCGGTAGGGTTGCCAAAAATGGCGCAGGCCTGCATAAATAAAGCTAAAAGACCAACGAATAAAAGCGGTAAAATACGTTTCATGAGTTGTTTCAAAATTAAAACCTGAAATAAATTTGTTTCATTATAACTGATGCCATAGAAAACCGATGCAAACACACACACAAATTAGCCCGGAAATAAAGTTAAGTATTCCTATGCATTTGGGTGGCGAACGATTGGACATCGCTTTACAGCAAATGTTGCCGCAACATTCTCGCAGCCGTTTGCAAGCATGGATTAAGGCAGGCTTGGTGACTTTAAATAATGAAGTGACTACTGCCAAAACCAAGGTATGGGGCGGCGAGCAAGTGAGTATTGAGCCACAAGCTAATCCACAAGAACAAGCGTTTTTACCTGAAAACATTCCTTTGGATATTGTGTTTGAAGATGACACCATTTTGGTTATTAATAAGCCGGCAGGTTTGGTGGTGCATCCCGCGGCAGGCAATTGGAGCGGTACGTTGCTTAACGCTTTGCTATATCACGCCCCGCAATTGGCGGATATTCCGCGCTGTGGCATTGTGCATAGGCTTGACAAAGATACAAGCGGATTATTAGTGGTGGCGAAAACGCTGGAAGCGCAAACCAGCTTGGTGAGACAGCTGCAGGCGCGCACGGTAAAACGTGAATATCGCGCGATTGTCTGGGGCCAAATCTGGCGTAATGGCACCATCAATCAACCAATTGGCCGTCATCCGCATGCGCGTACTAAAATGGCGGTGACACGTACGGGAAAACCTGCAGTGACGCACTACGAGGTGTTGGAACGTTTTGGTGTACATACTTATTTGCGCTGTGTACTGGAAACTGGCCGGACACATCAAATTCGCGTGCACTTACAATTTTTAAAAGCGCCGATATTGGGCGACCCTGTATATGGTATCGGCAATATTATTCCGCATAAACTGATGACGGATACCTTAAAAGACGCAGTTTCTACTTTTCATCGTCAAGCGCTGCATGCTATAAAACTTGGGCTGATTCACCCCAAAACCAATGAACCAATGGAATGGCAAATTGAGCTGGCTGACGACATGAAAGCTTTGCTGGAAGCGATGCGTCATGAAGATCCGCCTCAAGAAATGGAAGAATTTGACTTTGGTGTGGATGATAATGGCTTGTATATCGGCGTAGACGATGAAGATTGGGGTGACGAGGATTTGGATGGCGAGGATGATTTAGATGAAGAGTAAACTCGATTTCATCATTCCAAACTGGCCTGTTCCAGCCAATGTAAAAGCGCTGCAAACCATGCGCACAGGCGGTTTCAGCCTTGCACCTTACGATAGCTTGAATTTCGGTAGTCATGTCAACGATAATCCGCAACATGTGGCGCAAAACCGTCAGCTATTGAGCAGGTATTTGCCTAGCGAGCCAGTTTGGTTGAATCAAGTGCATGGTATTCATGTGGCCGATGCGACAAATACTAATTGTGTACCGGATGCGGATGCGAGCTTCACGACGCACAAAAATGTCGTCTGCGTAACCATGACGGCAGACTGTTTGCCCTTGTTGCTATGTGATGAGGCGGGCAGTGCGGTTGCGGCGGTGCATGCGGGTTGGCGTGGGCTTTGCGATGGCATCATTGAAGCGACAGTTGCGAAGTTACCTGTAAAACCAGCAAATTTAATGGCATGGCTTGGTCCCGCAATTGGACCGAATGCGTTTGAAGTGGGAGGCGAAGTGCGCGAACAATTTATCGCAAAAGACAAAAAATCTGAAAGCGCTTTCAAGCCGCATGGCGACAAATGGCTAGGCGATATCTATCAAATTGCTAAGCAACGCTTAATTAATCTCGGTGTTACGCAAATTTACGGCGGCCAAGAAAACAATCAAAAGTTTTGCACGTATACGGATAAAGAAAGATTCTTCTCATTCCGCCGCGATGGTGATACAGGCCGAATGGCCACGCTCATCTGGTTGGCTTAAGTTATAATGCGCATCCTGATTCAGTTTAAAGTTTATGACAATTCCTGATTTCCCAGTGTTATTTTGGATTATCCTCACCAGTTTAATTGGTGGGATACTTAGCGTGGCAGGGGCTGCATTGGTGGCGCTTAACGCGCGTGCTTCTGGCGTGCCCATGCTCATCAGCTACGCCATCGGCGCCATGCTGGGCGCGGTGTTTTTAGAGATTTTGCCAGAAGGTATTAAGGTCGCGACTGATGTACATGCGATGACGGCAACGGTATTGTTCGGCATTTTGCTATTTTTCACACTCGAGAAGTTGGTGATATGGCGGCATTGTCATGGCGACCATTGTGAAGTGCACGCCATTCATACAGAGGAAGAATGTCCTGAAACGCATCCTCACACCACCAAATATAAACCGGTAGCTGTTAAGCAACCATCAATTTTGGCGCCCGCAGCTAGTCATCATGCCCATTCGCATACACATGACCATGGACGCAGCGGCATGATGGTGATGATAGGCGACACTTTCCACAACTTTGTTGATGGGATTTTGATAGCCTCGGCTTTTATGCTAGATGTGAAAGTCGGCATCGTCACCGCGGTAGCGATTATTGCGCACGAAATCCCACAGGAAGTGGGCGATTTTTTAATTTTACTGCACTCCGGTTATAGCAAAAAACAGGCGTTTGCGTTCAATTTGGTTTCCAGTTTTGCCACCGTTGTGGGCGGTGCCATTGCATATTTTGCCTTAAGCCATGTGCAAGGCTGGGTGCCAACTATTTTGGGCCTAGCCGCTGCCAGCATGCTTTATGTTGCAGTCGCCGATTTAATTCCCAGTTTGCATAAGCGTACTGAACTACACGCTACCATCTCGCAACTTGTTTTGATTGCATGCGGCGTTGCGTCAATTTGGCTTGCAGGTTATTTCTTAGAATAAAAGTTTTTAGAGTAATTAATATAAATGAAAGCATCCACACCAAAAGTAGGTTTCGTATCCCTAGGCTGCCCAAAGGCAGGCTCGGATGCAGAGCGCATTCGCACGCAGTTACGCGCGGAAGGCTACGAAATCTCAGGTAGCTACGATGAGGCCGATTTGGTCGTCGTCAACACCTGCGGCTTTATCGATAGTGCGGTAGAAGAATCGCTGGATGCGATTGGCGAGGCGATTAATAAGAACGGTAAGGTGATTGTTACTGGTTGCCTTGGTGCAAAAAAAGGCGTGGTGGAAGCAGCACACCCAAGCGTATTGGCCGTTACAGGCCCGCATGCTCTGGAAGAGGTGATGACGGCCGTACATGCAAATCTGCCCAAATTGCACGAGCCATTTGTAGACTTGGTACCAGCGCAAGGCATCCGCTTAACGCCAAGCCACTATGCGTATTTAAAAATCTCAGAAGGCTGCAATCACCGTTGCAGTTTCTGCATCATTCCCAGCTTGCGTGGCGATTTAGTCAGCCGCCCGATAGGCGAGGTGATGAACGAAGCAGAAAACCTCGTTAATGCAGGGGTAAGTGAGATTTTAGTCATCTCGCAAGATACCTCGGCGTATGGCGTGGATGTAAAGTATAGAAGCGGCTTCTGGAATGGCCGCCCGATCAGAACGCGCATGACCGAGCTCACCAAAGCACTAAGCGAGCTGGGCGTGTGGGTGCGTTTGCACTATGTTTATCCGTATCCGCATGTGGATGAAGTCATCCCAATGATGGCGGATGGCCTGATTTTGCCCTATCTGGATGTGCCGTTCCAGCATGCAAGTCCGCACATATTAAAAGCCATGAAGCGCCCTGCGAGCAGTGAGAACAATCTTGCGCGCATCAAGGCATGGCGCGAAATCTGCCCCGATATTACGGTGCGCAGTACCTTTATTGCTGGCTTTCCGGGCGAGACAGAAGACGATTTCCAGCAACTGCTCGATTTCTTGGAAGAAGCGCAACTGGATAGAGTGGGCTGCTTTGCTTATTCTGCGGTGGATGGCGCAAAAGCCAATGAACTGCCAGGCCAGGTGCCGGAAGAAGTGAAACAAGAGCGCCTAAGCCGATTTATGGCGGTGCAGGAGCGTATTAGCGCCGCCAAGCTGCATGCCAAAATCGGCACCATGCAAACCGTGCTGGTGGATGAAATTATACAAGATAGTGAAGGCAATATTGAAGCGGTTGGCCGCACCAAAGCCGATGCGCCGGAAATTGATGGTGTGGTGTATATGGAAGATGCAGAAGGCTTAACACCGGGTGATTTTGTAGAGGTTGAGATTTATAGCGCGGATGGGCATGATTTGAGGGGTGGGCCACCGAGGGGTTAAGCTAAATGAAGCCAAGAATAACGGTAATTACTATCGGCGTTGATGATTTAGAAAGGTCGCTTTCTTTTTATCGTGACGGGTTAGGTTTTCAAACGCAGGGCATTATTGGTAAAGAGTTTGAGCATGGCGCAGTTGCCTTTTTTGACTTGGCTTCGACTTTAAAACTTGCAATTTGGCCACGTAAAAGCATAGCTCATGATACAGGAATTTCGCTTGGCAATCCAAGTTCAACAGAGCTTACGCTTGGGCATAACGTATCTTCTAAGGCAGAGGTCGATATAGTAATGGAGCAAGCGAGAATTGCTGGAGCGACTATTGTAAAGCCTGCTCACGACACATTTTGGGGTGGTTACGCTGGGTATTTTGCAGATCCTGACAAGCATCTTTGGGAGATTGTGTGGAACCCCCACTTTGTTATTGAATAGTAAGGCTACTTTTCGTTAAATGTGTCATAGGTTTTCTGAGCGCTAAGCACCGCTTCAATATTGGCTTCCGACCAAGTCTTAATCGCATATAGCATGTCTTTTAGCGTATGCCCAAGCGGCGTGAGCGCATATTCCACTTTGGGCGGAACGGTGGCATGTACCTTTCGGGTCACCAAACCATCGCGCTCCAGCCCGCGCAGGGTTTGCGTGAGCATTTTTTGTGAAATGCCGCCAATTTCGCGTTTTAAATCACTGAATCTTTTTGTACCGTCTTCCAGCAAAATAATCACTAAAACTGTCCATTTATCAGCGATTCTATTGAGAATCAGGCGGGTTGGGCATGCGGCGTTAAACGCACAGGCCTGTTCAATTTTTGGTGCTTTTGTTAGTGTATCCATATTATGTCAGCCTTTGGTATCTATATAGTGCCTATATTATTTTTTGGTGCCTGCTTACAAAAAGTAACTAACGTGATTATACTTGCCTGCAACATTATTTGAAAGGGTACGTTATGGCAGCAGTTGTCGTTATTTATCACAGTGGTTATGGGCATACATCTAAACAAGCTGAAGCGGTTGCAGCAGGCGCAAAAGCGGATTTGATTGCAATTGACGCGAACGGTGACATCACCGAAGAGGATTGGGCCAAGCTGGATGCGGCAAAAGCCATTATTATGGGTTCGCCCACTTATATGGGTAGCGTGAGCTGGCAGTTTAAAAAGTTTGCTGATGCCAGCTCAAAGGCCTGGTTTACACAAAAATGGAAGAATAAGATTTTTGCCGGTTTTACAAATTCCGCCACCATGAACGGTGATAAAGGTTCAACGATTCAATATTTTGTCACATTGGCAATGCAACATAGTGGTGTGTGGGTGGGCACTGGCTTAATGCCGTCTAACAGCAAAGCGGCTAAGCATGGCGATGTGAATTATGTGGGCGGATTTGGTGGTGCATTGATGACAACACCTAGTGACGCTTCGGCAGATGAAGTGAATAAAGGCGACTTGGAAACTGCACGTTTGTTAGGCGCGCGCGTGGCAGAGTTTGCGGCTAAGGCTTAGTGCGTAAACAAATCTGGCAATACTGGGGTGGGGCGTTCGCTATCGGCGCGAGCTTCTAGAAAATCCAAAGTATAAGGGCAGCGCGTCGGTTTTTTGGCTACTTTTTTCTTTTTGGCGCTGGTGATTTCGGTATTGATGTACGGTGTTTGGCTGATGCGAATGTAACCAGAAGAAACTAATTTTTGGGCGGTAGTTTCAAAGAGGCTGAATGGATTATCGATATTTTGCAGGGTGATGACAGCTTTGCTTACTTTAAGCACGTTGTACATCACAAATTTATTGGATGTTTGTTTGCCGTAAATTTCGCCTGTCAGCACCATATTTAGCCTAGTATAAAGCGTTTTTTCGTCATAAAACTGTCAGATAAAGTTACATATCTGTGTGTATAATGCAATATTACTTTAATAAATGCAAGTATCTTATTGTCTTTATTGGTTATTTTAGTTAACTTTGCAACAATATCTTGTTAGAAATTTTTGTTTGGATAATTTTATGAATGTACGAATAATAAGCATAGGGATAGTGTTGGCATGTTTTGTCGTTGCGTGCGATAAAAAACCGGAAAGTGGAGGGCCTCCAGCCGGGATGGCGATGCCGGCTATGCCAGTAAGCGTGGTTGCCGTGCAGCCAACATCAGTACCGATGAGCGTGGAAGCAGTTGCGCAGACCGAGGGCGCAAGCGAGGTGGAAATTCGTCCTCGTGTAGGTGGCATCATCTTGAAAAAAATGTTCGAAGAAGGTCAACCAGTAAAAGCCGGGCAAGTGATGTTCCAAATTGATCCGGCACCATATCAAATTGCGTTAAGCCAAGCAATAGCACAGGCTGCGGGCCAAGGGGCGCGCATTACGCAAACTACGCGCGAGTCAGCGCGCTTGAAAGATTTGTTGGCAACGCAATCCATCAGCCAGCGCGAATACGATAATGCGACTTCGGATGCGAGCATTAGCCAAGCGGGCATGATGCAGGCGCAAGCCAACATTAAAGAAGCAGAGCTGAATTTATCTTATACGCGAGTTACCGCGCCAGTTTCCGGGATTGCTGGTCGGTTTCAATACTCTGAAGGCGCGCTAGTGGCCGCAGGCACAAGCTTGCTGACCACGATTGTGCAAGTTTCGCCGATTTGGGTACGATTTAGCTTATCTGAAAGTGAGTTGCAAAGTTTGGGCGGACATTTGGATGCAAAACATGTGTCTGAGGTCAGTTTGATTTTGCCTGATGGCAGTGAATATGCGCAAAAGGGTAAGCTCAACTTTACTGCGAACCAGATTGATCCGAGCTTAGGCACGCAGGAATTGCGTGCGACTTTTGAAAATGCAGACAAAACTTTGTTGCCAGGCATGTTTGTGCGTGCACGCGTTACTATGGGCACTCGCGAAGGTGTGTTTTTGGTACCTCAAACGGCGGTATTGACTGGCGACCAAGGTAAATTTGTGTATGTAGCAGAAAAGAATAAAGAAGGTAAAAATTCGGTGGGAATACGGCCGATTAGTGAGACTGGATGGCAAGGTAGGGACTGGGTAGTGCAAAGCGGGCTCAACGCTGGCGATCAGGTGATCGTAGACAATCTCATCAAACTGCGCCCGGGCGCAGAGGTGGCACCGCATCCTTTCGGTACTCCGCCACCGATGCCGCCAGCAGCTAAACCAGATAATACGCAACAGAAGCACTAATTACGATGACCAAATTCTTTATCACGCGTCCGATTTTTGCTTCGGTGTTGTCTATCATTATTGTTCTGATGGGGCTGGCAGCTGCATTCAAGCTGCCTGTGGCGCAGTATCCGCAAATTTCGCCGCCTACTGTCTCGATTACTGCTGTTTATCCTGGCGCAAGTGCAGATACGCTTTCCAAGACCGTCGCTGCGCCGATTGAGGAGCAGCTAAGTGGTGTGGATAATCTGCTGTATTTCAATTCCAGCGCGGATTCCAGCGGCACATTGAACATTACTGCCACGTTCGAAGTGGGTACGGATATTGACCAAGCTACCTTTAATGTGAGTAACCGTGTGAATATTGCCACGCCACGTCTGCCAGATGAAGTCCGTCGTAATGGCTTGATCGTGCAGAAGAAATCCAACGATATTTTGCTGGTAGTGATGCTGACCAGCAAGGACCCTAAACACGATAGGCTTTATTTAAGTAATTACGCTACGCTCAATGTGCTAGATGAAATCAAGCGCCTTAAAGGCGTGGGTGATGTGCTGGTATTTGGTGGACAGGATTATTCCATGCGCGTGTGGTTGCGGCCTGATCGCATGGCGCAGCTGGGCGTGAGCACTACGGACATCGCAGCCGCAATTAACGCGCAAAATAATCAATACGCAGCAGGTAAAATCGGCGCAGACCCATCTGTGCCCGGTCAGGAGCTGGTTTATACAGTGACGGCTAAAGGACGGCTCACTGACCCTGCGCAGTTTGGCAATATCATCATCCGCGCCGATGGGCCTCGCGGTGTGCTGTATTTGAAGGATGTAGCGCGCGTGGAGTTGGGGGCACAAAATTACAATGTAACATCCGCACTGGATGGGCAGACTGGCGTAGCAATCCCGATATTCTCGCAAAACGGTGCTAACGCCCTTGAAACCGCGAAAAGTATCAAAGCCAAAATGGCTGAACTGGAAACACGTTTTCCTAAAGGCATGGTGTGGTCCATTCCATACGACACCAGCGACTTTGTGAAAGCAACTATCAAAGAGGTGCTGCACACATTTGCTGAAGCCTTGGTATTGGTGGTGCTGGTGGTGTTCCTATTCCTACAAAGCTGGCGTGCAACGCTTATTCCCATTATCGCGGTTCCTATTTCGCTCATTGGCACTTTTGCCGGTCTTTATATGTTCGGTTTTTCTATCAATTTGCTCACCCTGTTTGCAATGATTCTAGCCATTGGTATTGTGGTGGATGACGCAATCGTGGTGCTGGAAAATACCGAGCGGCTGATGCGTGAAGAAAATTTGCCGCCGTTTCAGGCAGCACTTAAATCCATCCAACAAGTTGAGGCAGCAGTAATCGCTATTGTAATGGTGCTGTGTGCAGTGTTTGTGCCAGTAGCGTTCTTAGGCGGCATTGCGGGTGAATTGTATCGTCAGTTTGCAGTGACAGTAGCGATCGCGGTAGTGATTTCCGGCATAGTAGCGCTCACACTTACGCCGACTTTGTGCGCCATGATTTTGAAACAAACACATATGCAGAACAGTTTTTTTAAGAGATTTAACCAGGGTTTTAGCAAGCTCACGCACTTTTACACTGGCACTGTGAATTTAACCTTGCACCATAAAATTATTGGTGCGCTGGTGTTTGGGGGCATTGTTTTAGTGGTCATTGGCTTGTTGCGGATAGTCCCAGGCAGTTTTGTTCCGTCAGAAGATCAAGGTTATGTGATTACTTTGGTGGTGATGCCAGATGGTGCAACCTTAAGCCGCACTAGCAAAACTACAGAGGACATTCGTCAGGACATTGCCAAAGACCCCGCCGTGGCACACGAATTTGCAGTGAATGGACTGGAGCTGCTTACTTTTTCTAACAAAACCAATGCGGCCACCATGTTTGTGCGCTTGAAAGATTGGGAAGAGCGTCCCGGTACCACCGCCGAACAAATTGTAGGCAAATTGTTTGGTATCGGTATGAGTCAGCCCGATGGCCTGGCTTTTGCGGTCAACCCGCCCGCCATTCGTGGCTTGGGCGCTGCAGGTGGTTTTGAGGTATATATCCAAAGCAAACTTGATACTGATCCTATTAAATTGGCAGCTGTCATGGGGGGCTTTATTGAGGCGGCACATGCGGAGCCAAAATTAGCGCCGATGAATACTTTTTTCCGCCCCACAGTGCCGCAACTGCGCATTGAAGTGGATGAAGCAAAAGCAATTTCACAACATGTGCGTATCGCCGACATTTATGCAACGTTGCAAAGCACCATGGGCTCTTATTATGTGAACGATTTCAATCGGAGTGGCCGTACTTACCGAGTGCAGCTGCAAGCAGAGGCGCCTTTTAGAATGAAACCGGAAGACTTAGGTAAAGTGTATGTGCGTAGCCAGCCAACAGTGGAAAGTCCAAATGGCAACATGATTCCGCTTTCTGCTTTAAGCAAGGTAAGTAATATTGTGGGCGCAGAACAACTTGAGCGCTACAACGGTTTACTCTCAGCAAAAATCTTTGGTAGCGGCGCGCCTGGCGTGAGCTCTGGCGACGCAATCGAAGCAGTAGAACGGCTTGCCAAAGCCAATTTGCCAGATGGCTACCAAATCGCCTGGACAGGGCAAGCCTACCAGGAAAAGCGTACAGGCTCTGCCGCTTTATTTGCATTCGGGTTTGCCATCATCATGGTTTTCCTGATTTTGGCAGCACAATTTGAAACCTGGGCATTGCCTTTGGCTGTGATAATGGCTGTGCCATTTGCTTTAACTGGCGCTTTATCGGCAGTGTTGTTACGCGGCATGACCAACGATATTTATTTCCAGATTGGACTTATCACCCTGATTGGCTTAGCGGCGAAGAACGCGATACTGATAGTGGAGTTTGCCAGCCAAAAAATGGAGGCTGGTATGGCGCCACTGCCGGCGGCGCTTGAGGCTGCACGTTTGAGGTTTAGACCGATTGTCATGACCTCGATGGCTTTTGTGTTAGGCATCGTACCGCTGGTGTTTGCTACCGGCGCTGGTGCTGCTGCACGCCAATCTATGGGTACCGGCGTATTTGGCGGCATGATTTTAGCCACGTTTGTGGCGACCATTTTTATTCCGCTGTTTTTTACTTGGTTATCTGGCAATCACGTGCGGCATCACGGACATGTGTCTGAAGAAAATATATCCGGAGAGCAAGAATGACACGGGGATTAGTATTATTGTTAGTTTTAAGTTTGGCTGGCTGTAAAGCGCTCGGGCCTAATTACAAGCGTGCAGAGCCAAATTTACCCGAAACTTTTAGTGAAGCCGATACTGCTAAAATCGCGGCTGACAATGTGTTAAAACAATGGTGGAAATACTATCAGGATGAAAAACTTAACGAGCTTGTAACGCATGCTCTGGAAAACAACACTAACATTCATTTAGCTATTGCACGTATTGAAGAAGCCGATGCTAGTATGCGTGAAGTCGGCGCATCACTGTTTCCGCAAGTGGATTTATCCGCGAACGCAAATCGTAGCAAAGTGACTGAACTAGGTCCTTTCCCAACCTTTGCATCGCCCATCCGCAACAATTATTCATTTGGTTTAAGTACCTCGTATGAATTAGATTTTTGGGGAAAAATTAGGCGTGCTAAAGAGTCTGCGGCGGCAAATGCCTTGGCTACGCGCAATGCCAAAGAGACGGTTGAGCTTTCACTGATCGGCTTGGTAACTAGCAATTATTTACAGTTACGCGGACTTGACGGACAAATCGCGGTAACGAAAGATAACCAAAATAATAGTAAAGAAGCTCTAGGCTTAAACCAGCGTCGTCTTGCAGGCGGTGTGGCGAGTGCTTTAGAAGTAAGTCAAGCAGAGGTTGCGGTGACAAATTTAGATGCCCAGCTAATAGAGTTAACCAGATTGCGTGCGATAAGTTTGCATCAGCTTG
>Ga0209253_10004799_pt1 | contig 11751 bp, 9 predicted proteins | sample FrelakmetBRP12BR_FD_187145 | JGI IMG/M metagenome (GOLD analysis project Ga0209253, IMG submission 187145) | Freshwater lake sediment microbial communities from the University of Notre Dame, USA, for methane emissions studies - BRP12 BR (SPAdes)... | ecosystem: Environmental > Aquatic >...
GGAGAGGGTGCCCTTCAGGGCGGGTGAGGGGGATTCGGAGGTCTCACGCGCTGCCACCGGGCCAGGGAGTTCGATGCTTTGGCGCAGGCGTTCGAGGTCGGTGATGGATTGCTCGAAGATGTGGCCGAGGATGTCCACGTCTATGACCGAGCGGACAGCGGTGGTCTCGGCGGCGTCGGCCTTGGCAACGGCACCGAGAAGCACGGCTATCTGCCGTTCGCCCACACCGACTTCATCTTCCCGATGGTCGGCGAGGAACTCGGGCTCGGGTTCATCCTCGCCACCGTGCTCTGCTTTGCGATGTTCCCGTTCTTCGATCTCAGCAACCTCATCATGGTGTACTTGTTGGCCGTGCTGGTCACGGCCACCGGCTGCGGGCGCGGGCCCGCTGTTCTCAATTCGCTTCTGAGCGTCCTGGCCTTTGACTTTTTCTTCGTGCCGCCGCGCTACTCATTGGCCGTCAGCGACGCCCAATACATCGTCACGTTCGCCGTCATGTTTCTGGTCGCCTTGGTGATCAGCCACCTTGCCGCCCGCCTGCGGCAGGAAGCCGAGACCGCGCGGCTGCAGGAGCGGCAGGCGGCTGCCATGCACGGGCTCAGCCGGCAGCTCGCCGGCACCCGCGGAACCGAGGGCATTTTGAAGACGGCGGAGCAGTATCTTTCGGAAATCTTCAACTGCCGGGTTGTGGCCCTGCTGCCGGATGAAACCGGCAAGTTGGCCGTTGCTGCCGGCGATCCCGCTTCCGTGATTCAGAATGACATGATCAAGGAAGTTCACCTGGCGCAATCGGTCTACACGACCGGCCGCATGGCCGGGTGGGGCACGCCGTATTCAACGGAGGTCGACATCCTGTGTGTACCGCTGCAGGCCGCTTATGCCTGTTTAGGCGTTTTAGCCCTGCGACCGAAGGATGTGCGAAGGTCCCCGATGCCCCAGCAGCTGAACCTTCTGGAATCGCTCTCCAAGCAAATTGCCCTTGCCTTGGAAGTGGAACATTTGTCCGGGAAATGTGTTGAACCGTCGGCTACGGCATCCGGGTAGGCCGCGGGTGAACGCCATCCTTGAGAGTGAATAGCCTGCAGTTGTATCGGGAGACCAAGTAATGAAGGCTGTGGTCCTGGTAGCGCTGAATCTCATCCTGGTCGGGCTGTTCATTTTTATCCTGAAGAAGCGCGAACTCCTCACCTATTACCGTTCGGGCCGCCTTTGGCTGACGTGGCTCGCCATCGGCATCATCACGTTGATGGATGAGTTTACGTCCATTTTCTATGCACCGGCCGAGGCCCACCGCTTCATCGGCGCGAGCGCCATCGTCTTCATCGCGGTGACGAGCATCCTGATCCGCTTCATGAGCACCCGCTTCGTCGAGATCGCTGAAATTCTCGAGCATCACGGATTGATCGGCGGAGGCGTCTACTCGTTTTCTTACATGGTCCTGGGCCCCATCATGTCCTTTGTGGCGGTATCCTCCATCATGGTGGATTACATTCTCACGGCCTGCATATCCGCGGTGAGTGCGGTATTGAACGCATCTTCATTTTTTCCCGCCATCTCTAATTCTTCGCCGTTCGTGATAGGGCTCGTCATCACCATCATATGGCTCATGGCCGGGCTGAACATCCTCGGGATCCGGGAAAACGCGCGATTTACCTTCTCGATTTTCATATTTGCGGCATTCGTCATTCTCAACCTGATTGCCTCGGGTCTGGTCGAAATAGACCGCGCATCGATCGGGCGGATATCGGAATCCAGCCGTCAGACGCTTGCCGATCTTAACAGCGGGTCATTGATCCAGAACTACTCCAGTTTCATCACCAACATCGCCTTCTGTATCCTGGCCTACTCCGGCATTGAATCGGTCATCCAGACCGCCGGGTTTGTTGAGAATTGGAAAGAAATCCGCAAATCCTACCTGTTTTTGGCTTTGACGGTTGGAATCGTCACCCCGCTCGTCGCGGCCTTGGCTCTGTCGGCCCCGATCGAGTTCAAGAAGCACGAAGGCGATCTGATCACCCATTATGCGACGCTGTTGAACGGAGCCGGGTTTGGGATGCTCGTCGCGCTGCTGGCGAGCGTCACCCTGATCATGGCCGTGAACACCGCTTTCGTGGCCTCGAGTGAGTTGATCGAGCGCGTGGCTCACCGCTACAGTTTCCATTGGATCATTGCCACCAACAGAAAAAATTCCCTCTACCGCGTTCACGTCATGAATGCGATCCTGTTTTCGGCGATCGTCCTCATCACCAGCGGCAGTCAGGCGGTATTGGCCGACATGTATGCGATCGGGTTGGTGGCCAGCTTCTGCATCAACATGGGCTCGCTTCTCATCTACCGGTATTTCATGGGCACCAAGGAGGTCATCCCGTATTCCACCAGCCGCCTGGGGACTCTGGTCCTGTTTGTCGTGCTGACCAGTTGTTTCGTGTTTCTCGCCTGGGACAAGCCGCACGGCACGGCGCTCTGGGGCATCCTTACGTGTGTCGTCCTGACCGCCGGGATTATCGTGGCCAAGAAGCGCCGTCCCGAGCGAGCCGAAGTCGAGCAGGCGGAGAGCGAGATGGATGTGATTCTCTACCTGGCCGAGGCCGCCAGCCCAGACCTGAATGTTTTCTTCAGCCGGCCGCGTGAGGATTCCGTGGTGCCGGACCGACGCAATGAGGTCTACGTGAGTTTTTTCTCTCCCCGGCAGGGAATCCCCGCCCGCGCCGGCGTCAACCATTTCAGGCTGCCCTTTGGGAAAACCGGGATTTACCATCGCATGGTTGAATTCCTCAAGGTGATCGAGTACGAACTTTCGGATCGGGTGATCACGGTGCATTTCGGATGGCCCATGTCGTCTTGGTGGGACCGTATGTCTATCGGCGTGATGGTGTTCAATCTGATGAAGCTGCCCACGCTTTTCCCCGCGTTCAATTTCGATATCGGCTACAAGCCCGCTTCAGAGACTGGAAAGAAAGCTGAGGTGCATGGCTAATCTCCCAAACCAAGCAGAGGACTCTCCTCGGAGCGGCACCCTCGAGAATCAAGCCCCGGAGGGAGATTCGGTTTCTACCGGGTCACACGGGTTACCCGCCTTCAAACGGGGCAAAACGCTCCGGCTGGCGATAGCCGCCCTGGGGGTGGTGTTCGGCGACATCGGGACCAGCCCCCTCTATGCCGTGCGGGAATGCTTCAACGGTCCGCAAGCCATCGCCTTGAACGAGGCCAATCTCTTCGGGGTGGTGTCGTTGATCTTCTGGTCCCTGACCATCGTCGTGACGGTCAAATACGTGGGGTTCATTCTTCGGGCTGATAACCGCGGTGAGGGCGGAATTTTCGCCCTGCTGGGGCTGATAGCGGGCTCGAGTGCAAAATTATCGCCGCGGATGCGGTCGGCCGTTTTTTTGGGGGCGATCTTCGGTGCGGCGCTGCTTTACGGGGACGGCATCATCACCCCTTCGATTTCAGTCCTGTCGGCCATCGAAGGTCTGGAGGTTGCCACTGAAGCAGCCAAACCGTTCATCGTGCCGCTGACCTGCGCGGTCTTGGTCGCGCTGTTTCTTTTGCAGAAGCGCGGCACGGCCGGCATCGGCAAGGTCTTCGGCCCCATCATGATCCTCTGGTTTCTGACCATCGGTTCCGCCGGTTTATTGGAAATCCTGCAGGCCCCTCGCATCCTTTCGGGCCTCGATCCCCGCTATGCGTGGAAGTTCTTCGCGGCCAATCACCTGCACGGTTTTGTGGTCCTCGGCTCGGTAGTGCTGTGCATCACGGGCGGCGAGGCGCTTTACGCCGACCTGGGGCATTTCGGCCGCCGTGCCATCCAGTTTTCCTGGCTTGGCCTGGCCTATCCCGCGCTCCTGCTGAACTATTTCGGGCAGTGCGCGCTGCTGCTGAACAACCCCGGAGCCAGTTTTCACCCCTTCTACGGGCTTGTGCCTGTCGGCCTGCTTTATCCCATGGTGGCCCTTGCGACCATCGCGACCGTTATCGCTTCCCAGGCCCTGATCTCCGGCGCGTTTTCCCTGACCCAGCAAGCCATCCAACTCGGCTTCAGCCCGCGCATCCAGATCGTTCACACCTCGGCCGAGGTCAAGGGACAAATATACATCCCGGCCGTCAACTACGCTCTCATGATCGCCTGCCTCCTTCTCGTGGTGTCGTTCAAAGAATCCGGCCGCCTGGCGGGGGCTTACGGCCTGGCGGTGACGGCCACGATGAGCCTGACGTCCGGCCTGTACCTTGTAGCCGCGATTTACGTCTGGCGCTGGCCGATGTGGAAAGCCCTGCCGCCCGTCGGCCTCTTCCTGCTCTTCGACCTGAGTTACTTCGGCGCGAACCTCTTCAAGATCTTCGACGGCGGCTGGGTCACCCTGGTGGTGGCGGTGGTGATCACGACCATCTTCACCACCTGGAAAAAGGGCCGCGAAGACCTGAAGCAAAGGCTTCTCGCCGACCGGCTGCCGCTGGATGCCTTTTTATCGGACATCGCGCGGCACGTTTTGCCCCGGGTGCGGGGGACGGCGGTGTTCATGACCCTGACGCCTGAAGGCGCCCCGCCCACCCTGCTGCACCACGTCAAGCACAATCACATCCTGCATGAGCATGTGGTGCTGCTGACGATTCAGTCGTCGGATGTGCCGACCGTAGCGGATAATCAGCGTGTGAGTTTGGAGGATTTCGGGCAGGGGTTTTACCGACTCACCGCCCGCTATGGTTACATGGAAACCCCCAACGTCCCGCGGATCATGAAGCTGGCCGCCGAATGTGGCCTTTCGATGGAGCCCACCAAGACGAGTTTCTATCTCGGCCGCGAGACGCTTTTGACCACCGGCACCTCGCGCATGATGCGCTGGCGGAAGGCCGTCTTCGCCTTCATGTCTCGCAATGCGGCGAACCCCACAGTTTATTTCGGCATCCCCCCGAACCAGGTGGTCGAGATGGGTGCGCAAATCAGGTTATAGGAGGCGGCATGCAAAACAATACCAATGATAGGGTCACCCCGCTGAAGGCTCGAGGCATTAAGGCGGACGCAACCCCGGAAGACTCGGAATGGATGGAAGCGGCCGCAGCGGCTTCGCGGCCAAAAACCGGTCTCGCGCGCGCGCTTGGCTCCCGGCTGCTGTGGGCCGCCATGGGTTTGGCAGCCATTTTGTTCCTCATCCTCATGTACCACCGAAACACCTTGCTGGAATTCCAGAACATCCCCCAGGTGATGGCCCAGAAACTCGAAACCCTGTCCACCCTGAGAATCAATTTTCATAAATCGATTGAAGCCGAGAAGCTCGCCGTGATGGCCGAAACCGACGAGGCATCCCTTGCTTTCGCCGATGAATCCAAGCAGGCGGCTGAAGCCGTGGAGGCCGATCTCAAAGAGCTGTCCCGGCTGATCGGCATGCACCCTGCGGAGGGCGAGTCGAAATTGCTCCGGGAATTCGAGGTGGCCTGGGAGCAGGTCCGCAAGATCGATGGGGTGATCCTCGACCTGGCGGTTCAGAACACCAACCTCAAGGCCTTCCGGCTGTCTTTCGGCAAGGGGCGAGAAGCGGTCGAGCGTTTTGAAAATGCGCTGAACGCGTTGACTCGGGGCGCGGCGGATGCCGGGCTCATCCCTGCAGCGGCCGACGCGCTCGCAGCCGAGCTCAAGATCCTTACCCTTCACGCCCCTCACATTGTATCGCCGGATGACGAGGAAATGAATCAGATCGAGCAGGTCATCCGCGCCAAGGAGGAGACCGTTCACCGCTCGCTTGAGACCTTGGCACGCCTGGCACCTGCCGACAAGCAGCGCTACGTGAACGACGCGGTGGCGGCCGATCGCGAATTCAGGGCGGTGACGGCGACCGTGACGGAGTGGTCGCGTCAGAACACGAACGTCAACTCGCTCAACATCTCGCTTGACCGAAAGCAAAAGGCGACAGCCCTTTGTGAGACCGTTTTGAGCCAGCTTCACGAGGCGTTTAAGGGACAGGCCTTCAAAGCCACCCGTTGACCGCCTGAGTTCCCGCTCCCCGACGAGGTGCGCCATCAGCTGTGGCTTTGCAACACCATAGCAGACAGGAGGTCATCCGTGGACAAGAAACCCGCTCTCGTTGTCGACGACGAAAAGAACATCCGTCTGACATTTTCCGAAACCCTGGTCCAGATGGGTTTTGACACCCAGACGGCAGCCAATGGTAAAGAGGCGCTGGCAAAATTGAAGGAGACCGATTTCGACCTGGTACTCTTGGATTTCAGGATGTCCGACATGGACGGGATCGAGGTCCTGCGCTGCATTCGGGAGGAGTACCCGAAGGTGCGCGTCATCATGATCACCGCCCACGGGACGATCGAGTCGGCCGTTGAGGCCATGAAACTCGGCGCCGTCGATTTTATTCAGAAGCCCTGTACCCCGGGAGAGATCCGCGAGTTGGTCGGCAAGGTCATGGAACGGGAAGCCATCGACGAATCGACGGCGCAAGATTACCCGACGTTGATCGAGCTGGCAAAGAAATGCATTGCCGACTACCGTTTCGAGGCCGCCGGCGCGCAGGTGAGAAAAGCAGTGGCCATCGACCCATCACGACCTGAAGCGTTCAATCTTCTGGGAGCCATTCAGGAAATCCTGGGCGCTCATCCGTCGGAAGCTTTGAAGAACTATCACGCCGCGCTGTCGCTGGATTCCTCATATGCGCCGGCTCGCAAGAACATCGAACGCATCGCCGGCGAAAACAAGTATCGGCGCGGCAAAATCGACATCGACCGCAGATGAAACCCATCGGCTCAACTGCCACGTGAAGCGAATGACTGATCTCGCACGAAGTGAGCAACGTCATTTTCAAACCGGCTACCCAGAGGGTCAAGCGATGCCTTCAGCGGGCGAGTTGTTCGCGGTCGCCATCGACGATATCGGCAATCTCGAAGTCAAGCTCCGGCTCACCGCTGCTGATTGAAAATCCCTAAAGACTCCTGGAACCGGTCCGGGGCCTTATTGACAGCCGTAACCGGCTTTGCCATATTACCCCCGATTTTCGGCCTGCCTTTATATTCGGCAACGTTAACATTTAAACGCCGCTTTAGGAGACTGCCATGCTCAGGCTTGGAGAAAAAGGCGCCATTCCGCAGCGAGACAACCAAACCTATGCCATCGCCCCCCACATCCCTTGCGGGCTGCTCACCCCCGAGTTGCTGCGCCGAGTCGCCGACGTGGCGGAAAAGTACAGTGTGAAAGTGGTCAAGATCACCGGCGCCACGCGGTTGGCCATCATCGGACTCAAAGAAGAGGACATCGACGGCGTTTGGGAGGACCTCAAGCTGGACAAGGGCGCCGCCGTGGGGCTGTGCATCCGCAGCATCCGCGCCTGCCCCGGCAACACATACTGCAAACTGGGCCAGCAGGATGCCCTGGGGGTCGGGCTGAAGATGGATGCCGCCTACCATGGCAAGCAGCTGCCCGGCAAGTTCAAGATGGCCGTGTCGGGCTGCCATCTGAGCTGCGCCGAGTCCTGGGTGCGCGACATCGGCCTGATCGGCCGCAAGGACGGATGGGCGCTCGTCATCGGCGGCAACGTCGGAGCCAGCCCACGAATTGCTCAGGAAATTACCGACAAACTCACTGACGAGGCCGCCATGGCGGCCATCGAGACTGTCATTGCTTTCTACGTGAAGGAAGCTCAAAAGGGCGAACGCCTTGGGAAAATGATTGACCGCACCGGCATAGAGCCGTTTAAAGCCGCGCTCGCGTGACGGCCGGATTCAACGCTGCCATGCCGCCGTTTTCCGCTGCCAGGCTGAACCCTCTGAGGGGCCCGCTGTTCATGCTGCTTTCGGCCTGCGGGTTTACGGTCATGAACCTGCTGCTTAAGCAGGCCATGGCTGATTTTGGTGTCTGGGACATCGGCTTTTATCGGTTCTTCGGCGGACTGATCATTCTGGTGGCCGTCCTCGGGCGTGGCGGAAACCTATTTCGATCACCGAACCTCCGCTTACTGCTGCTGCGGGGCTGCACCGGCTCGATTGCCTTCATCTTCTTCATTTTTTCCGTGCGCCGGCTGCCGGTTTCCACCGCCCTGATGCTGTTGTATGCATATCCGGCATTTGCAGCCCTGTTTTCCTCGTGGCTTTACCATGAAAAAGTATCCAGGCCGGCGTGGCTGTGCATGGCGGCCGTCCTGGCCGGCGTCGCCCTCCTGGTGGATCCCGCCGGCGGGGTGGATCTCTTCGGCACTGTCGCCGGCATCCTTTCAGCGGTTTTCGCCGGGTTGACCATTGCCATCATCCGCCGGCTGAAGCAAACCAACGGCTCGGTCATCATCTATCTTTATTTCTGCGTGGTGGGGTCCATAGTCACGGCGCCGGCCTTTCTGTATTCACCCACCCTTCCGGCAACCCTTTCACAAGCGATGCTCTGCGGCGGGATCGTCGTTTCCTCGATTCTTGGGCAGCTCACCATGAACCACGGGTTCGGATATTGCCGCAGTTGGGAGGGCGGCCTTTACCTCACGAGCGAGGTGGTGCTCACGGGCCTGGCCGGAATCGCCCTGCTCGGCGACCCCGTCGGCTGGCGCTTCTTCACCGGCGGTGCGCTCATTCTGGGAAGCGCAGTGGCCATCCAGGTGGAACAGGCGCTGCGCGGGAGAAAACTTTCAGAAGACCTGAATGTGCGGGAAGTTGCATAAAAAAAGGACAGAGCCCTTTCAGGCCCTGCCCTTGATCCAGGCAGATGAGGTTATCCGGCGACATCGATTCCCGGATCGCATCCCAGACTGGTCTTTTTTTCACACTCGAAATTCTTGCTCCGGGTGTCGACGTGACCGCGATTTCTTTCCTCATCGGACTCGATGTAATTATCTTCACGTTTCTCTGATTTTGATTTGGATTTCATTTTGGGTTCCTCCCTTTTTTTTTGGACCGGTCGTTAAATCCGACCGCTTTCATAGGCAATAAGATGCGCACGTAATCCCATTGCGCAAGGGGAGATGGTGGATAAAATAATGATAGGCTAAACATATCACCGCAACACCTCCTAAAGGAACCGGTTAAAAGCGCCGATCCTAAATTTTACCATGTTCACCAAACCTGCCATTAACGCTTTCCAACTTCTGCTTTGCTGTGCGGTGGCGCTCGCAGCCGCCCCACCGGTGTCCTTTTCAGCCGATTCCAGCGCAGCGGGCTGGTCCAGTTCAGCCCCCCTAAGCATCCCTTATGAAATAAGGATGCACCAGTTTGCCAAGGGCAACCTGGCCCCCAATCCTTCCTTCGAGCGGAAAAACCTGCCGGCCGGCGAAACAGCGCCTGAAGGGTGGGCGAAGGCCGGAAACGGGGTCGAATGGGTGGACCGGGAGTCAGGGGCCGCAGAAGACGACGTCCGTCACGGCAGCCGTGCCGTCAAGGTCCACCGCAAAACCGCCGGTGAGCTGGACGAGGCCGAAGGGGTGATCAGCGACTTCATCCCCGTAATCCCCGGCAACTACGATCTCACCTACGATGTCCGGTTGAAAAACGTGGACGGCAACCGGCGCCGCTGGGGCAGCCGGCTGGGCGATGCCGTAACGGTCAGAATGCTTTTTTTCGATGCTGAAAAAAAAGCTCTGGATTCAACCGCCCTGAACCCGGTCAGCGGGACTCTCATCGACACCTCCGACAAGAGCTACTCATTTGCCAACTACTGGTCGGTCGACGAATTTCCGTGGGCCACGGTGCGCGCCCGCACCTACAACTACCCGTTCTCGGAAGGCGACCTCCCCGACCGCAGCCGTTTCGTGCGTCTCTTCTTCGGTCTGAAGGGTACCGGCACGCTGTGGGTGGACAACGTTGTTCTTCGCTACTCGAAGTGGAACTTCAGCGCCCTCGAACGCTTGAAGCCCTATATCGACCGGCCGCTCTCGCCGGTGGATCGCCTGAACCCCACTCCTAAAAAAATCCAATTGTTCCGGGAGGTGGTCTACCTCGAACCCGGCGCCGCGGACGCCACGCCTCCCTTGATCGTGCTCCCGGACAACCCTGCGCCCGCCGAACGCGCCGCCGCCCGTCTCCTGGAAAAAAAGCTCAACGCGGCCCTGGCCCGGACCAGACCGGCCGGCAACACACCTCAACTCCGGACACCCATTGTCGAACGGGATCCAGACGCGAGTGACCTGCAGAATGCGCGGCTGATCTTCTCCATCGGTAAAAACCGCCTGATGCGCAGGCTGGCGCCCGACTTGCCGCTGCCGTCCATCAGCGGCAGGGACCAGGGCTACGTCATCACGCCGGTGGAGACAGGTCCCTGCCACGTGGTCTTTCTGGTGGGGGAAACCGCCGTCGGCAACTTCTACGCCGCCGCCACCGCCGCCCAGCTGCTCGAGGAAGACCGCTGCGTCTACCAGAGTGCCTCCGTGATCGACTACCCGGATTTCCTGGGACGATCCTACCTGCTCAAGCGCTGGGGAACACTCGCGGACCTGGACCGCGACCTCGAGGGGCTGGAACTGATGAGCCGTCAAAAGCTGAACAAGGCGTATGCCGGCTACGAGGGCCGCACGAAGGCCTGGCACCAGCCGGACGCCCTGTTCAAAGCCGGGATCGATGAAGCCGGGCGGTGGTGCCGTGAGAGCGGGGTGATGTCCCTCGGCATCATGGTCAACCCCTACTCGCATTTCGAATTCGAGCCGGCCGAGGATGCGCTCAGCCAGGAGGCCCGATACACCTGGACCCACGCCGCCGGTGAAAGCCAGGAAATACTTCAGAACGTCTTCAAGCTCGGCCTGGAGTCCGGGGCCGGCGCGGTCATGCTCCTCGCCGACGATTTTGTGCCCCACGAGGGCCGGAACCGCAAGAATTTCTCCCTCTACACGCCGGAGGACCGGTCACGCTTCGTCAACCTCCAAACCGCCCAGGCCCACGTGATCAAACGGCTGAAAGGGTGGATCGACCAAGACTACCCCGGGACCCGGTTCGAGTTCTGTCCGCCGTGGTATGCTAACGAGTTCATCGACCGCAGCGAGGGCAAGGCGGAAATCTACCTGAAAGAGCTTGCCGCCCTGATCCCGCCGGAGATCGCCATCATCTGGACCGGGCCGACGGTAAGGTCGCTTTCCGTCGACATGGCCGACCTGCGCCGCTACCGCGACCTCATCGGCCGCTGGCCCATGTTCTGGGACAACACCCTGTATGCCCGCAACATAGAGACCAAAGTCTACGGCGGCTACACCACCTACTACCCGGGCAAGGTGCGGATGTGCAACCTCTTCGAGCCGCTGGACACGGACCGCCCGGCCGGTTTTCACGAGCTCAACGACGGCCGGCACATGTACGTGAACGGCACGGCCGAAAACGAAGTGTACCGCATCAAGTTTGCGACGGTGGCCGACTACGAGTGGAACACATCCGCCTATGTCCCCGAGCGATCGCTGTGGAAAGCCCTGGTGAAGGCCTACGGCCCGACCTGCGCCAAGGAGGTCCTGCTCTTCAACGAGGCTTATTACGGGCTGTATGAAGTATGCATGCGGATGGAACGAAAAGAGGGTGTGAGCGAAGAGTACGGCCAGCGGGGCGGTACCTTGCTGGCACGCATGGACCAATCACTTTTTTCCCTTCAGCAGCAACTGCCGCCGGGCCATGCTCTCGTTCGGGAGTTTGAAGGGTATCGAGACCGGCAAAAACAGCGGTTGGAAGGTTTAGCCCGTGGAAATTCGAGCCCAAACTGAATAGCGCCCTCCACCCTCATCGCGGCCGTGACTAAATGTTGACGAAGCTCATGTCCGGGTATCGGGCGCCGGACGCTGCCCCCATGGGGAACACTGTGTCCAT